>JGI24695J34938_10000701_pt1 | contig 31525 bp, 26 predicted proteins | sample TergutCo191P3_FD_34938 | JGI IMG/M metagenome (IMG submission 34938)
AAATTTTTAATTTTAATCGGCAGCGAGCAGGCTTCCGGCATTCTTGCGGAGCTTGAGCCGCAGCAAGTCAGTGAGATATCAAAAGAAATCGCACGAATTAAATATATTAAACCGCAGGAAAAAATTGAAATACTGACTGAGTTTAATAATTTATTTTCCAACAGGGATTTTAGAATTTACGGCTCCTCGCGCGGCGGGATAGAAACGGCGCGGCGTCTTCTTTACGCGGCAAAGGGGCCTGTAAAAGGCGAGGAAATTCTCAATAAGGCGATTCCTGAAACAAAGGAGAATCTTTTTAGTTTCCTTGAAGAGTTTTCTGTAGATCAGCTTGTTATGCTGATAAAAAATGAATCAGCTCAGACTGCGGCTTTAATTCTTTCAAGAATGCCGGCGAAACAGTCTGCGGGAATTTTATCAAAACTTCCTCCGGATAATAAAGCGGAGATACTAAGGCGGATCGCGCATCAAAAAGATGTTTCGCCGGATGTGCTTGAACAGGTTTCCGCGGCGTTAAAGGAAAGAGTAAGGAATATCGCGGGCGGCGCTAACGATTTAGAAATTGACGGATTAAAAATATTGGCGGCGATTCTAAAACAAGGAGACTATTCCTTCGGCGACAGACTGTTAAACGAAATTGAAGAAGATGATCCCGGCATAGGTCAAAGCCTTAAAGAAAAATTATACACCCTTGATGATGTGGTGGGAGCGGTTGACCGCCCTATTCAGGATAAACTAAAAACAATGACAGAATATGAAATAGCTGTTTTATTAAAAGGCAGAGGCGCTGATTTCAGCGAAAAAATACTTTCCTGCGTGTCGGCAGGACGCAGAAAAAATATACGCGAAGAGTTTGAGCTTTTGGGCGCTGTGCCAAAGCGCGAATGTGACGAAGCCGCGAAGAATTTTCTTTCATGGTTCAGGCTGGCGCGCGAAAGAGGCGATATTGCTCTTTACAGCGACGAGGATCTTTTTGTATGAATATAAATTCAGGCGGCGGAGTTACTGTTAAAACAAATTTATCTAAAGGGCAGATGCTTGAAAGCGGATTTCTCATTCTTGATATAGTTGATTTACATGAAATAAAATCAACAGGCATCTGGGCAAGACACGAAAAAAGCGGCGCGGAAGTATTTCATATTTTAAATGATGACAGCGAAAATCTTTTTTCATTTACATTCCCGACAATTCCCAAAGACAGCACGGGAGCCGCGCACATTCTTGAACACACTGTTCTTTGCGGATCTGAGCGTTATCCGCTAAAAGATTCGTTTATCGTTCTGGCGCAGGGGAGCCTTCAGACATTTTTAAACGCGTTAACATATCCCGATAAAACTGTGTATCCCGCAAGTTCAACTAACGAACAAGATTATTTTAATTTGATGTCCGTATACGGAGATTCAGTTTTTCGTCCGCTGCTGCCTGAGTGGACATTTATGCAGGAAGGACACAGGCTTGAGTACGCGGACGGAAAGCTTACTGTAACAGGCGTTGTTTACAATGAAATGAAAGGCGCGTACTCGTCTCTTGACGCTTACGCGGGATTGTGGTCTGTAAAGGCTGTAATGCCGGGAACTCCCTATGCTCTTGAGGCGGGAGGCGATCCACAGGAGATTGTAAATCTTACATGGGAAGGCTTAAAAGAGTTTCACCGAGCGTATTATTCGCCGGCGAACTGTAAAATTTTTCTTGCAGGTAACATTCCTACGGAAAAACAGCTTAAATTTTTAAACGATGAATTCTTTTCTTCTATACAGGATACAGGAGCCGCCTGCGGAAAAATTAATAAAACCGGACGATGGAACGAAAATAAAAAATTTCATTTACCATGTCCTGCGGAAAGCGAAAATAAATCGACAGTTTTTCTTTCGTGGCTGTGCTGCGATGTCACAGACGCGGACGAAACTCTCGCGCTTGCCGTATTAACAGAAATTCTTTTAGGGCATGACGGCTCTCCTTTAACAAGAGCTTTAGTTGAATCCGGTCTCGGCGAGGATATTACGCCTGTTTCCGGGCTTGAAGGCGATATCAGGGAAGTTTTATTTGTCGCGGGTTTAAAGAGCGTAGACGGCGACATAGAAAAAAAGAGCGAAGAAATTGAAAATCTCATAACAGGTGTTTTTAAAAAACTTGTCAGCGAAGGAATTCCTCCCGAAGAGATCGAAGCTGCTCTTTTATCAGTTGAATTTTCACAAAAGGAAATACGCCGATCAGGCGGGCCGTTTTCGCTTGTATGGATGCGAAGATGCCTCAGGTCGTGGATTCACGGAGGCAGACCGTGGGACAGCCTTTTGGTTCAGGGGCTTTTTTCAAAATTAAAAGAAAATCTCGCGTCCTTTCTTGCCGCTTCGAACGGCAAAGCCAACGCCCGTTATTTTGAGTCGCTTATTCAAAAATATTTTCTGGATAATCCTCACAAAGCGCTTGTTATACTGGAACCAAAAGAAGATTTCCTTCCTATGCAGGAGGAAAAATTGAATCAGTCGCTTAAAGATACAGAAAAGAAAATGAGCGCAGGCGACAGAAAAAAAATTAAGGAAAAATCCAAATTATTAGAAAAGATTCAGAGCGAAGCCGATACGCCCGAGGCTCTCGCTTCTATTCCTCATTTATCCAGAAGCGATCTTTCGCATAATGAAGAAATTATTCCGCGCAGCCATGTTGATTTAAAGGGAGTTCCGGCTCTCTGCCACGAGCTTTTTACAAATGGAATTATGTACATTGATTTCGCTTTCCCTGTAGATGTTTTTCCGTTAGATGAATATCCGTGGCTTCAGTTTTTTTCTAGGGCGGTTTCCTCAGTTGGGCTTCCGGGAATGGATTATGGAGAGGTGTCCAGCCTGATGGCGCGTACCGCAGGCGGGTTTGTTTCATTATTGCACACCGGCTCTGCGGCAAGAAACTCTCAGGCGGTAATAAACACAGCATGCGGAGATTTTGATCTATGCGGGAGAGACTGGATCATTTTCAGATTAAAATGCCTTGATGAGAAAATCGCGCCTTCATGCGATCTTGCGCTGCGTATAATCAGTGAAGCGGATTTTTCCGATCGCAGGCGGATCAACGATCTTATTTTAGAAATGAAAAACGAAGTTGATTCCAGCCTTGCGCCGATGGGGCATCTTTATTCATCTTGCAGGTCAGGACGTTTTTGCACCCGTTCAAAAACCGTCGAAGAAAAATGGGGCGGCATTTCGCAGATTGATTTTGTTCACTGTCTGGTTAATGCGGAAATTGATGATATTATAAATAAATTAAAAAATATCCGCGATAAAATTATTGCAAGCGGACTTATTGTAAATATCACAGGAAGCGCGGCCAACGCCGCAAGCGAAATCGCGGACAGGTTCGCTGGATTCGGTCCTCCGAAACATCGGCTGGATTCCAATCTCAATTTTGTTCCGGAAAAAAATATGACAAAGGCCGAGGTCTTTTGTTCCAAATCGCTTCAGGTAGGTTTTACAGCGCTGACTTTTCCTTCCGCTGTGTTTGACACTATTGAACAAACTGCGGAAAACGTGCTGGCTCATCAGCTGACAACGGGAGCGTTATGGGAAAATATCCGCATGAAAGGCGGCGCTTACGGCGCGTTTGTCAGTTCTAACTCACTTGAAAATTCTGTATCATTAATCACTTACCGCGATCCTAATCCGCTGCGTTCTTTGGAAATTTTTTCGTCGATGTTTAAGAAAAAATCATTCGCGGTATGCACCGAGGATTATCTTGAAAAATCAATTATCGGCTGTTATTCAAAAGAAACTCGCCCGCAAACTCCTGCCGAAGACGGTCTTGTCGATTTTTTCCGTTTTCTTTACGGAATTGACAATGACTACAGAAGAAGAAAACTTGAAAGACTTGTTTCAGTTTCTGTTTCGGATATCGAAAACGCTCATGCTTCGCTGGGCTTAAGAAAATCTATATGCCCCGTTATCATCGCCGGCGAGAAAAAAGCGAAAGAAGCCGCCAAAGCGTTAAAAGTTGATGTACAGATGCTGTCTATATAAAATAATTATAACCTCCGAAATGTTAGTATAAATTTTAATTTATTATTTTTTATATTACGCTTATGGTCATGGAAAAAAACTGTAAGATTATCATTACGGATTTCAGGGTTTTAATTAAATTCCAATCACTCTTTAAACAACTGCGCCTTTCCAAGAAGAAATTCTTCTATGCTGCAGTCCTGGCTGCCGACAGTAAGACATAACGCATGAGGGTACAATTTTTTAAATTCCATGCTGCCTCCCAAATTTTTTACAATACCGCTTTTTACTTCGATAGCGGTAAGGGAAGCAGTGCCGCGGGAAGCGCCTTTTTCAATAATAAAATCAACTTCCTTGTCTCTTTCGCGCCACCAGTAAACCGAAAAGCCTTCTTCGCGCCCGCGGGCAAGAAGATACGCTCCTATCGCGCTTTCTGTTAAACGCCCTTTGTAATCCGGCAGTTCCAGAAAATTTTTTCGCGTTGAACCCGCTGACCAAATAAGAAGGGATGTGTCGTAAACAAGAAAGCGGGGAGAACTTTGTTTTGTCCGTACTTTATTAACCGAGTATTTTGAAAGCCCGCATAAAATATTCGCGTTGTTTAATAATTCTAGATAATGAGCAAGTGTTACAGTGTTACCCGCGTCATGCAATTGCCCGAGAATTTTTGTGTACGAGAGTTCTTGTGTAGAATAGGACGCTCCAAGTGTAAAAAGCGAACGCAATAGCGCGGGTTTTCGCACTTCTTCCATTTGTAAAATATCTTTAGAGATAACAGGTTCTACAATAGACGTCCCTATATAACGCGCCCATCTTTCAATATCATCTTTTAATGCAGCCGCTCCCGGATATCCGCCGAAGAAAAGAAAATCATCAAGCTTGTATTTAAAAGCTGTCTTACATTCCTTATATTCCCAATGGGGACAGTAAAGTACCTCGAACCGTCCTGCCATCGATTCGTTTAACCCTTTTTGAATTAATAAAGAAGAAGATCCTAACAAAATTACTTTTAAAGGAATTTTCCTGCGGGTATCTTCGTCCCATAACAGCTTTACAACAGACGGCCAGTCCGGTACATTCTGAATTTCGTCAATAGCGAGTATTATTTCCCTGCTTTTTTGTTTTTGCAAAATTCTTGCCTTATCCCATTCATTGTGAAGCCATTGCGGCGAAACAAGAACAGGATCATCTGCGCTTATAAAATGATGTGGAATGGAAAGCGATTCCAGAGCCTGAAGCACCGCTGTCGTTTTTCCTGTCTGCCTTGGCCCCATTATAACCTGTATAAATCTCCGCTTTTCATTCATTCTGTTTATAAGCTGCTCTACGACTTTACGTTTAAACATGTTTCCCCCATTTTACTCAGTGTATTGAGTAAAATACTCAGTATACTGAGTAAAGTGTAAAACGTATTGAGTATTTTGTAAAGTGCCGTAAATGTGTTTTAAGCGCCGGATTTTTTAAGCGAATCTTTAAATATTTTATCCGCGTCCAGTTTTTCATCTACGCCGAATAACGGAATGATTCCCTCGTCTTTAACGCTTCTGAAAAGCGGTCCGGGGCGGTTTCCGTACGCCCAGCTGTTTTCGTTATTTACAATATAATCCAGCAATGTAACCGCGGACAGAGCAAAGAAAATAATTGTCGCATTTATTTTCCGTTCGGGAGGAAGCATCATATCCATTCGTCTGGAAATCGGATTTGGAACCTGAAAATTATATTTTAACCAAGGATTGTTAATTCCGTTGCACGAAGCCTTCGCGTCCGAACCGCCTGCGCGTATTCCCTGCTCAATGCCATATGCCACCGCTGTTAATGTTTTTCTGAGTTTTCTGACTTCTGAGTAAATCGGAGTAATTTCATTTTTTTGGAACGGCGGAGGTCCCAGAGATTCGAATTTATAATACGGAAGAAAGTAAAGTCTTTTTATCCAATGAAGTTCATTCATATTTTTTTTAGCGTAAGGTGTCCGGGGGTCGCGCGTATTTTCAAGCATACGGCAATATTCGGACAGGCGCGGCAGGTAATCTCTTGAGAAACTGTCCTCTATAAAGCTCCGCCAGTTGTTTAAAATATCGCCGATTTCATCGGCCACTTTCAGCGGCTGACCGTCAGAGCCTGTGATAAAACCAAAGTTCACATAACGCATCCCGATAAAAAGATCGTCAAGTATGTTCATTAATACGGCTACCTGATGTACAGGATCGCTCGACGCGATTAGCTCGTAACCTTGTTTCATGTTGTAGATATTCGCAAAGTACGGATAAAGATCCGGAAATTCTTCCAGTTTATCCCATCCTGCCTTCGGGAATAAAACACCAAGCGCGGTTCGCGCCTGATCAAGGGATTTCGCCTCGTTCTTTGCGTTTTCATCTTTCGACTTGCGTTCAGCCGTTTTTGGATCGTCCGGATCCTCTTCCTCTTTTTCTATACTGTCTCCGATTTCAACTTCGCCTTCGTCGGTCAAATTTTCATTTTCTTCATCTTCCGCCGCACCTTTCTGCATTGCCTCGATATCTATATTATCAATCTGCTGAAGGTTTGAATCGGAAGCGTTTAACTGTTCATTCTCGTTTACAATTAAGAAAGCCATAAAACGCCTGCGTCTTTCGATAAAAAAGCGTTCATAATTTATAAAACGATCGGAGATTAGTTTCATTACAAGCGGATACATGCCAAAATGCACGTTCTTGCGGATGTCAACTAACGAGGCGATAATGTTGCGTATAATTTCCTGATATCTGTCTTTCGCATCCATCGGGCTTTCGATATATAAAACTTTATATATTAATTTAAATGCGGATTTTAAATGTTCAAGGTTTAAATCCTCGGTAAGAAATAACGGCTTATAAATAAGGCGAAGGACATCGGAGAATTCTGTAGCTCTTACTGAACGCGGATGGGCTTGAAGCTCGGCGATATCTTTTGACATTCCCTCAATATCCCAGCTGCGGTAAATTTCCATAATTTTATATACAAACGGCGAAGCCCTTTTTAACTGGTTGTTCCGTTTTGTATTGCTCTTTGGAAACAGGCTTCTTACCGCGTTAACCATTTTTTCGATTTTACTGTAATACTCATTCAGGCGTGATGTGACAAACCTTGGGTTTACATAATCTATCGGCTCTTTAAAAAATGAAAAAATTGACACTAATACCTGTAATGAACTTTTTATTTCGAACATTAACTGGCCGGCGTATTGATCGATTTTAATTCTTTCGCCGTAGGTAAGTTTTGCGGGGACAGCCGGATCGTCTCCGGGATACGGGCCTGTTTTTTTAGCTTTGCTTTTTCCTATTAATTCTTCGTCGGAGACCATATCAATTCTGCGGATGCGCTTGTTCTCTTTAACGGCTCCTGAGTCTTTTTTAACCGGCTCTGCGCTTTTTTCCGTGCCGACTTCTCCGCCAAGCACCTGCATCATTCTCTTAGCTTCCGATTCGTTTGTTACACCCAGTTTATCGCGGACTCGGCTAAGCTCGCCGGGCGCGTAGATTGCGTTTTTGTCTTTTGCCATATTCACACCCGCAAATAAAGTTTTTCTCCCATCCCGGGAAGATTTTTAATCTGAATCTGTTCTCCGTCAGAATTAACCAGCATACCGTTATAATACCCCAAAGCGATATTAAAATCCGCTCTGGTTATTAATATATTTTTACTGCTCTTGCTTTGTTCCTTTATTGTGAATGTTAAATCTACCATACCCTCAACATCCTGTATAACCCAGCTTGCGTCAGAGCCGTTCGGCATCGTAATTAAAACAGGCGGAAGCGGAGTCAGTTTTCCGTTTTGCCATAACGCGTTTTCGTTATTTTTATTTTTTTCCCTTGTTTGATTTTCGGCAATATGAAAGCCAAACCTCCGTTTTTCTTCATCAAAACCGGCGGCTGTACATATAGTTGTATTCATTCTGTACGGGAAAAATCCTTTATAATCACAGAAAATGCCGGAACAAGTATCTTGTTTCATGTTAATATGTTTTCCGTCAAATACCATATCGCCGCGGACAGGGGCAAGCGCTTTAAAAGCGTACATTATGCGTCTTTCCGTAAAACCAAGAGAAACAGCCATCGGAGTTACATCCTGTCCCCTCATATTGTAGGCAAGATGGACAGTAAGTTCGGGATTCCTGCGGCTTGCCTCGATATTAATGTCGAGATTAACAGTGTCGGCGTCCAGCCAGCTGTGTATCCTAAAGAAGAAACTAGCCGAGTGACTGTCCACAGAAGCGTTAGCGAGGCTGTTTGGAAGTTTCCATCCTGTACCCGGTTTAATTGTCCTGAAGATAAATTTCTTTTCGTTTTTTCTGTCGTATAACAGAACCTGCGCCATTCTATACAATTTTATGTTGCAAAAAAGAGCTTCCAGCGAAAAGTGCTCGTTAAGCGCGCTGAACGACTGCCATTCTTTTATTCTGTTGTTTCTTACCCATCCCGGAATGGGGTATTTATAGGGCTTTTTTATTTCAAGTAAATCTACGTTTTCAAATGCCCTGTTCCATGTGCCTATTACAGGATTTCCGTCTTTTACAGGCGAGGCAATCGGAGGTAATATCTCCCTAGTGTACATCTCTTTGATTTTAACATATTTCGCGGTGACTGTCACCTGCGCTATATTTGGAGCCTCATTGCACATAACGGCGCTATATCCGGCGTAGGTGGCCGGCATTTTTACAAGTTTTTACGCATAACTTGTAGAATTTATCCGTTTTTAGTATTATCAGAAAGAGGTGTAATTTATGTTCTGTGATCCTTCAAATCCTAAAGGCATCGGCGTAGTTGATGTTTGGCGGGAACCTGTTCCTGTGCGTTTTGGCGCGGTTGATAAATCGGACAAGCTGACTCTGGACGCCGTTTTTAATTATTTTCAGGAAGCGGCTATCAGTCACGCTGAAAATATCGGAGTGGGCCGCGAAGACATGACCGCCAATAAACAGGCGTGGATTCTTTCGCGGATATCGGTGATTATAAGCCGCCGGCCTGATTACTGCGAAAATATTGCCGTCAGCACATGGCCGCGCGGTTCTGAAAAACTTTTTGTTATACGCAATTACCAGATCAACGATAAGGATGATATTCCTGTTGTCCGCGCCCGCAGCGCATGGCTTGTTCTGGATATCGATAAACGCCGCCCGTTAAGGCCTCAGGCGATAACGGCTCCGATTCCCTTAAATGAAGGGCGGGAGACTTTAAAACCCGAAGAGAAAGGCGCGGCCGGCCTTGAAGAACGGACAAATCTGTTGAAAACCGCTGAAAGAAAAGCGCTCTACACTGATCTTGACGCCAACGGGCATGTAAACCATATACGCTACATTCAATGGATGCAGGATACTCTTGCTCCCGGGCTTCTGGAGAGCGCTGTTAAAATTCGTTTGGATATTAATTATCTTAACGAGATATTAAGCGGAGAAACTGTCGATCTTATGTCAGCTTCTATAGAAGATGATAACTGCCAAAACGCTTACGCATTTGAAGGTGTAAAAATTGAAAACGGCAGGCAGGCGGCGTTTAGGGCTGAATTAAGATTGTGGGACTAGATACACATTAATAAATTGAGGCTGTTCCAAAACTCAATTATTAATATTTTTGGATATTGCTTAAGGCACTGTAATTTCACTTGCCGCGCTTCCGTTACGTGCATAAACGCGGTTCGGATTGTACGGGTCAATAAACCGCTGGCCCCTGTTAAAAAATATATACTGATATGTTCCCGGCGGCAGCGGAATTGTAAGGCTGTAAAACCCGGAAGGCCCTTCTCTCATTTCATACATAAAAGGATCCCAGCTGTTAAAAGTTCCCGCGACTGTTACAATTTCGCCCGGAGGTCCAGAAAAAGTAAACCTTAGTCCGTCAGGCAGACCGTCAAGGGGATTCGGCCTTATTTGTCTTTGCGGAAGGCGCAGCACCGAATAGTTAAGTCCTGTATAAGCGTTGCGTCTTGTCACCGGATTGGACGGGTCAACAGTCCAAAGACCGTTTATAATCATCCTGTATTCAAGCTCATTTAAATATGACGGATACTGATAGACATAAAACTGAATGCCTGAATCTTTGTAAGGGCTCGGTTCTTTCTCGCCCGGCAGAATAATGGGATTAAAAAAATCCTGAGCAATCATTAATGTGCTGAACCAGTAAATATTTTCAAAACTCTCATGAGCGAAAGCGATACCAACCCGCCTAAGGCTTGAGTCAGCTGTAAAAATTACCGCGTCTTCATGCACCAAAGGCGCGCCCGCCTTCTGTAAAGACATCAGACTGTTAATTAATTCATAGGTTTCCCAGCCCTGCGCCCACGAAAAAGAGGCAATTAATGTAAAAATTACAAAGAAACTAATCCTTTTCATACATTCTTTACAATTATCGGTCGATATATAATTATCTTAATATGATAACAATAACTATGCGCGGATCAGATCTGCGCGTTTAAGCGGATATAAAACGGAGTTCTATGCCTTCACTGAACGAGCTTGGCCAGTTTAAATCCTCATTTAGTAATATCGCGAACGAGAAAAATGATATTGAATCGCTTAATTTGCCTTTCGATGATTTAGAGCTCCCGGGCACTGACGCGCCTCCTTTTAACTATTCAAGGAATACGCCGTATACATCGCTTGCTTCGGGCGATGTTGATTTTACTCCCGATACTGACAGCCCGGAGCCTGAAAGCTCTGCTGGTAATTTTGATTTTAGTTCATTTCTTGATAATCTTCCTACGGGAACTCCTCCGTCCGGCGATGCCCCTGCTTCCAGCGCTCTTTCCGCTATTGATGATTTACTGAACGGAATAAACGAACATTCTCAGGAGAATGTTCCGGACACATTCGCCGATCAGGGTTCGGCTCCTGATACCGAACCGGATGCTGACGACACATCTTTCTTTGACGATTTTTCTGATCAGGATCAGGAGAACGCGCAGACTGATAATCTGCCTGATTTTTCTGTCGAAGATGTTACTCAGGATTCTTCCGGCGCCGATTCGGCTGATAATTTTTCAATGCCAGATGATTTGCTGGCAGGTTTCGGAGATGAGGTTGAATCATCGCCTTTAGATTTTCCTGAGGATGATTTTTCCTCCGGTGATTCGCAGACCGGCGTTTCCGGTTTAGGCGATGATTTTCTGCAGCTTCCGGACGATGATTTTTCTCTTGATACTCCTCAGCCCGGTCCGAATGAGCAGGCGGATTTCCATGATATCGGAGAGAGCATCGATCTTGGCGGCGAGGCTCCTGACGGTTCCAATATCCCGGGTGATATTTCCGAAGCTGATGATTTTAATTTTGATGCAGGCGATCTTCCTGATTTTGACACAAGCGCGGATAATTCACTTCCTGATACCGGTGATTTTGATTTAAGCGGCGGCAGTATCGATCTTGGCGGTGAGTCCATGTTCGATACTACGCCGGGCAGCGATGTGTCAGGCGGTGATACAGCGGGCGCCGCCGCGGCGGACAGCGGAACAGCAAGCATTGATGATTTTTCAATGGACAATGATCTTCCGGACTTTGGCGCCGGTTTTGATGATCCCGGACTTACAACCGCATCCGACGCTTCGTTAGGTGATTTTGACGATTCTCTTTTTGATTTACAGCCCGGCACCGACAGTTCGGCGTTTGACGCCGATCTCGATCTTGGCGCTTCTGATTTTACTCCTTCAAGCGATGACGCAGCCGCGCTCGATCTCGGAGATTTCGGCACAGACTTTGCTTCCGATTCAATTGAGTTAGAGAATACGCCGGAACCGGCCGCGCCGGAAGCGGAACATTTATCCGACGATATTTTCGGCAGCGACGATTTTTCACTGGCAGGGCTTGATGACATTTTAAATAAATCGAAAGTAGAGCCAATGCCGGCTTCGGCGCCTCCGCCGAAAAAAGGCCTGTTCGGCAGAAAAAAAGCTCAGGCTGAAGAAGAAGAGCCGGAAGCTGAAGAAAACATTGATGAAATTTCGTTAAAGCAGGAAGATGTTGATAAATTAGTTAACACATTGTCGCAATATCCGCTTAACATGCGAATTATCTGCGAAGAGCTGATCGCGGAGCAGGTTATACTTCCGCAGCAGTTGTCAAAATTGATACGCCTTCTTGTCAACGGCGCGCATGTTAAGGAAACAGCCGCGCATGTAGAATCAATCACCGGTAAACCTGTTATTATTCCAAAAAGTTTCGAAAAAATGACAGGCGCGGCTTTTGAAGAAGAGCAGGCAAGTTTCGGTTATATATTTGTTCATAATTTCCTTCCTGTCATAAGGCTTGTGGCGTTTATCGTTCTGATGGCAGGCTCTGTTTTATATCTTGCTTACAGGTTTATTTATACGCCGCTCAGAGCGGAATCAATTTACAAGCGCGGCTATGAAAGAATTCCCGCAGGCGAGTATCAGCGCGCGAATGAATTGTTCCATCAGGCTTTTGAAATTCACAGAAAGAAAAACTGGTTTTATTCTTACGCCGAGGCTTTCAGGGATCAGAGGCGTTATTCGCTTGCCGAAGGAAAATATGACGAGCTTTTAAGATATTATCCCCGCGATAAAAAAGGCATTCTGGATTACGCGAAATTAAACACCGATTATTTATTAAATTACGAAAAGGCCAACAATCTTCTTCAGCGCGAGCTTCTTGATTATGCACCTAACGATAAGGAAGGCCTTCTTGCGGCGGGAGACAATTTCCTGCGCTGGGGGGATTCAAACCCCGCGAAATATTTTGACAAATACGAAGACGCGCGTTTTTCTTACGCTAGGCTTTTAGATCTTTTAGGGTGGCAGCCCGCGCTGGTGCAAAGAATGATGGCGTATTTTATCCGCGTTGATAATTTAAGAGAAACCTTAAACATGAGGACATGGTTTGACAAGAATCCTAAACACCAGCTGCCTGCGGAATCTCTTGCGGAACTGGGCGGTTATCTTCTGGACAAGCAGCTTGAAAAACCTGCCGGCGTTCCCGATCCGTATGTCGAAAGCATAGAAAGCGTGCGTGATATGCTGCTTAAAGCTGTCATGATGGAGCCGACTTTGCCCGAGCCTCATTACCACCTTGCGCGTTATCATCATAATTTGAATAACAATTATGAAGAGCGCCGCACGCTAGAAAACGCTATACGCGCTTTTAATTTGGCGCAGACCGAATCCGTGCGAAGGCGTAATTACAGGGTTGATACTCAGTACCGTTACGCCAATTTATTAATAAATAACCGCGAGTTTTTCCCCGCCGAAGAAGAAGTAGTGCGCGGCATTCAATTATTCGAAGACTATATGAACAGAAACCTGATTCCTGCGTCCGAGCAGCTGGGCCAGTTGTATGCGCTGAAAGGCGATCTTGAATTCTTTGTTAAATCGGGGAATATGGAAGCGGTTTTGAATAATTATCATATCGCCGAAAGATACAATTATTCTCCGCCTGAGATTCAATACAGAATGGGCGCGGCTTATTATCAGCAGGGAGACTGGAACAATTCGCTTAATTATCTTTTTAAAGCCTCGGCTGAGCTTCCGTTTAACAGACGGCTGCTTTACTCTCTTGGAAATGCCGCATACCAGCGCGGAGATTATTTCGCGGCTCAGGGTTATTACACCCGCCTTCTTGATATTCTAGAAAATCAAAGGACAAGACTGCCTGAACTGCTGCCCAATGATAACGCTCAATTTCTTGAAACCGGCGAGCGGCTCATGTATGCGCGTAACAACCTTGGCGCGGCAAACGAAGCGCTTGCGGAACAGACAGGAAACCGCGCGTACCGCTCCTCCGCGCTTGTAATGTACACCGAATCCGCCCGCGCATGGGATGCCATCACCAGAAACCCCGAAACCATGGTGCGTTCGCGCCTTACGGAAAGTTCCGGTTCTCCGAGCATCAACCTTGGTTATCTTAACGCGAATAACGCCCTTCGCCCGTCAAGCGATTTTGCCCCTCAAATTTTCCCGCGTATTGACAAAGACGTGCTTGAACCGTCCAAGTGGGAAGAGTTGACAGGGTATTGAGGATGGGAACGCTTATCTTAGATGATGGATTAAAATATTAAAAACTTGGGACAGTAGACATTTTCGTGTCACCTTTCTCCGTATAATCTCTGGCGTTCAGGGCAGATTTCTGTCCATAAATTAAAAACGGTATGAGCATAATTGATGACAGTGTAGGGCAGCGGCTCACTTGCATTATATCTTGTTAATCCGCAGTTGAAAGCGATTACGGCTGCGAACCAGTTAGGACTGGTAAATTTGGNTTCATTGTAGAGACGCGCGAGGTGCTGTGTTCCCTCTTTTATCATTATTTCCGTGTATTGCCGGTTTTCTTCGGTAATCCATGAAGAATGTAACTGCATAGAAACTCTTTCAGATGCGTTACTGATATTTATTTTATATTGATTTCCTTCGTTTTCGACAATAATAATAGCTGCTACCAAATAGGGCGGTACATTATATTGAGGCGCAAGGGCTAGTATTATTTCCATAATCCAGGCGGCTAACATAATAATTCTCCTGTTTCTTCTGCAATAATATGGATGTCTACATTGATTGTCGGTAAATAACGTAAAATGATTATTTTTACCTTATCAATAATAAAAATATACAAAAATTTTTATTTAACGCCTATTAAATTCTTTTATCTTCTGCCATTGACGTTTCCCCAATCGTGTGTTAAATTTAAATAAACCAGTTTGGTAGACCTAAAAACATTTCTTTTGGATAAGCTATGCAGTATTTTGATACTCATGCCCATTTGGGGCTTATTGTTGATGACCCCATTGAACAGCTCATTGTAATACAGGAAGCTCGGCAGGCATCGGTTAACAGGATTGTCTCAATTTGTAACAGTCTTCATGACTTTTCGCAAGTTTACGATAACTTAAGGTCTGCTTCCAATGTGTATCACGCTGTCGGAGTAAGCCCGTCCGAAGTGCAGAATCCCGGCAAGGGCTGGCAGCAGCTAATCGAACAGAGTGTCCAATATGAGCGCGTGGTCGCGATTGGGGAAATTGGTCTTGATTACTACAGAAAATTCGGGGATAAAAAATCACAAATCGAGCTTTTTATAACCCAGCTTGATATGGCGACCAAATTAAATAAACCTGTAATTATTCACAACCGCGATGCCGGTCATGATGTGCTTGATATTCTGCGCGATCGTCTGCCTCCGCGCGGCGGAGTGCTTCATTGCTATTCCGAAGACGCCGCTTACGCCGAAAAAGCGCTTGAGCTCAACTTGTTTTTTTCGTTTGCCGGAAACCTTACATACAAGAACGCTAAGAATCTGCATGAAACTATCAGCGTTCTTCCTGTTGATCGTATTTTAATCGAGTCGGAAAGCCCCTTTATGGTTCCTGCCGATTACCGCGGCAAAAGAAATATGCCTAAATACCTTCCTATCACCGCCCGGTATATGGCAGGAATGATCGGTATGGACGAAGAAGCGTTAAACGCGCAGCTCTGGGAAAATTCCTATAAATTCTTTAATCTGCCAAAAGAATAATTTCTTGTGAGTTTATACAAATCAATTAAAATCGGCTCTTTGGAACTTTCCGGTAATTTATTTCTCGCGCCTGTCGCTGGCTATACAGACCGGGCATTCCGTTCCATCTGCTCCGAGCTTGGCGCTTCATTCGCGTTTACAGAGCTTGTTTCCGCTGAGGCTTTTTACCGGAATCATCAGCGTTACGAATCAAATACGGCAGCAGCTAACCTTGTCCGCCGCGGCGAAAGTGAAAGAAAATACGCAATACAGCTTTTCGCTGGAGAAAGCGACTCAATTTATAAAGCCGCATGCCTCCTTGCGCCGTTTAAACCTGACGCAGTGGATATTAACGCAGGATGCCCGGTTCCAAAAGTTGTAAAAAACGGAGCCGGATCGGCGCTGATGAAAAACCCTGCGAAACTTGGACAAATAACCGAAGCGGCTGTGCGCGCCTCGCGGGAAAGTCTTGGAGATATTCCTGTAACGGTTAAGATTCGTTCTGGGTGGGATTCAGCTTCTGCCAATTATGCTGAATGCGCGCGGATTGCCGCCGATGCCGGAGCCGCGATGATTTCCCTGCATCCGCGCACTCGTTCTCAGGGGTATGGCGGCAGGAGCGAGTGGCGGCACATTGCCGATCTTGTTACGCGCCTTTCCGTTCCCGTTACTGGATCAGGCGATCTTTATTCACCTGAGGACGCGCATAAAATGTTAAGCGAAACCGGCTGCGCTGCCGTAATGTTCGCAAGAGGCGCGATGGGCAACCCTTTTATTTTTCCAAATACTCAGGCCTTTCTTGAAACAGGCGCGTATGAACGGCAGGAAACAATACCGCGGCGGTTAGCGCTTGTTATGCGACACCTTGAGATGCTGGCCTGTGATATCGGAGAGCGGACAGCGTGCCTTGAGATGCGCAAACAATTCTGCGCTTACACGAAAGGCTTAAACGGCGGAGCCGCGCTCCGGGAAAAAGCGGTTCACGCGCAAACAATAGACGAGTACCGAAAAATAATTGATGAATACAAATAATTCTTCCGATAATACAGTATAGCTTGCGGGAGGATTTTATGATTTGGCTTTTTGTCGGTATTGCTTTAATTGTCTGCGGAATAATCGGACTTGCTGTTCAGATTCATAATATCAGAAATAAATCGAATATGTATTGAGTTTTTTACTCAAATACCGGTTAGTTTCGAATAATTATTTTATGAAACGCCGCCTGTTTACGGCAGGTTGACCTGTTTTAAATCAATCTCTATTGTTAAACCATGAACTTATTAAGAAAGCCTTTTAAATACTCTAATTTTAACTCTGTATATTGGCTTATCGGAATTAATATTCTTGTTTTTGCCGCAATGCATTTTTTCGGAGACAGACCTGTAGCCGCGATTGAAATTTCCGGTCTTGGAATAACAGATCAATTCGGGCGTTTATACACTCACGCGCAGGTTAGTCTTTCCAGCATGCTTGCGATGATGCCTCAGGCGGTTATTAAGCTTGGCTCTGTCTGGAGTTTTATCACTTATATGTTTATGCACGCGGGCGTAACCCACATTCTTTTTAATATGCTTGGTCTTTTTATTTTTGGACCGCATGTAGAAAGACAAATGGGCAGCAAGGAATTTCTTGTCTATTATCTTGTTACTGGCGCTTTGGCAGGCGCGCTTTCTTTTATTGTGTATGTTTTAACAGGCAGTCTGATGGTGAATCTTGTCGGCGCTTCGGGAGCGCTGTATTCGGTGATGATGGCTTACGCGATTTTTTATCCAAATTCGATTATTTCTATCTGGGGAATACTTCCGCTCCGCGCGCCTGTTATGGTTTTGGGTTATACCGTTCTTTCGATATTTTTTGTTATAACAGGCGGAGGAGGCAATATCGCGCATCTTACGCACCTTGCCGGGTTTATTTTCGGCTGGCTTTATTTTATGATACGTTTTGGCGTAAACCCGTGGCGAAGGCTCACGAATAAATAGGAATTTTTCAGCTAACCATGTTTTGAAAAAAGCTCAAGTTATAAGGACATAAATGAATGAAAAGAGTCGGCATTCTTTTTGGCGGAAAATCCGCGGAACATGAAATTTCATTGTTATCTGCAAAAAATATTTTCGACGCTATAGACAGAACAAAATTTGAGCCTGTTCTTATCGGGATCGATAAAACCGGCAGATGGATATTAAATGACGCTGAACGTTTTTTATTGAATGACAATAGCGCGGCGCAGGTTAAGCTCAACCCAAACGGAAAAAATGTCAGTCTTTGTCCCGACAGAAGCGGTTTCGCCGCCGAAGGAGACGGAAATATAAATCTTGACGTTGTGTTTCCAATCCTTCACGGGCCGTTCGGCGAAGACGGCACGATACAGGGGTTTCTTAAATTAGCTGACATTCCTTATGTCGGCGCAGGAGTGCTTGGCTCCGCCGTCGGGATGGATAAAGATGTGATGAAGCGGCTTCTCCGCGACGCGGGTGTTCTTATCGGCAAATTTATTACCTTAAAAAGCCATGAAAGAACGCCGTCTTTTTTTGAGATTGAATCCGCGCTGTCATCAAAAGAAAACAGCGGCTCTCCTTTTTTTGTTAAACCCGCGAACATGGGATCTTCCGTGGGGATCAGCAAGGTTCGCGATGCGGCGGAACTGGAAGACGCTTTAAAAAACGCGTTTCTTTACGACACAAAGGTTATTATAGAAGAATTTATTTGCGGGCGCGAAATTGAATGTGCGGTGCTGGGAAACGAAGAACCGCTTGCCTCTGTTCCTGGCGAGATAATTCCCGCTCATGATTTTTATTCGTATGATGCAAAGTACCTTGATGAAAAAGGCGCGGCTCTGGAAATCCCCGCGAAGATTGAAAAAGAAACAATAAAGAAAATTCAGGATATTTCCGTGAAAGTTTTTAAGCTGCTCTGCTGCGAAGGTCTTTCGCGGATTGATTTTTTTCTGAAAAAAAACGGCGAAATAATTGTAAACGAAATTAACACTATGCCTGGATTCACAAGAATAAGCATGTATCCAAAAATGTGGGAAGCAAGCGGCATTTCTTACACCGGTTTAATCACCCGTTTAATTGAGCTTGCGATCAGCCGGTTTGAAAAAGAAAACAGGTTAAAAACAAGCGTAGTTTAAACGGTTACAAAAACGGCTTTTCTGTCTTTAGACAAAATTAAATAATTTTTCTTCCAAAATTTTATATGATGCTGTATACTATGGGTAATAATCTGTCAGGTACCTCAAGCGGAAACTTCCCGCGGTACTTTATTTGTTTGGATAAGGGGCAAATATGAATTTGGATAAGTTAAAAGAAAAAATTGATACCTCCGACGTTGTAGAAGAAGTGATTATGCTGTCTAAAAAGGTATTCAGTAAAAGCAGTAATGATGTGCAAAAAGTAATCGAGATGTTCATAACTAAGTCATATTTAATGGGGAAGAAAAATACAAGTAAAGCAGTAGGCGACTAGAAATAAACCGCTTATATTAAACTGATCAGTCAGGTTTTAAACCCGGAAGATCCCAATCCGGCGGAATTTTCTTTGGCATTCCTTTTGAATCCACAAATACCCATGTCACTTTTGCGTCTATTATCAGCTCGTCTCTGCGCAGGATTTGCTGGGAAATAGTGCCGCTGACGGCTCCTTTTTTTATAGGTTTTGATCTAATAACAAGCTCATCGTCCGTAACAGCCGGCTTTTTATAATCGATCTCAATACGGGAAATATAGGTTCCGTAGCCCATCTCAACCGCTTTTAAATAATCAAAACCGATATCCTTTAAGAATTCATAGCGCGCGTACTCAAGATAATTTAAATAATTCGCGTTATTTACATGATTGTAACTGTCGCACTCATAGGTTCTTACCTTTAATGTACATTGAGTTTCCATGCGGTTATTATAATAATTGTTAATAATTTTGAATAGTGCAGAATAGGCCGGTCTATACGGATAGATTCTTTGTGTGTTAGTATTAGCGATGTTTAATTACTGTCCGTCCTGTGCTTCTAAAAATATCGTTTTTAAAGAAGGAAAAGTATTCCGCTGTCCTGATTGTAATTTTACTTACTACCATAATATCGCCGCGGCTACTGGTCTTATAATTTCGGTGCCTGACGCGGACAGTGAAAAGCTGGTGTTTCTTGTGCGCGGCAAGGAACCGGCGATTGGCAAACTCGATCTGCCGGGCGGCTTTGTTGACATCGGCGAAGGAGCGGCAGAGGGACTTTACCGCGAACTTAAGGAAGAGCTCCGCTGGACGCCTCAAATACCGGAAGGCGCGTCTTTAATTGATGTTTTCAAATTATTCGCTTCGTTTTCCAATGTTTATGAATATAAAGGAATTAAGTACAATACCTGCGATATGTATTTTCATGTTTCCGCTCCCGGTTTAAAACCCGAAGATTTGTTTATGGAGGAATCTGAAATTTCAGGTATTTTTTTTCTAAAACCGGATGAAATTAATTTCTCGGATTTTGCCTTCCCCTCCACAATGAACGCCGTAAAAAAATACATAGAAATGTATAAATCAAAGAATATATAAATTATTTTTTATTAAATTGTGATTAATTATACTTTTATAGCCTTGACTATTTTTTAATTTCTTTGCATCTTAATCGTATGAATCACGGAAACCCGTCAGTTGCTTTTTCCATTCCCGGCGAATATCGCAAATCGGCTGAGCGCCTTTTTCCCAAGGATGGGTTTTCTAAAGGCCAGAAGCCTGATTTGAAAGCCGCTTCGGAATTTGCCAAGTCTTTGGGGATTGGCGTAGAGTATCAGCGCCTTCTTGCTCTGGACAGGAGCAGCCAGGAGTTCCGGACATTCCTGACTTACTTCCAAAACAATATAGATTTATTAATCAAAAAAACATGGGTCGAAAAACATGATGAGTTCCGCAAGGATACTCTTCAGGACGATATTCCGCAGTTTATGGAAAAAATTGAAAAGGCTGATTATTATAAAGCGATTGATGATTTTTCCAGAATACTTGACGAGCTTGCCTATTTGTTTTTCGGAGACCAGAGCGATAAAGCGGATTTTACCGAATATACTTTCCGCATCGACGCGCAGATGGGGCTTTTCTGGTGGTACGGCAACAAGCTTGATTTAATTAAAAAATTGGACGATAAAAATATAGATACTGACGACAGGAATTTATGGGCTGTCCTGCTTCTCGGCCTGTGTTATCTGACGAATTTCTAAAGGATTAATTATGGCTAATACAGATTCTTCCGCCTCATGCAGCGAAGCGTTACGCGATAAAAGTGAAGACGGCGGAAACACAGGTTCTGATTTTATCAGCGAATTTATAAAAGAGGATCTCGCGTCGGGGAGATTCAGTTATGTGCATACGCGCTTCCCTCCCGAACCCAACGGATGGCTTCATATCGGTCACTGTAAAGCTTTTTACATTGATTTTTTTATGGCGGAAAAATTTAAAGGAAAGTGCAATCTTCGCTTTGACGATACCAATCCTGAAAAAGAAGATATCTCCTATGTAGAGGCGATTAAACGCGATATAAAATGGATGGGTTACGATTGGGAAGACCGCGAATTTTACGCTTCCGATTATTATGAATATTTATACGATCTTGCGGTTAAAATAATTAAAAAAGGAAAAGCCTACGTTGACGATCTTAACGATGAAGAAATCAGGGAATACCGCGGAACCGCGGATAAAATTAGCGCCGCGTCTGCCGACAGTCGCATAACGCCGCCGGGGAGGAACAGTCCATATAGGGATCGTCCTATCGAAGAAAATCTTGATCTGTTTTCGAAAATGCGCGCGGGGGGTTTTCCCGACGGAGCAAAAACACTGCGGGCGAAAATCGATATGACTCATCCAAATTTAATAATGCGCGACCCTGTAATGTACCGGATCAGGCGCGAGCATCATTACAGAACCGCGGACAAATGGTGCATTTACCCTATGTACGATTTTCAACATCCGCTTTCCGACGCGAAAGAGGGCATAACTCACTCGCTTTGTTCGCTTGAATACGAAATTCACAGGCCGCTTTACGAATGGTTTATCCGCGAAGCCGAAGTGTTCCCGTCTCGGCAGATTGAGTTTGCCCGCCTTAACCTGACCTATACCGTTATGAGCAAACGCTGGCTTTTAAAACTTGTTCAGGACGGACATGTGTCGGGCTGGGACGATCCGCGGATGCCGACAATCGCGGGGCTTCGCCGCAGAGGCTATACGCCCGAAGCAATCCGAAGCTTTGTTTCGCAGGCAGGCATCGCCAAAACAGACAGTGTCGCTGATATCGCGTTCCTTGAATACTGCCTCCGCGAAGATTTAAACAAACGCGCGTTACGCGTCATGGCGGTGCTGCGCCCGCTGAAGCTGATTATCGAAAACTGGGACGAAGGGAAAACAGAAAGTCTGGAAGCTGTTAACAATCCCGAAGACGAATCGGCGGGAAAACGCCTTGTGCCTTTTTCGCGGGAATTATGGATTGAGCGCGATGATTTTGAAGAGACGCCTCCGCCTAAATATTTCAGGCTGTTTCCGGGAAACTCTGTGCGGCTGCGTTACGCGTATATTATTACCTGCACCGGTTTTGATAAAGACTCAAACGGAAATATTACGGCTGTCCGCTGCACTTACGATCCTGATACAAGGGGAGGCAACGCGCCTGATAACCGCAAAGTAAAAGGAACAATTCACTGGGTTTCCGTTTCTCATTCCGCGCGGATAGAAGCGCGGCTTTACGATTATCTTTTTAAAACGGAACGCCCCATGGAAATCTCCGCGCGTGAAGACGGCTCCGCGGGGGATTTTACCGATAATTTAAATCCAAATTCTTTGGAAGTAATTAAAGACGCTTACGGTGAAAGCGCGGTTTCAAACGCGGCCGCCGGCGATATTTTTCAATTTGAACGTCTTGGTTATTTTTCCTGCGATCCTGACACAGTAAGCAGCGCAGGAAAGCTTGTGTTTAACAGAACAGTGGGCCTTCGCGACACTTGGGGAAAGATAGCAAAGAAAAATTAATTATTCCGCGCTTGATGTTATTTCTTTTATAAGATCATTAAATTCTTTTTTCTCACCGTCTGTAAGAACACCGGAAGAATATAAAGCTTTTTCAAAAAGATAAGCGCATCTTACAATGGAGCCGCTTAAAAGAGGAGAAGCGGCGGCAAGCAGCTCGCAGTATTCTAAAGGCGCGAATGAAGGTTTCCATGATATACCCTTTAAGTCAGAGCCCCAGATGATAAGGCGCGCGAAAAGGGTTACGCTCATTTGCACATCACGTTTTTTCGCGGGAGAGTACGCGTTTAAAAGCATTTTTGCCGCTCGGTTGATTTCGTCGGCGCTGTAAGCCGGCAGTTTTTTCGATTTGTTGTTTTTTATATGCGCAATAAACGAAGTTAACGCTTTTTTAATACTTTCAAACCATTCTGTAATTATCAGCATTAATTTCCGGCGGAATGTTAAATTTTTTAACAGGTTTCCTTTGTTTAAAAGCGGCGCGATCATAAATCTGACAAACAGCGATACGGCAAGAATTATAAGGGCATATCTTATGATAATCCAAAAATACCTCATAAAATTTTCCCAGAAAGGAGATGATTGCAATTGTTCGTATGGTATTTGCTCCTGTGTTATATCTTCCTGAGGAAACACTGTTTCAGCTAACGGCGCGCCGATCTCTTTGTATCCGCTTTTAAAGAAAGAAAAAAGCCAAGCAAGAAAACCTGTTATAACAGAAAAAGGTATTATGCTTGTATTTGACGAAAGAACGCCTGCTGCGAAAACTCCAGAAATAGAAATTAAAATAATCGCGAGAATGCGTTTGACCCTGTCGTATCCTGAAAGTTTTACGCCTTCGCCCGCGTAATACTGTTCCCATTTAATGATCGTAAAAAGTCCGTGAATGCATGCTCCGCCTGTAAGGAGAATTACTAAATAAACAGATAAAAACAAAGGCATTTGCGCTTTGGTAATTACGCAGGCAAGAGCGAGTAAAAAAATTATTACTAACTGTGCATAATAATTTGTCTGCGCCTTATTAATATTTTCTTCGGTATACGATAATAATTCCGAATCTTCATATAACATCGCCTGAAGTTTTTCGCCTTCGTATTTATCTGTTATCGCTTCGAACAATCTGCGCGCGGCGAATAATGTTTTTAATATAATTACATTTATCCATGTATACAAAGCGCATATTACCGAAAGAAGATTTACGGCGTTTGGAATAAATCGCCGGCTGAAGCTTGTTTCAAAATAAAAAACGGATGCCAAAAAGTATATTAATAATGATATTATTACCGCTCCTCTTATGTTAGCTGCAATGCGGCTTGATTTTACATTCTTCATAAAGTCAATGTAAAAAGACGCGGCGGCCGCGCTCAGCGCTCCCGCTGTTATTAATACAATGGAATTTAAATTTGCCGAAAACAGCGTTTGCAACAGTAAAATAAACGCGATAAGCGATGACAACGGCATATAGACCGCAAGAAGTGTATAGACAGGACTGTTGCTGAGATGGCTTTTATCAAATTCTTCGTAGTTTCTGTCAGTATAATCAGACGATATCATAACCGGTTTCCTTTACCTGATAACGCGGAGAATTTCCCGGAACAACTGAAAGCATCGTATGTTCGTCGATAACAAGATATTCAAGGCTAAGGTGATGTTTTTTTAGCAGACTGAGCGTCATATACGCTTCATCGCCAAGGTCGGGGCCTGCATAAATATATCTTGTTCCATAGGAAAGACGCCTGCCGTAATTTAACATTGCGGTCATGCTGTTATGCGAAACATTATACTCCGCGCCCGCCGTTCCTTCCGGCGGTTTTGAATAATCAAGAGCCGCAAGATGTTCAAGAATCGGAATGGGAGAGGAAGCGGACGCAGGAATTACAGAATCCCGGTTACAAGTATAAATTATAATTCCAAGAGACTGTCTCTGGCGGGACGCTCTTAAGCAAAGAGCGGCGGCGGCTTCGATGATTCGTTCAATATTGAATTTTCTGTTTTTATAGGGATATTCGTCCCAGTTTACATTTAAAAAAATCATTGCAGGATAAGAAGCGGTAGCGTCAAACTCGTTTACAAGAAGGAGAGGCCCCGGTCCGGATTTAAAGCCTGATTGAACGCGCGCAAGCTGATTCATTTTGGCGCTTGCCTTCCAGTTGATCCTCCGCCTTTCGTCTCCCGGATAATACGGGCGAAGCGATCTGTAGCGCGTAATATCTTCGTATAAAGGATTGGAGCTTATCATGTTTCCCAGAGGAATTCCCCTTGAATTTTTTATGTTTATTGAGCGAATCGAAGGGTAAACATAAATTTTTGTCGTTTCCTTTTCTGTTATGCGAAATGGGAATAATCCGAGAGGATCGGCGCCTTTAATTACGGCCGGCCCTGCGTAGAAGACGCCTCTGTCCGCGCACAATCCGTTCCAGCAAAGAAGCGTCCATGATTTTTTAAAAAGCGTACAGAATGTTTTTTTCATTCTGACCACGGAAAAATCACCGGGGCTGTCGCTTGCGACAAGCATAAAAGCCGGAAGGGTTCCATGGTTTTCAATTTTTAATTCAACATGCGCCCACTCATGGCGGAACACTCGCAATTCGCCGTCCATTCTTGTTACGCGAATGTGATTTGCAAGATACCATGAATAAATCCTTGAGCATGCAAGGATAAAAATAAAGAATAAACATATAAATTGCACTATATATACTGGAGTGAAAATAAAAATTAAAATTAAAAATATTATACATGCGATAAAAAATTTATCTTTTTCTGTTTTAAATTTTTCTACGCTTGCCGCTTTAGCTGTGTTTGTTATTTTAGCCGCGCCGGGTTTTTTCATTGAGATGTCCGGTATTCAGGAATTGGTGTTGAATCCAGAATAGACTGGATGATCCTGTCCGGCGTTATCCCGCGTATAACAGCCTCAGACGCAAGCAGAAGCCGCTGACGGAAAACATTTTTCGACATTTCCTTAACATCTTCGGGAGTAACATAATTTCTGTTTTTTATCGCGGCGTAAGCCTGAGCCGATCTGTAAAGCGCAAGGCTTCCTCTCGGCGATATGCCGGATTTTATCTGAGAATGATTCCGTGTAGCTTCGACAAGCGCAAGCAGATAATCTTTTACGGTTTTATCAACATGTATTCGGCTGACGGCTTCCTGAAGCGGCGCGATTTCTTCGGCGGATGCAACGCTTTTTATGTCTGTAACAGGATGCGTTAAACGTCGGTGATTTTCCAGCATCTGTGATTCAGAATCCGCGTCAGGGTAACCAATGCCGAGTGAAATTAAAAAACGATCTTTCTGCGCTTCAGGCAGCGGGAAAGTTCCTTCGAACTCGACGGAATTTTCCGTGGCAAGCACAAAGAAAGGTTCCGGAAGAGCGATGCGGCTGCCGTCAACAGTTATCTGCGATTCCGCCATTGCTTCCAAAAGCGCGGATTGAGTGCGGGGAGTCGCGCGGTTTATTTCATCAACAAGCACAAACTGATTTACCAAAGGGCCGGGGCTGTAAACAAAGCGTCCTTTTTTATCGTCTAATTCTTCAGCCTGCCTCCAAACGGAAACGCCCAGAATATCGGCAGGTAAAAGATCGGGCGTGCACTGTATGCGCGAAAATGTTAAGTTAAGGCTTGCCGCGAAAGCGCGCGCAAGAATTGTTTTTCCTGTGCCGGGAACATCTTCTAAAAGCGCATGTCCCCGCGAAAGAAACGCTGTTATTAATGTATCAATAACGGCTGTTTTCCCAAGAAAAACAGTTTCGATATTACTTCTGACACGCTGCGCGAATTCCGCGATTTGCGAACTTTCTTTAGGCTGTGTATTGTTCATGGTTTATTATAATATAAAATTTTTATTTATAAAACCTTCGCAGATTATCTGTTTTATGATCCTGTGGATTTATATTTACTTAAGCCAAAACGGAAAAACGCATAGCTTGGTATTAAAAATAAAAGTCCAATCACAGGAGTAAATATGTAAAATATATTTGTTTCTAAATCCAGAATATATAAAAGCGGATAATATTGAAACAGCGCAAGCGGAACAATATAAGTTAAAAATTTTAAAATATTTTTTCCGTAAACAGAAAACGGATAACGTCCGAATTCGCGCGCGCCGTCCGTAAGGATGTTCATAAATTCAAGTCCTTCGATTGTAAAAAACGAGAACGCCGCGTAAATGATAAAAAGCGCGAAAAAAATCAGGCTTCCGCATATTATCATAAGGCAAAGAGTTAATATTTTATCTGCTGTCCAGTTAACGCCGCTTTGCGGTATCGCGTAACAGAAAATAATTACAGCCTGCGCCAGCCTTCCAATCCGGGAAAATTCCATTTTCCACGCGAGAACCTGAAAGATAACGCTTCTTGGCCTTGTAAGGGCGCGGTCAAATTCTCCGTTCCCGATCATTTGCGGGAAAACATCAAAGCCTCTTCCAAACATTTCCGCAATCGAAAACGACATCAATATTACGGCGAAACAAAGAAGAGCTTGTTCAAATGTGAATCCGTCCACAATATTAAACCGCGTAAACATAAAATAAACGCCTAACAGCGCGGCGAATGAAACAAGAAACTGTCCCAATGTTGTTAAGATAAACGAGACTTTGTACTGCATCTGGCTTTTTAAATGCATAGAAAAAAATTTTAAATATAAATTAACGCCTGCGTTCTTCATTATTTATCCGCCCTGCACAATAACTTTTTTAAGCGCTCTGCTCATCGCGAATCTGCCTGTTAAAAATAAAACTACTAACCAGAATAATTGTAAAGCGATTCCCGCTAACGCCTCATTGCCTGTAATGTTTCCGCTGTAAATTCGAAGCGGCATATTCTGCATTGACGCGAACGGCAGAAGCTCAACGACCGCGCGGATTTTATCGGGGAAAAACGGCAAAGGAACAGTAGCGCCCGCCAGAAAATCAGATAACACTGCGACGATTAATCTAATGCCTGCCGGCGATAATGTGTAGAATAACGAAATATATACAAGCATGGAAAATGAAATAATGACGCTTAACGATAACGCGGCGGAAATTACAAATAACAAAAAATGTATTAAATCCGGCGGGAGAGACATCCTGTACGGCTGCGGAAGAAAAAATGCTACAACTAATATCGGAGCGCAGCGAAGCAGCGCGCGCGCCAGGCGGTTCGCGGCAGCCTGACAAAACCAGCGGCTGTATAAATTTATAGGACGCACCATTTCGTAGGCGATTGATCCCTGCGATATGGAAGCAGCGATGTCGTTTTCCCAGAACCACATCATAAAAAGCGCGAGGAACGCCTGCTGCATCCAAATATATGAGACTACCTGTTTAAACTCCATCGGAAAGGCTGAGGGGTTCACGCGGTAGAAAGCGGCGAATGCGAAAATTTCCATAAAGCCCCACGCGAACTGAGTCGCGATTCCTGCCGCCGCCGCCGCGCGGTATTGAAGGGCGTTGATAAATCGTATGCGGAATATCGCGAGATATTTTTTCAGATGTGAAACTCCCTGTACAATGACGCCGCCATTTCTTCAGCGCTCACGCCTGAGACAGAAATGTCCAGTATTTCCGTAATAGACGCGAAATATTTTATCGCTTCCGATACCGGCAAAATTGAAGGATCGAGAGTGATAACGAGCCTTCCCTCTTTTGATTCAGCTAACGCCATTCCGCTGATAATTTGCGGAACATTGCCTGAGTATTCAATGATCAATGTTTTTTGTTGTGACGAACGTTTTTTTAATTCATCGATATTTCCATCGAGTAATATACTTCCTTTCCCGATCAAAATTATGCGCTCAGTAAGCGCTTCGATATCCTGCATATCATGAGTTGTAAGAATTACCGTTGTTCCTTTTTCCTTATTTAGTTTTTTTATAAACTGCCTTACAGCTATTTTTGATACAGCGTCAAGTCCGATTGTAGGTTCATCAAGAAATAATATTTTTGGATCGTGTAACAAAGAAGCGGCGATTTCGCATCTCATTCGCTGCCCAAGGCTTAAACTCCGCGCCGGTGTTTTTAATAACTCGCCAAGATCCAAAAGCGAAGTCAGCTCATCAAGATTATTTTTAAAAATCTTATTATCTGTTTTGTAGATATCGCGGATAAGCTCGAAACTGTCGATTACAGGAACATCCCACCAAAGCTGGCTTCTCTGTCCGAATACAACGCCGATTTCACGCGAGTGAGCGATGCGATCCTTCCACGGAGTTCGTCCGTTAATTTTACATGCGCCGTTATCCGGAGTTAAAATACCGCACATTATTTTTATTGTCGTGCTTTTTCCTGCTCCGTTCGGACCTATATAACCGACCATCTCTCCGTCATTGATTAAAAAATTTACATCGTTTAGAGCGCGGATCGTTTCTGTTTCGCGTGAAAACAGCGCCTTAACCGCGTTTTTAAATCCTGCCTGCCTTTTTGCCACACGAAAGGTTTTATTGATGTTCAAAAGAGATATCATTATAAAATTTTTCCAGGAATTCAGTGTATGATTTATTCAAAAAAATGTAAACTTATTCATTTTATAATTAATTAAACCGTCTTTTTTCATTTTTATTAATTCATGAGAAAGCGCGCTGCGTTCAACATTAAGATAATCCGCCATTTCCTGACGGTTAAAAGGAAGAGTTATATTCTTATTTTTGAATGTTTCAAGGTAAAGCAAAACTTTTTCTCTGATTGTTTTTAGTTCGAGTATTTCCATTCTGTTCTGTAAAATAAGATTTTTCCCGGCGATAATATTAAGCATATTTTCCGTCAGTTTTTTTTGAAACAAACACACTGAAGAACATGTTTTTTGCGGCCGATTAATGTTGAGTTTCATAATATTTGAATCTTCGGCGGCGATTACCGTAACAGGGCTTTGTGTCATGCCGGAACAGTAAAAATTTTCCGCGAATATCCCGCCCTGTCTTATTGCGCCTAACAACGCTCTGTTTCCGCTGTAACTTTCGCGTATTATATTAAGCCGTCCCGAAAGAACGATGCCGATATATTCAATGCTTTCTCCGGCAAGCAGAAGTATTTTATTTTTTTTTGTATTTTGCGTAACAGCGCCGAAACAATTTAACAAAATTTGTATATCATTATTTTTTATATTTTTGAATAATCCCGTCAATTCAAGAACTTTTAAATAACCGTTAAAATTTTTCATTTTTTTCTCTTTTGTGGTTATAACCACAGAAAATTTTTTTAAGTCTAATATTGTTTTTTATATAAGGCAACATTAAAAATGATTTTTATTTATTTTTAGGAGATTAAAATGGAAAAAAATCAGATGTTTTGTTATCAATGTCAGGAAACTGCAAACGGATTTGGTTGCACAATTTCCGGAGTCTGCGGCAAGAACGCGAAGACAGCCGCACTGCAGGACGAGCTAACCTGCGAAATGATTTCACTCGCCGCGGTTATGCAGGTTAAAAAAACGCGGCTGGAATCGGAAGACAATGTTAACGCGCTTGAATTGATTGATTTGATCGTCGAGGGACTTTATTCATGCGTTACAAATGTTAATTTCGACGGCGATGAAATTAAAAATATGATAACAGAAATTAAAGAAAAGCGGGAAAAGTTAGGCGGCAGGGAATTAACCGCGCAAAAGGATATTTTTTTGGATTCTTCATGCGATCTATTGCTTAAAAACGAAGACGTACATTCGTTGCGTTCAACGTTCCTTTTCGGAATGCGCGGCATGGCGGCGTTTGCGCATCACGCCCGTATTTTGAGAAAAAGAGAAATCGATGTGGATTTTTGGTTTATAAAAGGCATGGCGGCGTTATCCAGTGAATATTCAATAGACGAGTGGCTGGATTTGCTGGCGGAACTGGGCATCGTTAATTTTAAATGTTTAAAAATGCTTGATGCAGCTAACACTGACGCATTCGGTAATCCTGAACCGGCAAAGGTATCGTTAAAAATTGAGAAAGGGTCGTTCATAGTTGTTTCAGGGCATGATCTTCGTGATATAAAATTGCTTCTTGAACAGACAGAGGAAAAAGGAGTAAATGTATACACTCACGGTGAAATGCTTCCCGCGCACGCTTACCCCGGGATAAAGAAATACCGTCACCTTAAAGGACATTTTGGCACCGCGTGGCAAAATCAACAGGCGGAATTTACAAATATTCCCGCTCCTGTTTTATTCACAGCAAATTGTCTTATGCCGCCGAAAAAAAATTACTCGGACAATATTTATACAACATCAGTTGTAAGGTTTCCCGGATTAAAACATATTGAATCGTTTTCGAATAACAAAAAAGATTTTACGCCGTTGATTGAACACGCCATTAAATTGGGCGGTTATGATTTTGACATTCATCAGACCGGAATGAACGGAGGCTCTTTAATGACAACAGGATACGGGCGAAAAGCAATTATTGATAATATCACGTTGATTACAAACGCTGTAAAAGCGGGAGAAATTAAACATATCTTTCTTATAGGAGGCTGTGACGGCGCGCGTTATGAGCGAAGATATTTTACCGAATTTGTAAAGCAGACTCCGAATGACACAATTGTGCTGATACTCGCATGCGGGAAATTCCGGTTCAACGATATTGACGCGGGTTTAATCAGATCTTGCCCGCGAATTCTTGACATGGGGCAGTGTAACGATGCGTACGGCGCAGTTGCCGCCGCGGTGGCGTTAGCGGTAAATCTTGACTGCTTTGTAAATGAACTTCCGCTGACAATAATTCTGTCGTGGTATGAACAGAAGGCAGTCTCCGTTTTGCTGACGCTTCTTTCTCTGGGTTTAAAAAATATTTATATAGGACCTTCTGTTCCTGCTTTCTTTTCAAAGACAGTTATGGATATTTTAACAGAAAAATATGAAATCAAATTAATAAGTACGCCTGAAGATGATTTGGAAAGAATTTTTAAAAAGTGAATAATTAATTAAAACCGGATGAATATTGATTTTGTTATAAGGAATCGGATTGAAGGTTCTCAGTTTTCTGATAATATTTATTATATCCATTTTTCCAGTGAATCTTTCATAAATTTTCTTATGTCGATTCCGAAAGCTTTGCTTAAAACATCGCTATTCAGCGCTTCATTTATATTTCCTTTTAACGCGATTTTTCCGTCCAATAGAATTACGGCGGAATCCGAAAATTGACGCGCAAG
>JGI24695J34938_10000702_pt1 | contig 31504 bp, 25 predicted proteins | sample TergutCo191P3_FD_34938 | JGI IMG/M metagenome (IMG submission 34938)
TGCAACACATGGTTAAATCTATGGACAAAAAGACTGGACGATTGGCGGTTATACTGCCGCAAGGAGTTCTGTTTCGAGGCGGCAAAGAAGGCGATATACGCAAAACAATGATTGAATCAGGAAAACTTGAATATGTTATTACATTTACAGGCGGAATTTTTTATTCCACCGGGGTCTCCGCATGTGTCCTAGTGCTAAACAATAACAAACCAACTGAGCATGTCGGTAAGGTTTGTTTTGTTGATGCTTCAAATATTTATACTGCGCAGCGAGCTCAAAAAATGATGACAGATCAAAATATTGAAGAAGTATATAAACTATGCATTGATTATATAGACGTACTTGAAAAAGTTAAAATTGTATCACTTGATGATATTCGTGCAAAAGATTACTCGCTTTCTGTCAGTAACTATATTGAAAAAGCTGTACGAGAAACAATATCACCTGCTGAAGTACGCAAGAATTTTTTAATGCGCTCGAAGCGGTTTATTCTGCTGAGGATAATTTAAGAAAACTTCTTAAAGAGAGTGGTTATGTCAATAAATAAACGTACGATCCTTCAACATCGTACGATGCAAAAGCATCGTATAACTCTTGATGAATTGAAAAGTTACCTCTGGAATTCCGCTGTTCTTTTGCGAACACATATTGACGCAGGTTCATATAAACAATACATATTTCCTTTATTATTTTTTAAAAGGATCAGTGATGTATATGATGAGGAATGTACCGAAGCTCTTGAAGAGTACGACGAAGAAGTAGACTTTCCTGAAAACCATCGCTTTGCAATACCAAAGGGACATCATTGGCAGGATGTTCGCGAAACCCATGAAAATGTCGGTGTAGCAATTATTAATGCTTTCCGTGCTATTGAGCGGGCAAATGTTGAAAAACTATCAGGCGTTTTTGGTGATGGCGCTTGGACGAACAAGAATCGCTTGCCCGATGAATTATTAAAAGACTTGATTGAACATTTTTCCACATTGACATTATCAATCGAAAATTGCCCGGAAGATGAACTTGGGCAAGGGTACGAATATCTTATCCGTAAATTTGCTGATGACTCAGGACATACAGCGCAAGAATTCTATACCAATCGCACAGTTGTTCATCTAATGACCGAAATGCTAAAACCTAAACCGGGCGAATCAGTTTATGATCCAACATGCGGCAGCGCAGGAATGTTAATTTCTGCAATTGCATATTTAAAAACACAAGGAAAGGAATGGCGTAATGTAAAAATTTATGGACAAGAAATAAACGCGCTGACTTCGGCAATTGCCCGTATGAATTTATTTTTACATGGCGTAAAAGATTTTCAAATCGTTAATGATGATACATTAACCTCACCTGCTTTTATTGATAAAGATCAGCTTCAACAATTTGACATGATTGTTGCAAATCCTCCATATTCCATAAATCAATGGAACAGAGAATCATTTGCTGCTGATAAATATGGCCGAAATTTTCTTGGAACGCCGCCTCAAGGTCGAGCCGACTATGCTTTCTTTCAACATATACTCAAGAGCCTTAATACAAAAACCGGACGTTGTGCAATATTATTTCCGCATGGCGTATTATTTCGCAATGAAGAATCCGCTCTTCGTGAAAAATTAATCACTGCCGATTTAATCGAATGTGTTATTGGTCTGGGAGCAAATCTTTTTTACAATTCGCCTATGGAGGCATGTATTGTTATTTGCCGAATGAATAAACTTCCGAACAGGCGCGGACAAATTCTATTAATAAATGCTGTGAATGAAGTTATTCGAAAAAACGCGCAAAGCTGGCTGGAGGATTCACATATAAAAAAAATTTCTGATGCTTACGAAAGTTATTCCGACATTGAAAACTTTGCTAAAATTATTACAATAGCTGACGCAAAGAAAAATGGTTGGTCTTTGTCCATACCTTTGTATGTAAGAGAAGCAGTAAGTGAAAAAACAATTGATACACGTACGGTTAATGAATGCGCATCAGCCTGGCATGACGCTGCATTTGATATGAGAATGGTATATGGGGATTTAAAAAAGTTAATGGAAGGTAAATGGGATGAAAATTAGACTTGGAGATGTGGCAAAAGAAAGCCGCGAAACAATAAATGGAAAAAAACATGGATTGCCGATCGTTGGTCTCGAACATCTTACACCAAGTGAATTAACATTGACCTCATGGGATGTTAATACCGATAATACATTTACAAAATTTTTCCGTAAAGGACAAATATTATTTGGCCGCAGAAGAGCGTATTTGAAAAAAGCCGCCATTGCTCCTTTTGATGGAATTTGTTCAGGAGATATTACTGTGATTGAAGCAATTTCCGACAAGATTTTACCAGAATTACTACCTTTTATAATTCAAAATAATACTTTTTTCGATTTTGCCATAGGAAAATCAGCAGGATCACTCTCTCCTCGCGTAAAATGGGAACAATTAAGTCAGTTTGAGTTCATATTGCCTCCCATAAAAGAACAACGCAAACTCGCCAACTTATTATGGGTAGCAAATACAACACGGGAAGCATATAAAAAATGCTAATATTGACAGATGAACTCGTCAAATCGCGGTTTGTCGAGATGTTTGGGGATCCGATTAAAAATGAAAAAGAGCTTCCTCTTGTTGCATTGAATGATTGTTGTATTATTAATCCTTTGAAATCTAAAGACAAACGACTTGTAAAGGGATTAGAAGTTTCATTTGTGCCAATGGCTTCAATTTCTGAAAATGGTTCAGCTAATATATCTGAAATACGAATTTATGATGAAGTAAAAAGTGGTTTTACATATTTTGCAGAAAACGATGTTTTATTTGCAAAAATTACACCATGTATGGAAAACGGGAAAGGTGCAATTATGCGAAAGTTATATAATGGTATAGGTTTTGGTTCAACGGAGTTTCATGTATTACGTCCACTAGAAGGCATTTCGGATCCATATTGGCTCTATCAAATAACAGCATTTAGTACATTTAGAAAAAATGCCGCGAAAAACATGACTGGCAGTGCAGGACAAAGACGTGTTCCAGCATCATATCTAGAAAACTATACTATTGGCTTACCTTCAATTAACGATCAAAACCAGTTCGCCGAGTTTGTCCAACAAGCCGACAAATCAAAATTTACCGCTTTGCAACAGATAAAAATTATAAAAATGTTGTATAATTATTTAAACGGAGGATTGGAAAATGTTCTACGAATCAGACCTTGAAAAAATGTTGATTGATACCATAAATAAAAATGACTGGCAATACATTCCGCCAAATGAGCTTCCTCGAACCCACTCGGATGTGATGATTGAGTCTATGGTTCGATCTGCTCTAATTAAGCTAAACCCGGAAATAGAGGCAAATAAGGATTTCGCTGATGATGTAATTTATAAACTCCGTGCATTAATACTATCTGTTCAGCCGCATAACCTCATAACGCAAAACGAATTATTCAAAAAACAGATTTTTGAAGACAACTCATATCCCTTTGGCAAGGATGGCCGTATGATACCTATACGCTTTTTTGGGACAGGAGCTGATGCAAGATTGAATGAATATGTTGTTACAAATCAGTGGGTATTTCCAAAAGAAGATGGCGGCAAAAGACTGGATATTGTTCTACTCATTAATGGTTTCCCAGTCGCTGTCGGTGAATTAAAAACACCGACCCGCGCCTCAGTAACATGGCTTGATGGCGCAGGAGATATATCCGCTTATGAAAAAAGCATACCGCAGATGTTTGTTACAAATGTATTTAATTTCGCGAGTGAAGGTAAATATTTCCGTTTTGGATCTGTAGGCATGCCTATTAATATGTGGGGACCCTGGCATACTCCAGAAAACAAGAATGAAGGAACTCTCGCAGATATAAACAGAAGTGTTGCCGCAATGTTTAAACATGAAATCGTAATGGATATTTTCCAATTTTTTACAATATTTGCAACGGATAAAAAATTCAGAAAATATAAAGTTATTTGCCGTTATCAACAATATGAAGGAGCTAATCTAATTGTTGAGCGTGTTAAAGCAGGATACCCCAAAAAAGGATTAATTTGGCATTTCCAAGGCAGTGGTAAATCTCTCCTTATGGTTTTTGCCGCGCAGAAACTTAGAATGACGCCGGAACTTAAAAATCCAACTGTCGTGATTGTAGACGATCGAATCGATCTTGAAATGCAAATTACAGCCACATTTAATGCATCCGATGTTCCAAATCTTCAAAGCGCATCAAGTAAAGAAGAACTTGCATCTTTCTTCACAGGAGATATGCGAAAAATTCTTATAACTACCATTTTTAAGTTTGGCGAAGTTAACAGTATTTTGAACCCGCGTGATAATATCATTTTAATGGTAGATGAAGCGCATAGAACGCAAGAAGGAGATCTTGGTGAAAAAATGAGACTGGCTTTGCCTAATGCATTCTTTTTTGGTTTAACAGGAACGCCCATTAACAGATAAAAATACATTTAACACTTTTGGCGCACTTGAAGATAAAAGCGGTTATATGAGCCGTTATTCATTCTCGGATTCTATCAGAGACAATGCTACATTACCTCTTCACTTTGAAGCGGTTCCTGTTGATTTACATGTTAATCAAGAAATAGTTAACGAAGCTTTCGTCGAAATGACAAAAAACTTAACAAACGATGAACGAAATGAACTTGCAAAGCGTGTAAAAATGGAAGCGATTATGAAATCACCGGAACGTATCCGTAAAGTCTGTGAGCATATTGCGAAACATTACATGGAAAAAATTGAGCCAAACGGCTTTAAAGGACAAGTAGTTTGTTATGATCGTGAGTGCTGCCTGTTATACAAAAAAGAACTGGATTCAATCCTTGGAGAATATGCGACAACTATTGTTATGGATACAAATAATGATAAAGAGGGAAAATACAAGGATTTTCGCCGCGATCGTGACACAGAGGGAAAAGTTTTAGATAATTTCCGCGAGGCAAATCATCCTCTTAAACTTGTTATTGTTACGGCAAAACTTCTTACAGGATTTGATGCACCAGTTTTACAAGTGATGTATTTAGATAAACCCATGAAAGATCATACATTACTTCAAGCAATATGCCGAACCAACCGTCTTTACGGACAAGAAAAAACACATGGACTAATAGTAGATTATATTGGTATTTTTGATGATGTAGCAAAAGCTCTTGATTTCGACGAAAAGAATGTTCAGCAAGTAATTACCAACATTGCTGAAGTTAAAAAACAATTTCCAATTTTAATAAATAAATGCCTTATTTATTTTTCCGGCGTAGATCGTACGATTGAAGGTTGGGAAGGATTAATGGCCGCACAGGAAGCGTTACCAACTAACAAAGAAAAAGACGCATTCGCCGCTGATTATCGTGTGTTAAATCGTGCGTGGGAGGCGTTATCGCCGGATACATTTCTTGCGTCATATAAATTCGATTATCTATGGCTGACAAAAGTTTATGAATCTGTTAAACCACTTGATGAACGTGGAAAATTAATATGGGCTGCACTTGGCGCAAAAACAATAGAACTAGTTCATCAAAATGTTACGGTTAAGGATGTCCGTGATGATATGGAGATACTTAAATTAGAAGCAGACCTTATTGATGAATTCTTTGAACATAATAAAGATATTAAAAAACGTGTCAAAGAATTGGAAATTGATCTTGTCGCAAGAATTCGCAAACATGATGGAGAGCAACGATTTATTAAATTAGGTCAACGGCTCGAAGAATTACGGGAAAAACATGAACAAGGACTTATAACGAGCATTGAGTTCTTAAAAATGCTTCTTGAATTGGCAAAAGAGGCCGCTCAAGCTGAAAAGGAAATTGTACCGGAGGAGGAACTCGACAAAGGAAAAGCCGCTCTTACTGAACTATTTAATAGTATTAAAAATGAGAAAACACCTATAATTGTAGAACGCATTGTTAACAACATTGATGAGATTGTTAAATTTGTTCGTTTTGACGGTTGGCAAGATACAATAACTGGTCGGCAAGAAGTTGCTAAAGCTCTTCGCGGTGTTGTTTGGATTAAGTATAAAATCAAAGACAGCGATGTGTTTGATAAGGCTTATAAGTATATTGAGATGTATTATTGATTATTTTTATTTACCAATATTTAAAAATATTATAGACTTTAGAATATTGTTTATAATATACTATAACCTGTTTGCTTTGTTAAATTATTATTTCTACAATAATTAATATTTATTTTACAGTTTGTGAATAATTCTCCATCTTGTTCTTCATCTTCACCTGTCTCTATCGAAACAGCATTAGGGGGCAGATGAATAAAATTAATTAAATCTTCTAATGTTATAATTGGTCCACGATCTTGTATCCATATTATTGGATAATATTTACCATCTATTTCAATACCATCATTATTATAGTTATATTCATTTTGTATAAAAAAATAGTCATTTAAATTAGCAGGCATTATTAATGTTATATTATCTTTAGGTATTTCAGATATTCTGGATATTTTAATATTCTCACAATACTTTATATAATTTTTATAAAAAAATAATAAAATACTTGTTTTATATACATTTTTTCCTAATAATATAATTGATTGGTCACCTATTAAATAACGTCGTGGTATTTTTGAATTAAAATTCAAACAGTAATCGGTAAATTTTTCATGATTAACGTTTGTTAAAAACTTTAATTCACTCTGTATCTTTTCTTTCTCATTATTTAATATTTCCATATTTATTTCTACACTGGCTATAGATTTATTTTGTTTTTGAATAATAGATTTAATTTTTTTCTCAATTATTTTAATAATTATTTTCGCTTTGTCGTTAAATTCTTCCTGAGAAATATTAAGAGCCCGCCTTTCCTGAATGGTTATGTCTTTAAATGTATCAATTATTCGTTTAAATAAAAAGTGGTTATTACTATAAATTTTATTATAATATATTTTATCTAGCACCTCATTTATTTCTGATTCTTCAAGAAATATTAATGATAATGCAATAAAAAAAGTTCTTGTATAACGTATTTCATGAAAGGTAATATCTGTAATAATTTCCTCGAACATATCATCTTCAGGCCCGGATAAATCGATTTCATTAATTCTTGTAAATAATGTTTTTATTATATTTATATATTCACCGTTTAAATTAATTATTATAATACGATTGAGTATCCAGCAGAGTATGCCCACCAAGTAATAATTATATTTTTTATTAATAATTATATCATCATTTCGATTCACTATTTTATTTACATTAAAAAATTGAACAATCCCCAAAAAATCATTTATGGTTTCTCTCGTGTTATTTAAATTATTTTTACTAAGAATAATAATAACTAATTCGTATGAGCGACGCATCAAGATTAGATATTTTTGAAGTAATATTTTTTCTTGTTCAATATTTAGTTTCTCATTAAATAAAATATTTGTATATAAATGTGATTTAACTCTCATTATAAAATTGTTATAATTAATGATTTCTCTAAATATCTTTTTTTTATATTCCGAAAAAGCAATATCTAAATATTTTTCTTGTAATTCTTTAAATAGCGGGTCATTCGCGAGAGGAACAATAATAGATTGGATTTTTAAAATATAATCTATATCTACATCATCTTTTTTTTCTATGATATCCTTATTAATTAAAAGAAGATACTCCTTATCTGTCGTTTTAGCATTTTCCATAATATAAAATAAAATAGAATAAAATTCTTTCTTAAAACTATTATTTGTAATTTGTAATAAAAAATCTATTACATTTTTTCTTTTTTTATTATTTAACAGAAAAAGCAAATGTTCTTTCATTTTTTCTTCTTTATCAACTATTTCAAAGTTTTTAATTAAAACAATAAAAAACATTATCGATGGAAAAATACTAATTTTAAGCCATATATCTATAAGAATAGTATGAGGTTGATAAATTATAAATAATGATATGATTAGGTTTAAAAATATAATGCCAATTAATAACAAGGCTCCATCCTTGTTTGCCACAAGTTTCATGTAATCAAATAATTTGATATTTGTTCTGCTTAAAAGCAAAGTAGCCGTACTAATAGATATCGTTGCTAATAAAGAACCTATTGTGGTAATTATTGAGAGTACATCAATTATATTTTCAGAATATACAACTTCATGAGTTGAATAGTTACTAATATCCATTAAAATTAATTTATTTTCATTAATGTTTTTGTATATAAATATTGCGGATATAAAGAAATAAATTAAAATAAATATATAAACTATTTTACGTGCTATCCAACTTGGTTTTTTATTCATGCTATGATATTAACAAAATAATCAAAGGTGAAACAAGAGCGCATAAAGATAATAGAGTCGACTTTTTCGCTCTTATTTTTCACACCGTCCGCAACATTGCCTCTCTCAAAATAGAGTTCATTCTTGTCTGATACCCCTTCCCTGCACTCTGCGGCCATTCAATTATATCAACATCAAGGCGAACATTAACTGTCTTTTTAATAGGTCGGTAATTTGCCATATTTCGCAAATGAGAAGGTTTAAATTCCTTCATCGTTCTTCCGTCAATCCAGGATAATCCGAAAAATCAATGTTTTTGATAGCCTTAATTTCTTCTAGTCTCTCTTTCGTAATTGGCATTGTATTTCTTCAAATCCTAATAAATGCGGATCATCAAAAACATTCACAGCCTTCGACAAGTAAAGATCATGTTTCTTTATTAAAAAGTTTCATCACCCCACAACCTCCCTCATCGCGCTGACATGCGCCGGTGTAGTGCCGCAGCAGCCTCCGACAATGTTGGCTCCGGCGGCAATAAGATCAGGTACGAGAGACGCCATGTCCTGCGGAGTATCGGGGAAGATTGTAATCCCGTTTTCATTTTTTGGAAGACCGGCGTTGGCATGAACGAGAATCGGAATTTCTTTGTCAGCTGATCGCATCAGTCTTACGATTTCGATCATTCTTTCGATGCCGTTTCCGCAATTTGTGCCGGCGATATCCGCGCCTGCTTTGATTACAACGTTCATCGCGTTAACCGGATCTGTGCCCATCATTGTTCTGTATTCGCCTTTTATTGTTTTTTCAAATGTAAATGTGCAGATAACTTCCAGCTTTGTATTTTCCTTGACGGCTTTTACAGCCTGGCAGGCTTCTTCGATATCGCTCATTGTTTCGATGCATGCGGCGTCGGCTCCGCCTTTTTCCAGCGCGATTGCCTGAGTTTTAAACGCTTCGTATAACTCATCTTCAATTACTTCTTCCGTTACGAGCAATTTTCCGGTTGGACCAATAGAAGCGATTACCCATTTTTCGATTCCTGCAGCTTGCCTTGAAATTTTCGCGGCGGCTTCGTTTATTTCTGATACTTTTTTTGCAAGACCGTAATAGTCCAGTTTAAAAATATTTGCGCCGAAGCTGTTGGTTTGAATCATGTCGGCTCCCGCGTCAATATAACTCTTTGCAACATCCAGAACATCGAAAGAACGATCGATGCACCATAATTCGGGACATTCCCCGGGTTTTAATCCTTTCGCGTGGAAAAATGTTCCCCATGCGCCGTCGGATATCAATATTTTTCCTGTTTTTAAAAATTCGGTAATTTTTTGTCTTGCCATTTTTTCTTCCTTAAATGTTTATTATCAATATAATTATATATTATTTTCTAATCATTGACAAAGAAAAAAAATTTTATATATTTATATTATATGAAACGAAATATCATTTTTGCTGTTATTTTATATTTTCTCATATATTCAGTTTTCGCGGAGCCATCGGTTAATTCCGCGGCTTTAAATCATTTTAACAGGGGATTGGAGTATTATAATAACAACGATTTTAATTCAGCAATTATCGAGTTTACAAATGCTATTGATATCTTTCCCGAATACGCCGATGCGTATCTTGAACGCGGAAATTCCTACGATAACAAAGGCGATGACGTAAACGCGTTAAAAAATTATTTACAGGCGGGTAAATTCAACGAAAATTATTTATTATTCGCTTACGGATACGAATGCGCCGGCAGCGTTGTTAAAGATTTTGATGAAGCTATTATCATATTATCCAAATGCATTGAATTAAAAATAAATTCTTTTATCGCTTATTGCATGAGAGGCAATAGTTACGGCGCCAAAGAAGATTATAAAACGGCGATAAATGATTATAATGAAGCGATAAAAATAAATCCGAATATATTTCAGCCTTATTTCAGCCGCGGCTCCATGAATATCGAATTAAGGAATTTCGAGCAGGCGATTTTTGATTATGAAATGTCCATTAAACTGTGTCCTGATTATTACTTAGCATATTTTATTTTAAGTTTTTTATACAGTCTGACAGGGAACTACAATAAAGCAGAAGAGATGATGATGATATTTAACCTGAACAGCGAAAAAGCCAACATTTAAAACACAATCATAAAATAATTACGCGGACTGTATTAACGGGATTTACGCTTTTTAAAGGCAGACCTGCGACAAGTACAATTTTATCCGAAACATTCGCGATTCCTTTATCCATCGCCGCTCTTATTGAGTTTTCAATCTTGCTTTGAGTTTCTTCGGCTATTTGCGCATAACAGGGATGAACGCCCCAATATAACTGCATTATTCTCATTACATGATCGTTAGGTGTAACTGCAAGAACGCACTGCTCCGGTCGGTATACGCTGAGCAGCCGGGCTGTGTTTCCGCTCAGTGTCGGCGTAACAATCGCTTTCGCGTTTATCTCCGAAGAAATTACAACTCCGTAATGTGACATTATTTTTCCCAGAGCTTCGCGGGGTTTATTTTCATTGCAAAGACATTCAAAACGCACGCTTTTTATCCGATGGCGGAACTCTTCCGAATCTTCGACTGTAAGCGCAATTTTATCCATCATTTTTACAGCGTCAACAGGATACGCGCCGATTGTAGTTTCGCCTGAAAGCATGATGGCGTCTGTGCCGTCGAAGATCGCGTTTGCGACATCGGTAAGTTCCGCACGTGTCGGACGCGGATTTACAATCATCGATTCCAGCATCTGAGTCGCCGTTATGACAGGTTTCCCCGCCTTCCGGCATTCGCTTATAATATATTTCTGCGCAAGCGGAATTTTCTCCGTTGGAAGCTGCACGCCGAGATCGCCGCGTGCAACCATCACTCCGTCAGCGGCTTGAACAATTTCTTTTATATTTTTTATGCCGTCTTCGCATTCTATCTTCGCGATTATTTTTATTGATGAGCCTAAACTTTCAAGATATTCTCTTATCTCGTTAACCTCATGCGGAAAACTCAAAAAACTCACGGCGATAAAATCGACATTCATTTTTACGCCGAAAGCAATATCCTCTTTATCCTTATCGCTCATAATCGGAAGACCCGCGTGAATACCCAGAAGATTAACATTTTTTTTACTGCCGATAACAGCAGTATTATTCGCCCTGCAGTTTATAACGCCGTTATTTACACCTAACACTTCAAGATCAAGAAGTCCGTCGGCGATTAAAATATGATGTCCGCATTTTAATTTGGAAGGCGCTTCTTTCCACGAGATGGAAATTCGCGCAGGGCTTTCGTTCTGCCCGTGAACCGCGGCTGTTGTTAAACAATCATCCGCTGTGACAGAAACAAGATCGTCTTTATTGATTGTCACTTTTTCGTCATTCGCTGTTAAACCTGTTCTTATTTCAGGACCTTTAGTGTCCAATAAAAGCGCGACAGGAATTCCCAATTCGTTTGAAATTCGTCTGACAGTTTCCATTCTAATTTTATGCTCTTCGTGAAAGCCGTGAGAAAAATTAAAACGGGCGACATTCATCCCCGCAAGAATTAACTGCCGTACGACTTCGTCATCGGAAGACGCGGGACCAATGGAACATACTATTTTTGTTTTTCTTATTTGCATAACATAATTATATATAATTTATTTAATTATTTCAAACATTCAGCCGCGGTTTTTTCTATTTTTAAACCTGCGGTATAACGCTCCATAAAAATATTAAAACTTTCCGCGTCATTTTTATCAGGATTAATTTGTACGCTTGCAAGACCCGCAAAAACTTTTTCTTTTAAAAATTTTTCCAAAGATAATTGAAAACTGTCATTTTGCTTTAACAGCCTAAACGAGGCAAGAAGTGCGATGCCCCACGCTCCGCCTTCCGCCGCTAATCCGGAGTTTGACGATTCATCGATTACCGATACCGCGGCGTTAAAAGCGGCTGCCATAAATCTTTGGCTTACTCCCTTTATTTTGAAAAAGCCGCCGTGCCCAAGAAGACTGTCAATGCGGACATTTTCTTTTTCGGTCAGAATATCCATCCCGTATTTTAAAGCGGCGAAAGCGGAAAAAATCAATGTCCTCATAAAATTAGCAAGAGAAAAATTACTGTCCGGCATTCTTGCAAAGAGCGGGCGGCCTTCTTCTATTCCCGTAAGCGGTTCGCCGGAAAAATAATTGTAAGCAAGAAGTCCGCCGCAGTCTGTGTCAGCTTCGAGGGCTTTGCTGTATAGCGCTGTATAAAGTGATGTTTTATCCATCTTTGCACCGCTGATTTCGGCGATTTCACCTAACAGCTTAACCCATGCGTCAATGTCAGAAGTGCAGTTGTTGCAGTGAACCATTGCGACGCTTTTTCCAGCCGGTGTGGCGACTATGTCGATCTCAGGATAAACTTTTGATAAATCTTTTTCTAAAACAATCATCGCGAAAACGGAAGTTCCCGCGGAAATATTTCCGGTGCGCTCTGTTATGCTGTTAGTTGCAATCATCCCTGTTCCCGCGTCTCCTTCGGGCGGACACAGGGGGATTCCTGCTTTTAAATTTCCATCGGGAGAGAGAAGCCTGGCGCCTTCATCGGTAAGAGTTCCCGCGTTTTCTCCTGCGTTTAAAACTTTTGGCAGAATATTTTCTATTTTCCAATTAAATCCGTAAGGAGACGCAAGAAGCGAAAATTTTTCCAGCATCGCGGTATTATAATTTAATGTTTTACTGTCGATCGGAAACATTCCCGAAGCGTCACCAACGCCGAGAACCTTTTTACCGGTGAGTTTCCAATGCACGTAACCGGCAAGCGTTGTAATAAAATCAATGTCTTTTGTGTGCGGCTCCTTGTTCAGCATCGTCTGATAAAGATGCGCGATACTCCAGCGCAGCGGGATATTAAATTGAAATTTTTCTGTTAGCTCTGCGGCGGCTTTTTCTGTCGTAGTATTGCGCCATGTTCTGAACTGCGCAAGCTGTTTTCCGTTTATGTCAAACGCAAGATAACCGTGCATCATCGCCGAAATTCCGACAGCTCCGACAGAAGTTAAATCAATACCGTACTGTGTTTTAACGTTCTGCGTCAAACTGCGGAAACTGTTTTGGATAGCAGTCCAGACATCATCAAGATGATAAGTCCAGATTCCGTCTTCGAGTTTATTTTCCCAATCATGGCTGCCCGACGCGATTGGCGAAAAATTTTCGTTAATTAAAACAGACTTAACGCGGGTTGATCCTAATTCAATGCCAAGAACAGTTTTTCCTTCAGAAATAATTTGTTTAATATCCATATTACAACTCTGCTTTATTTTTTTGCCAGAATCAGCACTCCGGCGGCAGGAAGCGTATAATTTTCGTTAGCTGCAAATGTTTTGCCGGTAATCAGATCGCTGCCTGCAAACGGAATTGTAACTTCCGTTTCAGTTTTATTGTGATTCAATACAAATGTAAATTCTTTTCCGTCTTTAACGCGGCATGTAGCTTCGATTCCTTCCGTTACAGGGAACACAGGTTTAACTCCGCTTTCATTGCAGATAACAGCGGTAACTTTTTGAAGAAGAGCCGGTTCCGGTCTTGCGCCGAAATACCAGACTTGTCCTTTACCGAATTTGTTTTTGCATAAAGCGGGGGTTCCGGCATAAAAGTCGCTTTCATAATTCGCGATTACTTCGGCGCCTTCGGGATGAATAATATCGCAGAATAATTCCGCTCTCCATGTGCCTGCAAGCGGACCTTCTTTAATTACAAAACCGTTTGCGTGACCGGAAAGCAGCGCGTCAGTTTCTTCGACCCAGACGCCGCAGAGTTTGCGAAGTTCGCCGGGATAACCTGTCTGCGTAACAAGATCGCGCTCGTCTGTCATGCCGGAAAAATATGTGGTAACAAGGATGCCGCCGTTATTTACAAACGCTTCAAGCTTTTGCGCGTAACCGGGTTTAACCATGTAAAGCAAAGGCGCGTAAAGAATTTTATAATTATCAAGAGGAGTATCAAAACTTATAACATCGGCGGAAATATTTTGTTTTGCAAGAGCGTCATAAAACCTGTGTACATCTTCAGGATAATCAATGTCCTTTGTCGGACCTGCTGATATCGCGGTTGCCCACCAGTTGTCCCAGTCGTAAAGAACGGCAGCCTGCGGTTTTATCACGCTGTCAAGAAACGAATCGCCGAGTTTTTTTAATTCTTCACCTAACACGGCGGTTTCGCGGAATACGCGGGTGTTTTCATGACCGCAGTGATCGATAACAGCGCCGTGAAATTTTTCGCAGCAGCCGCGCGAACGGCGCATCTGGAAAAACATCACAGTGTCGGAACCGTGCGCAAGCGCCTGATAACTCCACAAACGCATAATGCCGGGACGTTTCAGCGAATTATACTGATGCCAGTTTGTCACACTGGGAGTCTGCTCCATGAGGGAGAAAGGTTTTCCGCCGCCGCAGCCGCGCATAAGAGCGTGATTCATGGAAGTGCGTGTATACGGACAGCCCGGCCAGGGATAACTGTCCCATGCGATAAAGTCCATGTGCTTGCCCCATTTAAAGTAATCCAAATCCCAGCAGGTTCCCATTAAATTTGTTGTTACAGGAATATGAGGAGTTACTTCTTTTAATACATTTGATTCTACAAGGTAACATTCCAAAAGGCTGTCGGAATAAAATCGCCTGTAATCGATCGACTGAATCTGACAGGAACCGGAAACGCGGTTATGCTGCCCCCATTCACCGCCGAGATTACTGGGAGAAACAATATCATCCCAATCGTAATAAGTATGTCCCCAAAAATAAGTATTCCACGCTTCGTTTAAGGCTTTTATTGTTTTATATCTGTTTTTTAACCAGACGCGAAACGCGTTCTGGCATTTATCGCAGTAACAAAAACCGCTGAATTCATTTGACACATGCCATGCGATAATATTTTCAAGTTTCCCATAACGTTCCGCGAGCTTGCGCACAAGTCTTGCCGCGTATATGCGGTAGATATTGCTGTTCGGACAGGAATTTTCCCTGTCGCCGAATTTTCGTTTTGAGCCGTCAGTGTTTACGCGCAGGATTTCCGGATATTTGCGCGCCATCCACGCAGGATGAGTCGCCGTCGATGTGGCAAGACAAATTTTCATTCCTGCTTTGCTCACAGTATCGACGATGTCGTCAAGAAGAGAAAAAGTATATTCGTCTTCCGAAGGCTGAAGAGCCGCCCAGCTGAAAACATTTAACGTAACAACATCAACCCCGGCGAGGGTGAGAAGGCGCATATCTTCTTTCCAAATTTCTTTGGGCCATTGTTCCGGATTATAATCTCCGCCGTATAAAACTTTGTTTACTTTACATGCTAATTTCATATTTTTCTCCTTAAAAGGCGCCCAGCGCCGTTTGTTCCCATAATTTTACTTTATCTTTTACAAGCTGAGTTAATGCATTGTTGACATCCTGAATACCCATGCGGTTAAGATCGTTTATTATTCTTGACCATGAAGCGTCAAAGTCCGCCGTTCTTCCGAGTACAATGTTGGATAACGCAGTCCTCATGTAGTCATCGGTTTCCTGAATCTTCACGTTTAAATCTGGAGGAAGCGAATATCTCCAAACCTGACCATGGCGCATAACACCGAGCGATTCGGCAGACGGAAAAAGATCAGTCCACATTTCGGCTTCGTAAGCTTCGAGCGTTTCCCTTTCGATATCAAGATAATTCTGCCTGATAAATTCGGAGCTGTCCCTGTAAATCCACTGTCCGTTAGACGCTTTACCGCCTCTTCCCCACATAGGGAAGGGATACTGATAAATTCCTACGCCTGTTCTTCTGCCGTAGCCGGGATCGGAAAGCTGAGCGAGCCTGTCGGATTCGTTAACAACCCGCTGTCCGTTTACGACTGTATAATTATCGCCTTCAAGACCCCAGTTAACAAGAATCTGCGCTTCTTCGGAACACCACCAATCGAGAAATTCAAAAGCTCTTTCCGGGTCTTTGCACGATGTCGTAATCGCGATACCCCAGCCGCCCGAGAATCCCGGATCCATTGCGGAAGCAGCCTGATAACTTTCGTTTAACGTTATCGGAAGATAAGCGTACGTTCTTTCAGGCATTCCGGCGCCGATAAGAGCCTGCCTTGATTCCTGCCAGCCCCAAAGAGGATAAGAAATACCAAGCACTCTGCCCTGAGCGATTTTCGCTCTCCAGACATCTTCCGTCTGCGTGAATGATTCTGGATCGAGTACGCCTTCGGTATTCATGCGGTTAAGCCATCTGTAATATTCCTTCGCTTCGGGATGAAGGAATTTGTAGTACGCTTCGAGAGTATTTTGATCAACCAGCCACTGACCGTCATCGGGATAACCGAGAATGAAGCAGGAAGGATTTGAAAGATCATAATACCACTGCCTTGCATCAGCCAAAAGCGAGAAGCCGATTGTTCTCTGACCGTTAATTACCGGATTGGCGCGCAGATATGTTTTAATCGCGCTCTCATAATCTTCGAGAGTTCTCATTCTTGGATAACCCTGAGCTTTTAATACCGCATGTTGAATCTGCATGGTTCCGTCGGTTTGCCATACAGCGTCTTTAACCGCGTAAGTTCCTACGGAATAAATTTGAGGATCATTAGTCGTGTTGCGAAGACGTCCGAGCAAAGGTCCGTACATTTTTTTAAGATTATATCCCCTCTTTTCGATAAAATCGTCAAGAGGTATAACAAGTTCCGCGTCGATTAGCATCGAAATATCGTCTTTAGCGAAAATAATATCGGGAAGCTCGCCTGACGCGATCATAATTCCGATTGCGTGCAGATAATCGCCGCCGGCAGGTCCGTTAATCGACAATGAAACGCCTGTGCGGGCGGTGATTTCTTTCGCTACAGGATCTGACCAGTCAGCGTTACCTTGATCAAAAGCTGCGTTAAAAAATGTGAAAGTAATCGGCGTTTTAGTGCCTGCCGTTGTAGGTCCGTGAGCGCCTCCTCCTCCGCATCCCGCTAGAATGAACAAAGCCATGACCGCCGTCATAGCCGTCAAAAACATTGTAAGTTTTTTCATCTTACACTCCTTATAAAATTTTTCCTTTAATCGTTTTGAGGAACATATCTGAAAATTATTTGCCAAGCAATGAATGGAATTGATAATAATATTAAATAACGCTGATTAATCAGCCGTTTTTTAAAAGATAATGATTTAGTTCTTAATTGCATTCCATTTATGTTAATATGGAAATAATCGAATTGTCAATTGAGCCATTTTTAAAACCCTCCGGTTTTTACACCGGAGGGTCAATATATTTACTTATCCGGTTTTGTTCCCGGAATAAGCTGCGTAAATGATCAGCTTCGCTGATTTATGTTACACGACTTTAAACCTTGATACTTCTTTTATAAGCGCTTCAATTCCTTCGCGGTTCAGTCTTGAAATTTCGTTAACATGATTTACAGCCAAATTAATCTGCTCCGTACCGGAAGCCATTTCGTTCATGCCGGCAGTAATCTCCTGCGTTATTTTTTCCAAGTTGCTGCTTTCGACAATTACTTCCTTAGCGCCGTCAAGCATTTCATGCGAACCGTTTTTTACATGCCTTGTAATTTCATTAATTTGACTTACGCCGTCAAGCACCTGCTTGCTTCCTGTTTCCTGTTCTTCCATCGCATTGCGGATTGTTACTTCCTGCTCCGTTACTGTTTTAACGCCCAAATCGATCTCTCCGAAATTTGTTAAAACAATTTCTGTTGAACGGTTAATGTTGTCGATGGATTCTTTGATTTTTTTCAGTATCTGCCCGATAATCTTCGACTGCTCTCCGGAATTTTCAGCTAACTTGCGGATTTCGTCGGAGACAACGGCGAATCCTCTGCCCGCTTCCCCCGCGTGAGCCGCTTCGATTGCCGCGTTCATCGACAGCAGATTTGTCTGCTCCGCGATATTATCCATTACAGAGTTAATCTCCAGCAAGCCTTCCGAATCTTTCGAAATTTCTTTAATCGCTTCCGCTACAGCCTGCAGTCCGCGGCGTCCTATTTCTGAAGCGTCTCTAAGCTGATTAACATTCGTTTCATTTTTAATCAGCGTTTCTGTAACAGAATGAACGTTAGCTGCCATTTCTTCTATTGCCGCTGAAGCCAGGCTGATATGAGAACTTTGACTCTTAACATGATCATTTAACTTATTGATATTTTCCGTTACCTGCTCCATAGACGCGTTAGTCTGCGTAACGCTCGCGCTTTGATTTATAACGCGCGTTTTAATGCTCTGGATATTAGCGGTAATCTGATTAACAGCCGCCGCGGTTTGATTCATGTTACTTGCAAGTTTCTGCCCGATGTCAGATAACTTTTCCGATTCTGTTTTTATGCTGATAACAAGATTTTTTATTTTATCCAGAGTATTGTTAAAATAACGCGAAAGTTCACCCACTTCGTCTTTGGAATTATTTTCTATTCTTTTTGTCAGATCGCCTTCTCCCTCGGAAATATCTTTTAAAGTGCGCGTAACATATATAATCGGCTTAACAATTTTATGAGCGGTAAATAAGGTGATGACAGAAACTATCATAAGAATTACCGCCGCGAAAATTACCGCGAATTTAATCATCTCGTTAACAGGGCGCATTATTTCGCTTTCAGGAATTCCAACGCTAAGATTCCACGGCGTGTCTATGCCGTCAATAAAAATCGGATGATATATCAAAAAATAATCCGCGTGAAATACAGGCGAATAACGGCTGAACGAAATCGGTTTTCCGTTTTCTCCGCCGTTTTTAATCGATTGAACGATGCGGTCATGCATATCGCCGAGCAAAGTTTTTTCCTCGGAGTTAGTTTTAATGTTATCATTCAAACGGTTTTTATCGTAATGCGCCGTTATCGTACCGTCGTTGGCGTAAACAGCGGCTACTCCTTTTCCGCCGTAAAGCTGTTCCATTATTTTATCGATTATATCCTGTATATCGCTTACATAATTAACTCCGACAAGACCTACAAGCCGGCCTGATGAATTTTTTATAGGATACATAATTGACATAAGAGGCACATTTCCCTGTCCGAAAATTTCTCTCCAAATCGGAGAAGCAATCACGGGTTTGTCTTTCATGTCCGCAAGATAATCAAGCCAGCCGTCATAACCTTCTTTCAAAAATAAAACATTTCCTGTTAATCTGCGCGTAAAAAAACTCTGAAACTGCCCGAGTTCCTCATCGCGGCTGTCGATTGTATTCGGAAGCCACGCTGTCCATATACCCGTGATAAATTGATTCTGCTGAATCGTTCCGCGAAGATATTCAATATAACTTTCTCGCCTGATATTTTCGTCGACATCTTCGTAATTGCTGAACAGCTGCGATAGAATTCTCCCGATTCCCGTAAAAACTTCAATCCGTCTTGCAATCTCGATCGAATTTGCATTTGTCAGCTGCTCGGCATATTCGTATGACACGGCAGTCTGCAAAGATCCGGCTCTTGTCAGCGTTATAACGGAAAAAATTCCAATAACGGCAAGGATCATAATAATTATGATGGATGTTAATTTAATTCGTAAACTCATAAAAATTCTCCTTAATATTTTATTCACGATATTTTTAAAATAAAAAGAATTTTTTATATAAGGCAAGAAGATATAATATTGATGTAGTTATAAAATACAAAAAGTTGAAATTAAGACAAAATGATTTTATTAAAAATGAAGTTTAAAATATTTTATTAAAAGCCTTATTAGAGTTGTTCGATAAATTCAGTTATTAAACAAGTCCATTATTTTTTATTATCAGTACTCTTATGCGTGCTGTTTTGGGCGCCGCAATTTGTTCTTGAGCCGTCTTTACGATGATAGTCCTGACACGCTTTGCAATCACCGTGACGGCTGCAGGAGTAAGGGCATTTACAATTATTATTTTTATCCATCTCAATTAGATTATATCACTATAAACCTGCCTTGACAATACTACTATACTATGATGTAGTAAATCTTATGCGAAAATTTGAAGTAGTGTCTCCGTTTAAACCCGCAGGTGATCAGGGTGAAGCGATCGCCGCGCTGACCGAAGGAATTAATTCCGGCGATAAATATCAGACTTTGCAAGGCGTTACGGGTTCCGGAAAAACTTTTACAATGGCGAAAATTATCGAAGCTGTGCAGATGCCTACGCTGATTGTCAGTCATAACAAAACGCTCGCCGCTCAGCTTTACCGCGAGTTCAAGGGATTTTTTCCCGAAAACGCCGTGGAGTATTTTGTTTCGTATTACGACTATTATCAGCCGGAAGCTTATGTCGCAAGCCGCGATTTATATATAGAAAAAGACGCGTCAATAAACGCCGAGATCGAACGTATGAGGCTCTCCGCGGCGCGGAGCATGATGGAACGCGAAGATGTAATTATTGTCGCGACTGTATCCTGCATCTACGGCATGGTGACTCCAGATGTTTACAGAAAAATGACAGCTACTTTTTCCAAAGGCGAAACTGTCGATGTTGATTCATTAATCCGCCGCTTTGTCGAATTGCAATATGAGCGCAACGACGCGGTTCTTGAACGCGGACGTTTTCGCCGCCGCGGTGAAACTCTGGAAATATATCCGGCATACATGGAAGAAGCATACCGTGTCGATCTTGACTGGGATAAGGTTGAGCGCATCCGCCGTTTTAATCCTGTGTCAGGCGAAATGCTTGAAGATATAGATCGAGCTTTAATATACCCCGCAAAACAATTCGTAATGCCCGGCGAAATGGTACAAAATTCGATGAACACAATCAGGCAGGAATTAAAAGAGCGCCTTGAATATTTTCAGAACAAAGGCAAAATAATGGAAGCCGAGCGCTTAAAAACACGCGTTGAGTATGATATCGAAATGTTAACCGAAATGGGTTATTGCCCCGGAATCGAAAATTATTCGTCAATCCTTGCAAACCGCAAAACAGGCGATTCCCCCGACACCCTTGTCGATTACCTCCCGAAAAAGCATCTAACGTTCATCGATGAAAGCCATGTTACCCTGCCGCAGATTGGCGCGATGTATGCAGGCGATCGCAGCCGCAAGCAGAGCCTTGTCGATTACGGTTTCCGCCTTCCCAGCGCGCTTGACAACCGCCCCCTCCGCTACGATGAATTCGCGGCAAGGCTTGATAAAACAATTTTTGTTTCCGCGACTCCGAGCAAAACCGAAATCGAGCAGTCCGTGCGCGTTGTGCAGCAGGTAATAAGACCGACAGGTCTTTTAGACCCCGAAATTGAAGTGCGGCCAAGCGAAGGACAAATGGAAGATATTTACGGTGAAGTGCAGAAGCGCACAAAAGCCGGAGAGCGATCCCTCATTCTCACTTTAACAAAAAAAATGGCGGAAGATTTAACCGATTATTTATCCGGGCTTGGTTTAAAAGTCCGTTACATTCACAGCGAAGTGGAAACAATTGAGCGCGTGGAAATTCTCACGCAGCTTCGCCAGGGAGAATTTGATATTCTTGTCGGAATCAATCTGTTGCGCGAAGGTATCGATTTACCCGAAGTATCATTCATCGCTATTCTTGACGCCGACAAAATCGGGTTTTTGCGCTCGCTGACAAGTTTAGTGCAGATAATAGGACGCGCCGCGCGCAATGCAGCCGGTAAAGTAATCATGTACGCCGATAAAATGAGCGACGCGATGGAGAAGGCAATCGCCGAAACAAACCGCCGCCGCGAGATTCAAGTTGCGTATAACAAAAAGCACGGCATAACCCCCGCGACAGTCAAAAAAGCAATCGCCGAAATTTTAACGCGCCGCATAGAAGAAGCTGATAATTCCGCGGGAACCACAATTGAAGTTCTCAAAAAATCATACAATGTGTTAATACCCGCACAGCGCAAACAGTTAATCAAAGCGCTCGAAAACGAAATGCTTGAACACGCGAAAAATCTCGAGTTTGAACAGGCGGCGGCGATTAGGGATGAAATTAACAGAATTAAAGAGAATGAATTGTAGCACTTTCCTTTATTCATGTTTCTATCTTTAAAAATGGCTGCCAAAACATTACTTCTTGGACAGCCCCGACTGGTGTTTTTTGGAAACCGAGCCGCCGAAAGGCGGCGTAACCCTTACCGGTTGTTATGCGACGTAAAACCATGTTACGTTAACTGCACGCATGTGCGCGGGCGGTCTATTAATTTTCCCAACCTATTGTTTTATTTGTGATGTTATAATCTTCCGGCCAAAATTGAAATTTCGTATCAGTTTTAACGGCACGATGAGCACTGTCATTGGGATAATGATGTTCAGTGTTTGCGGTTTGTTCCGTATAATACTCCACGCGGTTTTTTCCGTTTATTGTTTCTGGTCTTAACCAGACTTGTTTTTTAGTGCTGTCATACGCATACGATCCTGTTATTGTTTCCGACTGTGAAGTGAATGTATAACCGGTACTGGTAAAAACGTATGTTTGGGTTTCGTCTTTTATCCCTGCCCAAGTCAGACGGTAATAGGTTTGACCAGTAAATTCATTGGTACCTTTATTTGCTGGCAATGCTTTTTCCAAAAATAATGCCGCTCCATCAAGGCTAAAAGAATAACCGTATGTTTGATTTGCAAAAGCTTCATTCACCTCATAATTAATATAGGCCGAAGCGCTGGAAAACCCCATTGACGAAAGTACTTGATTAAATGCATTTTGACCATTCTCTTCTATAAAGGCATCTATCATAGCTTGTAATTCTGAGCGATAACCGGCTCTGTCTTTTAATGGTCCATAAGCATTATCAATTGTTATTGAATCTGAGCTTTCCCCTTGACCGTAATAGGAACTAGAAGCAATCATTTCCGGTTTTAAAGTAACAGTCTTTGCTTCTTCATTCCATGAATATGTACCTGTTTGTATTTGGGTATTATAAGTAAACTTTACTCCAGATGCATATGTTCCGTTGTCAACCGTACTAACAGCATAAGTGCCATTTGAAGCGCCTTCAGCGGTTATGGAAAAATCGGTTTTATTACGACTTTCAATATACGTTTTACCGCTAACAGCATTAACGCCGCTGGCAGACGGCAAATTTTGTCCGCCATTTTCACCATTACTATTTGTTGGATCATCATCGCAACCAACAACCGCCATTCCGAATACCAGCACCATTGCCAGCATTCCAATCCAAAAAAATATTTTCGCCATTTTTTTTCCTTTTCGCCAATTAAATTTTTATGAGTTATGACCCATAAATTCTATATTTTATGAGTGTTCCGTTAGCAGCGGCACGGATGCCGCCGCTCCCATAAAGTTTATGGTTTTATCTCACGTATCAACTATTGGCTGTAGTATATTAGTAAATCTATTGGCTTTTTGAGAATGTGTCAAGCTTTCTTCACTATAAAAATCGTAATAATTATATTTCCTTTTATCCTTGTTAAAAGTGAAATAGGGAGTTGTATGAAAAAAGATGAAAAATATTGTCGAACATTATTGAGTAATAATATAAAACGTTATCGTAACCGGCTTGGTTTATCACAATTACATTTAGCGCTTGAGTTAGGTATTTCCGTTACATTCCTGAGCGATATTGAAACCGGAAAAAAATGGGTTTCTGCTCATACCTTGTCACAACTTGCAAAAACTTTAAAAATTGAAATATTCGAGCTGTTTAAACCTGAACAAAATATTCGGGATGATGTTTCTGCGGCAGTAGCTAAATACCTTGATGATGTTGACGATACAATAATTAACTCAATTGAAGAAGCTGTACGTCCGGCAGTGAAAAAATCCATATTAAAAATGCGCCGATATTATTTAAAATAAATTTCCGCCGAGATTTATTTAAAACATCGCTCTTACAGCGTAAAAAATCATCATACCGGCAATAATCAATTTGCCGCCTGTGCCTACAATAAAAGCAAGAAATGCGCCTAACGCGACCACAAGCGGGTTCTTTTGTCCGGCTGTTTCGATGACTGGCTGCTCTTCGCCGTATTGAGCAGCTAACGCGGCGGCGGTTTTTCTTTCCTGTATCTTGTTGTTTATCAGCTCGCCGATTAATGCTCCCAAAAAAGGTCCCACAAGAATTCCAACCGGCGGAAAAACAAACATACCGGCGAAAATTCCGATAACAGAACCTGTAACAGCCATTTTTGATCCGCCGAATTTTTTTGTCATTATCGCAGGAAGTATATTGTCCATTATTGTAACGGCTATGGTTATTCCAGCCCACACCCAAAGGAAAGCTGCGCTAAATTCGCCGTGTCCGCTTCTTTGCAAAAGCAACAGCCCGATAAAACTCAGCGGAGGTCCCGGCAGCGCAGGAACAACAGAGCCCAAAAAGCCTACTGCAAGAAAAACAAACGCAATTATTACAAGCGCGACTTCCATAAAAATTTACGCTTCAAGAATTAAAAGTGTTTTTGGATCGAGCTTCATTGCCATTGATTTTGAAACAGCGGTGTTTCTGTCTCTGGAAACCGAAAGCTCGATATGATCGGATTTCGGACGCAATACAATTATTACATCAATGTTATTAGTAAAATCCTTAAGCACAACAGGGATATTATCTTTATCGTACGCGGAAGCGCCGTTGTCTTTTACGGAGCAGCTGTACCAGACTTTTAAGCCGAGTTCCGCGGCGAATTTTTTTACATTATCCATTCTTGACTGATCTGCGCGCGAAAAATCGAAACCGTCAATGATAATCGAATCCGCTTTAAATCCGCCGTCAACAATCATCGCTCTAAAGCTTTTTAATATTTGATCCTGAGTAACGCCGTCCTGGTTAAAATTCATAAGTACGCGGTTTTTGACAAGATCATCTTTTACTTCCGCCGCGTTCTCAAGATTTTTTTTGTTTGTAAACTCGGCAAAAATATCTTCGTACCATAAAGGCACATATTGTTTATGCTGAGTAAACGAAACATGAATCACTTTTTTTCCCTGAAGAAGTTTATCCATCGCAAGCTGCACAAGAACCGAAGTTTTTCCGATTCCGGTAGGCGACGCGATAACGCCGATTTCTCCGTCATTTAATCCGCCGTGGATTGACTGTTCAAAAATGCGAATTGGACTTCTTTGTATTAGTTCTTTTAAAATCATTTTGTTAATTCCTCTTCTTTTTATCCTGCGCTTCGCTGATTAATTTCTCGGACACAGACTGCGGCACCTTCGCGTATTTTTCAAACTCCATCGTAAACTCGGCTTTCCCCTGGGTAAGCGAACGCAGAGTTGTGGAGTAACCGAACATTTCGCTTAATGGAACTTCCGCTTCCACGCACGAAAAATGACCGTCTTCGACAGATGACGCTATTATACCACGCCTTTGATTGATCGAGCCGAAAATATTTCCCTGGAATTCCGTGGGTCCTTCGACGGATACTTTCATAATTGGTTCGAGGATACACGGCTTCGCTTTGCTGTAAGCTTCGCGGAACGCTCCGATAGCCGCCTGCTGGAACGCGATGTCGGATGAATCGACAGGATGGCTTTGACCGTCATTAATGACGCAGCGGATATTGACGATCGGGAAGCCAATCAAGCTGCCTTTTTTTATCGCTTCTTTAAATCCTTTGTCGCAGCTTGGCACATATTCTGTGGGAATCGAACCGCCTTTGATCATATCGGCAAATTCGTAGTCGCCTTCCGTATAAGGTTCCATGTAACCCGCGACTCTGCCGAATTGACCCGAGCCGCCTGTTTGTTTTTTATGAGTGTAATTGTATTCAGCTTTTTGAGTGATCGTCTCGCGGTACGCTACCTGCGGCATTCCGGTTTCGACTTCGCACTTGTATTCGCGGCGCATTCTTTCGATATAAACTTCCAGATGAAGCTCGCCCATACCCTTGACGATCGTTTGATTCGATTCGGGATCGACATAAGTCTGAAAAGTCGGATCTTCTTTTGTAAAACGGTTCAGCGCTTTCGCCATTTGGTCGGCGCTTTTTTTGTCTTTTGGATTGACAGCCAGCGAAATTACCGGAGACGGAACAAACATCGACGTCATCGCGTAATTAAGACTGCCGCCGCAGAATGTATCGCCGCTCGCGCATTCGATTCCGAAAAGAGCGACGATGTCTCCGGGAGAGCCTTCGTTAATATCTTCCATGCTGTCCGCGTGCATGCGCACAAGCCGCCCGATTTTAAACTTTTTCCGCGCGCGGGTGTTTTGTAGCTCGTCGCCTTTTTTTAATTTTCCCTGATAAATGCGCACATAGGTTAACTGTCCGTATTGACCGTCTTCAAGTTTAAATCCAAGCGCGACTGTCGGTTTTTTTTCGTCGGCGTTAAGTTCGATTTTCTCTTCGTTATTGTCCAAATCCAGCGCGAAATTTTTTACTTCGGTCGGATCGGGAAGGTAAAGCGTAACCGCGTCAAGCAGAGGCTGAATCCCTTTAAACTTGTAAGCCGAGCCGAGCATGACCGGAACAAACTGCTCCGCGAGAGTTCCTTTGCGGATCGCCGTGTGTATCATGTCAACGGGAATTTCTTCGCCGCCGAGAATTTTTTCGGTCAAATCATCGCAGAACACCGAAATTGCGTCTAACATTTCTTCGCGGTATTTTTCGGCATCCGCTTTTAAGTGAGGGGGAATTTCCGCAAAACGAAGCTCCTCACCCTGAGGTCCGTCAAAATAAACAGCCTTCATTTGAATAAGATCGACAACGCCTTCGAGTTTATCTTCAAGTCCGATTGGGATTTGAATCATAACGGCGTTTAAGCCGAGCTTTTCGCGTAATTGCATCCTTACCTTAAAAGGATTCGCGCCTGTCCGATCGCACTTGTTAACAAAAGCGATGCGCGGCACATTGTAGCGTTTAAGCTGACGGTCAACGGTAATTGACTGTGACTGCACTCCGCCGACCGCGCAAAGCACAAGAATCGCGCCGTCAAGCACACGGAGCGAACGTTCAACCTCGATGGTAAAATCGACGTGTCCCGGCGTGTCGATGACATTAACGGTGTAATCCTTCCATGTAACCTGAGTCGCCGCCGATTGGATTGTTATGCCGCGCTCTCTTTCAAGCTCCATATGGTCCATCGTGGCGCCTACGCCGTCTTTGCCTCTGACTTCGTGAATAGCATGGATTTTTTTACTGTAAAACAGTATACGCTCAGATAGAGTGGTTTTACCCGAATCAATGTGAGCGCTGATACCAATATTTCTCATCTTCAAGATTTCATCTTTTTTGATGTCGATACTCATTGTCTAAATACTCCTTAAAAATGCAATGAATGCTTATGTACGGTAAAGAATATCAATATTTGCAAAGAAATGCAAGAGATCTAAAAGATAGATATTAATTAATGCAAATTTTTTCATTTTTGATATTTCCCACAAGTTTTCCACAGGCAGAAAAATGATTTTTAACTATTTTGTAAAAGGGTCTAATATATAATTTCTATATATAAACAACGTAACTCTTTATGTAGTAAGGAATTAGGTTTAATAAAATATTAAAATATTTTGTTTTAAATTCCGAATGTATGAAATTTGATACACTAAGAGTTTATCCATCATTATATTCACAAGTTATCCACAATTACGATAATACGAAAAGTGTATTTAAAAATATTTTTGGATAAAAAAGCCGATTTAAAGAAAATCAACTCTCCGGGAGAGCTTTCATTTTTTCTTTTAATTCCAAAAGCATCGCGTCGGCGGTAACATCGGATTTTTCGAGCTCTTTAAATTTTCTTTCCAGGTTGGAATTATTGCTGAGATCCTGAAGTTCCTTGGATGCGTCAGCCATCGCTTCCATTTCGTCTACCTTGGCAGTCATGCGGTCGAAAGCGTCAAAGGCGCTGCGGTTACCCGACACGCTGGACATTGTGTCCTGAATTTTTTGCTGAGCTTCGGCGCGTTTGGCGCGGGCGATAAGCAGATTTTTCTTACGCTGAGCTTCTTCAATTTTTTGCTGTAATTCCTTTAAGCTTTCTTTTAAAGTTTCGACCGAACTTTTCTGGGCTTCCCATTGCTTTTGATATTCGGCGGCGGCGTTATCGTATTCCTGTTTGCGCAAAAGAGCTTCTTTGGCAAGATCGTCTTTGCCGGCTGTAACAGCAAGCATCGCTTTTCGTTCCCATTCTTTAGACTGGGCAAATTGATTATCTTTTTCTCTTTCGAGTTTTTTTTCGTCAGCAATCGCCATGGCGACAGCTTTTTTGGATTCGATTAGCTGTTCGTTCATTTCGATGATAAGCTGATTCAGCATTTTTTCCGGCTTTTCAGCCTTGCCGATCATGGCGTTTACGTTCGCCGCAATAAGAGTTTTAAGTCTCGAAAAGATACCCATTTTAGGCTCCTGCTTTTTCCCGGTATTTTGAGAGAATCGGATAATGCTCGGTCAGCGCCAGACTGAATGAATCCAACACTGCTCTAAAGTCATCGTAATCCATTGTATTATATTGTAAAGTATCGATTAAAATTATTTTTTTCTTGTCTACAGCGTACGCGCCGTGCACAATATCGGAAGCGTTAAGTTCGAGCAGTTTGGCGTACAATTCCAAAATATTATTTTGGGGAATATCCATTATATCGGCTCTGACTATAACCATCGGTTCAGCCTGCATGACGGCGACACCTTGCAATGATCGATCCGCGTCATCAAGAAGCCAAATATTTTTATCAGCCTGCTGATACGTGATCATCATATCGATTAAATATTGTTCGATTTTATTTTCCGCCATATTAATTCCTCATCCCAGTAATACCTGTCCCGCTTCGTCGATAGCCAGAATACTTTTACATTCCGAGCAGCGGAAACGACCCGGTTTTACGGCTTTTAATTTTTTATAACAAATCGGGCAAGAGACAACTTTCGGAAATAACGACGGTTTTTCCTTGGCTTGATCCGTATTAAAAAATTGAACCGAATCATCCAGACTGTCTCTGATATTAAAAAACTGCGAAAAACCAAGAAGCTGAAAAACTTCGTAAACTTTCGGCTGTATATCAAGCAGAACCAAATCGCCGCCCTGAGGTTTAACCGCCTTTAAAAAAGTAGTAAAAGAACCGATACCTGTAGATGAAACATAATTTAAACCGCTGCACTGGAAAATCAATCTTACAAAACCTGTCTCGATTGCTTTCTGTACCCGTTTCTGGAAAAAATTTGAATTGTAAGTGTCTATATACCCCGTTAAAGTCAACATAAGACATCTGGGAGCTTCATTTATTCTGTCGAGTTTAACTTTTAGACTATCATCCTTCTCGTCATCAAACCCGGGAACAATATCATTGTTAACCATGTCACTTCCTTATTTGACGTATCCAATAAGATACCCAAGTATACCCCTTAGCAAGCCGCACAAAGAGCGTTACCTTTAATCTTATAAATTTTATTGAAATTTGTCAATAACTCGCCTGTCTTTAATGCCTGACAGTCTTAAAAAATGATATAATATACAATGGAATTGAAAGATATAAGGATAATTCTAAGCAGATCATCGGAATCCGGCAATGTAGGAGCTGTATGCCGGGCTATGAAAAACATGGGTCTAAGCAAGCTCAGGCTGGTTTCCCCGCAGCCGCTCGATCCGGAAAAAATCATTGCAAGAGCGGTCAATTCCACGGATGTATGGGAAAACGCCGAAACTTTTAATACTCTTGCCGAAGCTGTAAGCGATTGCTCGGTTGTTATAGGAACTACAAGGCGAAGAGGGCATAACCGTAAAAATATTTCGATGACTCCCCGCGAACTTTCCCTGCGGCTTTCGGAGCAGCCCGGCACCGCGGCTGTCGTCTTCGGCAATGAACGAACCGGGCTTGAAGACTCGGAGCTTGAAGTCTGCAATTTCGCGTCACATATTCCTGTCTCGGAAAATCAGCCTTCTTTAAATTTATCTCATGCCGTGCAAATTTACGCTTATGAATTATTTCTTGCAATGGAAAAACAAAAACCCGTAAAAGGAGCATGGCACGCGATGAATCAAATTGAAGTTTCCGCTCTGACAGATTCAATTACAGATACGCTTGCCGGCATAGGTTTTTATAAGATACAAAGCAGGGATGAACAAGCTCGTTTTCTGCGCGACATCATATCCCGTGCGGGAATGTCAGAAAGCGAAGGCAGTTATTTAAAGAATATTTTTGTAAAAGCCGCGTGCAAAAAAAAATAAAGAAGATTAAATTTTATCCTGATTTATATAATACTGCTGCGTTAATTCCCTGACCATCTTCTGAAGCGAATCATTAAAATCATTTACATAAACCATCGTTTCGCTGTTGGGCAAGCCTTCAGGCAGAAAAAACTGATAAGGTTCTACGTTAAACGCAATCGATAATTTCGCCAGTGTTTTCGAAGAAATTCCCTTTTTGCAGCTTTCGATATCATGAATAAAATTATGCGTAAGACCCGTAGTAAGCGCAAGTTCAATCTGAGAAAAATTTTGCTGTGTTCTGAATCTTTTGACATTTCTGCTGATTAACTGAAGAATATATTTTTCGTCAATTTTCGCTTTATGCGCCATAATTAAATACTGGTCTATTTGAAGTATTATGGCAAACAACATGAGGTTTTTATTTAGTCGCTGTGAGTTTTTTTTGGATTTTCTTATTAAAACAGCGCGTTTGTATTGTTAATATTTCGCGCGCTGTTCCAATAAAACATTAGCTGCAAATTTTTATTTTAGCAAGTCCGAAGGAATCTTGCCGCCGTTTTCCGCGAGCGCCTTCATAACCGCTTTATGCAGCCAGATATTTTTTTCGGCGGAACCGTCAGGATCTTTTCCGTCATATTTAAGTTCAGCCGCGAGTTCCTTACGCGCCGCAAGACTGCTGTCGATATCAAGCGCTTTTAATAAATCGACGATTGAAGTCCGCCAATTTAATTTTATACCCTTAGCTTTTACCGCAGCTTCCATAATCGCTTCGACATCGACAGGTTCCGCCGGTTTAACTTCCACTGTTTCCGTGGTTTTACCCATATTCGCCAATTTCGACGCCATCGCCGCATGTAGCGCCTGCGCTTGACTTGTCTGTGCCTGCGCCGTTCTCGCCGCCGCCGCCGCGTCAGCTTCTTTTTCAGTTTTTGATTTACCGAAAAGCTTGTCTTTAATCGAACTGAAAATTCCCATATTCATCTCCTTTAATCAATTTTGGGTATAGATTTACCCGTAAGGATTATTCTACCGCCAATAATCCTGCTAAACAAGAGTACAACGCAGCACTTAATTGTGTAATTTTTACCACTAGCGCCAAAGACCAACGTGAGCTTTTGATTCAATACTTATTCTTAATATCTGAACTTAAGCCTATTACAGAATTATTATTTGTGTAATTATTTGCTTTTTTGTAGTTTATTTAGCAATAAAAATGATAAACATCATCTCGAAACTTTTTATACTTTCATATGAAAGTCTCTTTAACATAGTTAGCAGATTTTCTTGATTTTCATTAATAGCCTTAGAG
>JGI24695J34938_10000703_pt1 | contig 31469 bp, 28 predicted proteins | sample TergutCo191P3_FD_34938 | JGI IMG/M metagenome (IMG submission 34938)
GCCTCCTAAACGATATACCAGATAGATCACTGGTTGTTGGCGCTAATATTAATTTTTTACAACTCGATATAATTTTGAAGGTTTTTTATTGGAGTCCTAAAAGGTTATTTAATGGGAAAATGAAAAATTAATCTTATGGTATTTTGTTTAAATTTTGGCTAAAAATGTTTGGTAAAAAAGAGGTTATTTTCTGCTTTTCTGGTATAATCTAAAAATAAAAAATTAATCTTAAAGGTTGAGTACTTTAAGATACCAGTTTATACGTAACTATAGAAGTGCGTTATTTTTTTATGAAACAAGCCAATATTGAAGCAATTGAGAATTACCTCACGTTATTACCAGATTCCGTTACTGATCAAGTTGTTGCATTTGTAAGCTACCTTAATTATATGCAAAACCTTGACTGCGCGTTTCCATACCCTGATGAAAAAAAAGTCATTGATCAATATCGTAAAACCCCTGATGCTGTTATGGATTGGGAAGCTGTAAAAGCATCTGTCTGATGATGTATAATATACAAATTCAAGAAAAAGCCATTAAGTCACTTAAGAAAATACCTGAACCACACAAGACGCAAGTAAAAAAACGCCATCGATCGTTTAGTCCAATTCTCGTCTTCAATGAGTAACATAAAAGCTTTACAAGGTGACTACAAAGGACTGTATCGGCTCCGTTCAGGAGACTACCGTATTCTTTTTGATGTTACAACCACTACGGTTATCATTCTTGATATATTTACTCGTCAAACAGGGTATTAGCTCCATGGCAGAGGGGGAGCGCCATGCGCCATTTTTGGAAGAATTTAACCACGAACCATGCGAACCACACGAAACGAACTCTCTCTCAGCTCTCGAACAACAAGTTTGCGATGGTTTGTGGCGAACTGAAGGTTCGAAGTTCGCGGTCAAAAAGGACGGGAGAGTGGGTTGAGGTTTCCGCTTGCTAACGGCTGGTTGCTAAGGTATTATTGGTTAAGAGGTATTACATGGAAGCAGCATATACTTATTGGGAAGTTGATGACGGCTGGCTTGTAGGTTACTTGAATTCTTACCCTGACCACCTTACTCAGGGGCGCGATCTCGCGGAGTTAGAAGAAATGCTCGCTGATGTGTATCAAATCAGGCAGGAAGAAGAAAAGCGGCTGGCGCGAAAATTGAAAAGCGGTATTTTGAAATTAAAGGTTTCTGCTTGAAACGCCAAAAGCTGCTCAAAGAAATCAAAAAACGGGGAGCGGTTTTTATACGGCATGGCGCGAACCACGATATTTACGAAAACCCCAGAGCAAATATTTCTACGCAAGTACCAAGACATGCTGATATAAATGAACATGTCGCGAAAGCGATCATTAAATTTTTTTCCAAAGACTAATCACGAACCACGCGAACCCTGCAACCCTCTCAGCTCTCGAACAGCAAGTTCGCGATGGTCACAACTCATTTATCATAATTTTTACTACTTGAATAAAAACGCGGTTTTATGTTAGTGTAATTCAATATTAATTTAAGGATGTTACAGATGGATACTTTTTTCCTTCCTTTACTCATGGGAGCGCCGGCTGGCGGAGGAACCGCTTCCGGCGGGGATCTTATAATGAGTTTTCTCCCTTTTGTCGCGATTATAGCGATTTTTTACTTCCTGATAATCAGGCCGCAGAGTAAAAAACGCAAAGAAACTGAAAAAATGCTTTCTAGCCTTAAAAAAGGCGACAGAATTATAACTATCGGCGGTCTTTACGGAACAATCCAAAACGTTAAAGAATCAACCGTAATTGTCAAAGTTGATGACGGGGTAAAGCTTGAGTTCCTTCGCAGCGCGATTTCCAGCGTGACAATCCCCGCGCCTGATCCGGATGACAAAGAAGACAAAAAAGATAAAAAAGACGATAAAGTCAAAAAAATCGAAGATAAAAATAACGATAAAAACGAGGAGAAGGAGCAGGAGAAGTCAGATAACAAGACTTCCGAAAGCGGTGATTAATTATGAGTAAACGTTACAGATTTATTATTTTACTTGTTGTATTGGGAGTTTGTTTTTTATTCCTGCTGCCTACAATACGCTGGTATTTTTTCGTTCCGATAGAGAAGCAGGCTCTGGCGCAAAATTCTAGGGAGCAAATCAGAGCGTATTCTTATCAGGCGTCTCAGGCTGACTGGCAGCGCCTTTTGGAAGCCGCGCGCTCCGGCAATCCGTCTATACGTTCGGATAGACCTGTTCCCGCGGAACTGGAATTTTTAATTCCAATGGCGAGAAAATTGCACAGGGATTTTAACTCGCCGGCTCCCGAAACATGGACAGCGCTTAATCTTCTTGAGGCTTTTGAGTCTTTCTCGACAAGAAGAGCCATGCAGGACGCTATCGAGCAAAAATACGCCGATGAGATTTTCACCTTAAAAGATTTGCAAAATAACGCGGTAAAACTCGGGCTTGATCTTTCCGGCGGTTTAAGCATCATTTTGCAAGTCGGCAGAACTTTGTCAAACGACGATCCTGTTGACGCGATGAACCGCGCGCTGGAAGTATTAAACAACCGCATCGACCGTTTTGGTCTTACGGAGCCGGTCATAAGGCGTCAGGGAACGAGTCAGATAATGGTGGAAATTCCCGGCACCGCCGATCCTGAAAGAATCAATGACATTATAATGGGTAAGGGAAGCCTTACTTTCCAGCTTCAGGATAACGACGCGACCGCGGCTTTTTATGATTATTACAGAGCCAATCCTACAACTACATTTGACGCCGGCGGCAATCTTATAAACCCGTTAATAATTCCCGCGCATACCGAGCTTATGGGCGTGTACACAAAGGACAGATACGGCCTTGACGAGCATGTAAGAAATTCTGACGGAACATACAATTACATCGTTGTGTTAAGAGAAATCGGTCTTGACGGTAATTATATCGAAGACGCTTCTGTTGAACGCAACAATATGAGTGGCCGCCCGGAAGTCGCTTTCAGATTAAGCGCGGAAGGCGGGGAAATTTTTTACGCGCTTACGTCAAATTATATTGGCAGAAATCTCGCGATAATAATGGACGGCAAGGTCAGATCGAATCCGTCTATTTCTTCCGGCATCCGCGACAGGGGAACAATAACAGGCTTTGATCAGGAAGGATCGGAAAATCTCGCCCTTGTTTTAAGAACAGCGGCGCTCCCTGTTGAATTAGAAGTAGCGAGCCAGCAGAGTATCGGAGCTTCGTTAGGTGAAGATACAATCCGTCAGGGGCTTTTCGCCCTTCTTGGCGGCATCGCGGCGGTTTTGGTTTTCATGCTTGTCTTTTATAAAGCCGCTGGCATCAACGCCGTAGTCGCGCAAATTTTAAACTTTTATATTATGTTCAGCGTGCTTTCCGCGCTAAACTTTACGCTGACGCTTCCCGCCATCGCCGGTTTTATTTTAACCATCGGCATGGCGACTGACGCTAACGTGATTATCTTTGAACGCATGAAAGAGGAAATGAGGCTTGGCAAATCCAGAAAAGCGGTAGTCGAAGCGGGTTTTAGCAAGGCGTTCTGGGCGATTATGGACTCGAATATCACAACATTTATCGCGGCTTTATTCCTTTCGCAGCTTGGCTCAGGTCCGATTAGAGGATTCGCGGTAAGCCTTTCAATCGGCGTTTTCTCATCTGTATTTACAGCGCTTTTCGTGTCGCGCCTAATCTTCGACTTTGGAACTGATGTAATGAAGAGCAAAGATCTTTCTGTAAGCTGGACAACGCGCATTCAGGAAAGCGGCTCGGTCTCCCGCGCTAAGGCGGTAAGTTTATGAAAAAAACAATTCAATTTTCAAAATTCTTTCTGCCCGCCGCGATTATTTCCTGCGTGCTTATTATCTTTGGCGTTTTTGGTTTTGTTTTCAATAACGGTTTCGCGCTCGGCGTTGATTTTCAGGCTGGTTTGATTCAGGAAGTGCGGATCGCTCCCACAGCTTTTTCAATACGCTGGAACGGCTCGGAAAACGCGACAATCTCTCATGACCGCGGCAATATCTACATAGTAATTTCCGGTCTTGGCGTGGAAAGCAGAACGTATCAATTTTCTTTCGCGGAATATACGACTATCGGAGCTTTGACCCGCGCGATGCGCTCTCAGCTTTCGTCTCTTAATATTTCAACCGCGGCTCCTGATTCCGCCGGAACTCAACACCTTGTGTTCAGCACCATGAGTAATCCTCTTTTAAGCGGCAATGACGAGTATGTTATTCATTATATTGATCCAAGAAGCGCTCCTGTAAATATTACAGATGTAAGAACCGCGATGGCTGGATTCAGCCAGAGTATCTCCATTCAGAATGTCGGCGCCGCTGAGGATCGCCATTTTATGATCCGCGTCGAAGACAGGGAAGAAGGGCATGTAACATCCGCTGAGGTAGTTCTGGTTTTGGATAATTATTTCAGCTCACAATACGGCAGGGGATGCGTCGCGGTTATCCGATCCGACTATGTCGGCTCGCGCTTTTCCAAGGACTTAACGGATCAGGCGGGTATATTAATATCGCTTACATTGCTGTTAATTTTGATATATTCGACCATTCGTTTTAAGCTTCAATACGCTGTCGGCGCTGTTATAGCGATTATGTACGACGTTCTTATAATTGTAGCTTTTATGGTCTGGACAAGAATGGAGTTTACAACTTTGAGCATCGCGGCGATTCTTACCATTTTGGGCTATTCAACTAACAACACGATTATTTTCTTTGACCGCGTAAGGGAGAACCTGCGCGTGTATCCCGATAACCAATTTGTTGATATTCTCAATATTTCGCTTACAAGCATTTTGGGACGCACGATTATCACAACAGCCACAACGATGCTCGCGGTGTTATCGTTGTTTATCTTTACAACAGGCTCAATGAAAGATTTCGCTCTCGCGCTGCTGGTTGGAATGACATCGGGCGTGTTCACAACATTGTTCATTGTTTCAGGCTTTGTAAACTTCTGGCAGAACAACAGGATCAAACGCGAGAAAAAGAAACTGGCGGCGAAATAATTGTGTAATTCGCTTATAAATTGTAAAGAATAATTCACAACTTCGCGAGAGTTTTAATGTTGTAGATTATTATGAAAATTATTAGAGCGAAAGTTTTAGGTTTCTGCATGGGCGTAAGACGCGCGGTGGAAATCGCCGAAAAAGAAGCGGCGCGAAATCGCTCTCTTTCAGGCGGTTCGCGCGTTTATACGCTTGGTCCCTTGATTCATAATCAAAAAGCGTTAGCCGATCTGGACTCACAAGGCGTAAAGATTATTGATGATCTTCCGGCTTTTAAATCATCGCTTTCTGTTTCTGATTATTCATCAGCCACTGTAATTATCCGCACGCACGGGGTGTGTCCCGGCGCAGAGGAAGAACTTCGCGGCATGGGCTGCCGCGTTGTGGACGCGACCTGTCCTAAAGTAAAACAGAGCCAGTTAAAAGTCAGGGAGCTCGCGAGTCGCGGGTTTTATTTATTCCTCGCGGGCGAAGAAAAACACGCTGAAATTACGGGGCTTTTAGGTTTCGCATCGCGCGGATACGCGGAGTTTACCAGTTCCGGCGTAAATGACGATCAATCCCATATAAAAGATAATAAATTCAGCGAAGTTGTAGGCAGCGCGGAAGAAGCGCTAAGCGCCGCGCTTTCTTTATGTAATGTTAATAAAAACGCGAAAACCGCGTTAATCGGACAAACAACAATCGGCGAGGATCAATATAACGATATCGCGAACGCGATAAAAAAATATTTTCCCTCATTAATGGTTATTAACTCTATCTGCGCCGCGACAAAAGAGCGCCAAAACGCGTTACGCGAACTTTTACCCCTTTCTGACGCTTTAATAGTCGCTGGCGGTAATGAATCCGCGAATACGCGCTGTCTTTATTCAATCGCTAAAGAAAACGGCAAGCCCTGCGTTCTCGCGCGGAATTCTTTGGATATTCCCCCTGATTTTTTTTCATATGAAAATATCGGTCTTTGCGCGGGGGCTTCAACCCCCGATTCGGTTATAAATGAGATAGAGAGCAGTCTGACACGCGAAGGATTTTTGGAATAAAGAGTAAGCCGCGAATCAACGCTTGATTAATTAAATATAATTACAGGCTGTTAAATCTCAGGCGCGTTTTTTAAGAGGTGTTTTTCCGCTTCCGCGTTCCACAGTCCCTGATGGCGGGCGCAAATTTCAGCTAACGCGGAAAAGAAAGGATCGTCTTTTCCTTTCTTTGAAAAATCATCAATGGCTGTAAGTTCAATGTTTTTTTGGGTGTAGATTAATTTCTTGCCGCCCGCGATTTTATCAAGATTGATTGTTGTTTTCGCCGCCGCGTTAAGTCCTCCGATGTGGGTGATCATAAACGCTGGATTCAGTTCTCCCTTTGCCATCATATCAAGCGATTCTTTCATGTCGTCAGTGTTTCCGCCTGATGTTCCGACAATGTGGTGCGATTCGTAATGCACATTGTAAAAATTAAACATAGCGGAAAAATTCGGGTCTGTAGGTCCCGCGAAAAAGTTAAGACATCCGTCCCGGCATAAAAGCCTGTCTCCCGTTTCGAGCAAAGGCTTAACAGGCGCGAATACAAAAACATCGTCATAGAGCCTGCCGTTATTAAGCGTTTTTAGATGACTGACAGGGTCATTAATATCTTTTGTGTTGACGTAAATCAGCGTAACGCCATGCTTCTTCGCTTCTTCGGCTGTTAACAGCTCGCTCGCGCGTTTTAAGCGGCTGTCATCAATATCCGTGACAATCAAAAGAGACGGCTTTCTCGGGTTATGTATCGCGTAATCAATCGCGCCAAGTCCCATTGGACCGGCTCCCGCTAAGAGCGCCATCGCGCCGCCTTCCGCGATTCCCATTGTATGATTGTAAACTCCGGCTTTTGTGTGATACTGCGCGTGGAACGCTCCGACAATGCAGGAAACAGGCTCTGAAAGAGATCCCATAAAATAATTATCGCCTGAGTAATCCAAAAGACAGCTCATTTCCATTACTTCTTTTGGGATAATAACGTACGTCGCGCCGCCTCCGATATACTCATACGAATATCCCGGAGCCCACAGTGTCGCTTCTCCGTTTTCATCGGGATAGTTAAGCGCTGTCTGAATCGCGAACTTATTTCCGGCTTTAAATTGATTTTTCCATTTTCCGCCCACTTGCTCGATTGTTCCGCAGAACTCATGTCCCACTATCGGCTGTGTTTTATTTAAGTCATGGCGGACACGTTTGTGTTTAGCGCCCTGGGACGCGAGTTTGTGAGTTGACATGCAGATTGAGTCAGAATAAACCTTGGCCAGTATTTCATCATTTTTTATTTCTGGCAGATCAAATTCGTCAAGGCGCAGATCGATTTCACCGTATAAACGCACAGCTTTTGTTTTCATATAACGCTCTTTATTTTCTTTTATTTAAAACATCTTTTTCATATTGATTGACGCTTTCAAGCCATTTTATCCCGGCAGGAACTCCCGCGTCAACGCAAAGTTTATCCCAGACAGCGGCGAAGGGGAGAGTTTTTATCTCTTCCATAAGGGCAAGGCGCAGGTGATAATTTCCCTTGCTCTCGGCGTCTGTCAGCGTTTTACCCGGCTCCAGAAGCGCTTCCAATAAGCCCTTGCGAAGTGATCTTGTCCCGATTGTCCACGCCGCGATACGGTTAATCGATGCGTCAAAAAAATCAAGCGCGATATCAATTCGATCCATGCTTTTTGTCCGGATTATTTCGCGGCAGGTTTCGCGTAACTCATCGGAATAGGTTGGGACATGATCGGAATCCCATCTGACGCCGCGGCTGAAATGCATTAAAAGACCGGGAACAAATAAAAGACATGAGGATATTTTATCCGCCAGCGCTTCTGTCGGATGGAAGTGCCCTGAGTCAAGGCACAGGCGTATTTTTTTCGCCGCCGAATATCCAAGATAAAATTCATGAGAACCCGCGACATACGCTTCGCTTCCGATGCCGAAAAGCTTTGATTCAACGGCGTCTGTAATTGTTTCCGCGCCGTAACTGACGCTCAGGATTTCGTCTAACGCGTCGCGCAGCCTCTGGCGCGGGGAGAGGCGGTCAGCCGGAATATCCTTAGAGCCGTCAGGCGCCCAGACGTTATTTACGCAGGGGTTCCCCTGATTTTCACCTAACGCGGAAGCGATTTTACGTGACGCTTTACAATGGCGGATCCAGAAATCCCGCGTTTTTTTATCGGCACTGGAAAGCGTAAAGCCAGAATCCGCCATCGGGTGCGCGAAAAGGCTTGGGTTAAAATCAAGCGGGATTTTCTTTTTCTTTGACCAGGACATCCATGTTTTAAAATGCTCAGGCTCAAGTTCGTCGCGCGAAATTTTTTGGCCGTTCGTTTCGGCGTATAATGAATGAAGATTAAAGCGCTTTTTCCCCGGTATCAGGGAGAACGCCGTTTCCGCGTCCATGCGGAGTTCATCGCCGCTGCCCGCGCGTCCCGGGTAATTGCCTGTCGCCATAATGCCGCCGCCTGAACCACTGCTTCCTTCAAAGCCCTTAATGTCATCGCCCTGCCAGCATTGTATGGAAATCGGAATATCCAGGGCGGCGCGGATCGCTTTGTCGGCGTTAACTCCGAATGACGCGTAGGACGCTTTCGCGAGCTCATACGCTTTTTCCACTAACTCCGCGTCCTTTATCGCGTTTTGATCTGCTTTCATTAAATCCTCCATAAATCCTAAAAAAATTATTTGTTTTTACATTATGAAAATTTATCCATACAGAGATTAACGCTATTTTGTTGAAACGCTTGAACGGAAACGCTCAACTTCCCAGTTGTTGATAAAGTCAATCTTGTCTTTCTTCATAAAAAGAGGACCGCCAAAACTCTCTGTATATACGGATACTTTAACCGTATCTTTAAAAAGATCAAGAGCGAATCCAGCGGCTTTCTCCGAGACCGCCGCGCAAAAAACGCCTATGTCTTTTATCGCGATTATTTTTGGATTCCTGCCTGTTTTTTGCGCGTGTTTTTCCCATTCGCTTTTGACAGCTTCAGGCGCGTCAGCCTCTGTAAAAAGCGGATCGCTTCCTGAATACACAATATGATCAGGCGTATACGCGGATGAAACAGGATAAAAAGTCCCGCGGTCTTTTATTAAGGAAGCGATTTCATTATTTATTATATACCCTGAGAAACCAGACAGCTCCTTAAATATTCGTAATAATTCTTTGATTTTTTCTTCTTTCTCCGCGTCATCGTCCTTTCGCGGGAAATATTCTCCATTGATTCGCGATTCATCAGAAAAATCAGGTTTTCTTTTTATTTTCGCGCTGATTTTTGACATTACATCGCTGTATATTTTTTTAACCGCTTCTATAGAATCCGCGCCCGCGAAAATTCCGTGGTTTTCAAGAAGAATAATGGACGCGTGTTTTTTATTTTTATTGTAATAATCATCCAGCGCTGATTTTACAAGGCGCGAAAGCACATAACCCGGATTTGTCGAGGGAATCCACAGAACTTCGCTTTTGAAAATTTCTTCCGCTGATTTTTCTCCGTTAATTGAGCAGCAAAGACCGTTGACAAGGGCGGGGTGCAGGTGAACGACAAACGAAAATTGAATAATGTCGTGTAACAGAGCCTCAACGCTCGGTCTCTTGTCCGCCGCGCCTGCCACATTTCTGGCTGCCATTAAATCAGCTAACACTTCTTTTTCCCGTTCATCATTGGATTCAAGATATTTTTTATCCCAGATAGCGCTTAACGCCCGCCTGTCCATTTTTACAAATGAATCCCTGTCCGCTAGCGAAAGAGAGGAGCCTGACGCTTTTACAAAAAGATAGTCATCGTTTTTAAACGATGTGTTTCCGCCTCCCGCGAGCGTATATTCGGGGTTGCCGCCGTAAAAGCGCGATACTTCGATTAAATCTTCTATACAGGATGTTTCGTTTTTACTCATTGTCATTAATCCATATGAAACATTTCTGTCAGTTCATCGCTTACAGGCGATTCATCCGGATTTGTATCCATTATATCCTTCATCATGTTCCACCATTTTTTTACGATTTCTTTTCGCGGAAGATCGTTATTCGTCGCGTCATCCGCGAGATACTGGTACGCGAATAACGTGTTTGTTCTTCTGTCAAGGTAAATTGTGTAATCGGAAACTCCGGCTTTTCTAAGCTCGTCCTTTAATTCCTGCCATATTTCATCATGGCGCTTTTTATACTCCTCTTCGCGGCCGGGTTTAAGCCGCATTGCCCACGCGTTTCTTTTCATGATCATTCCTTTTATTAATATGTTGCGTTAGATGAAGTATATACCTTTTTTAGCGTTGTTTTCAATCCATAATTGTTATGATCTATACGATTTTCGCGGGATTTGCCGGTCTGAAAGTCCGCGGACAACTGAATCAAACCGAAGGTTCGCGGTTGTCGAACAAGTCAAATATCGGATATTATTTATCTGTGACATATTTTATTGAGAATAAATGTAATGATCCCGCGTTTAATCTCGCGCTGGAACAGTATGTTTTTGATAGTCTTGATCGGGCTTTCAATTATTTTTTGTTATGGCAAAATGATAATTCAATCATTGTCGGCAAACATCAGAATACTATCGCGGAAATTAATCAATCATTTGTTAAAATGAATAATATTAATGTAGTGAGGCGCCTGTCCGGAGGAGGATCGGTTTATCACGATTTTGGCAATATAAATTTTACGTTTATCGCCGATTCTAAAGAAGACAGGAAAACTGATTTTTCCTTTTTTTGCTCAATTATTCAAAAAGCGCTTGTGTCATTCGGCGTTCCGGCTCTTATATCAGGCAGAAATGACATAATAGCGGATGACGAAAAAAAAATTTCAGGTAACGCTCAGTACGCGAGGGAAGGCCGCGTTATGCACCACGGAACATTGCTGTACGACACCAATCTTGACGCGCTTTCTGGCGCCTTGAATGTTACTGACGATAAACTTGAATCAAGGGGAATTAAATCCGTTAAAAGCAGGGTAGCGAATATACGCGGTTACATGAAAAACGATATGCCCGCGGAAATTTTTTTGGCGGAATTAAAAAAATATTTTTTTAAAGAACTGGATTTATATGAGTATTGTCTGTCTCCTTTTGATCTTTTAAAAGTTGATGAAATTAAAGAAAACAGGTATAGTAAATGGAGCTGGAATTATGGCAGTTCACCGCCTTATAATATCAAAAAAACGCGCCGTATCGAAGGCTGCGGCAAAATTGAGGTTTTATTAAATGTAGGAAAAGAAGGAATAATTGAAAACGTCGCCTTTTACGGCGATTTTTTTAATATTGACGATCTTTGCCTGTTAGCTGAAAAAATTAAGGGAAATCATCTTGAATATAACGAGCTTTATTCGGTGTTAAAAGAAATTGATTTACCGCGGTTTATTAGCAATATCACTTTAGAGGGTTTTCTCGCCCTTGTTTTTGAATGAGGGTTTTATGATTTTAACTCTTTTTTGGCTAAAAATCGCGTTAAAAAGAATTATATTTTTAGTTAAATCTTCCGCTTTAATGTTTATTTGGGTTTTTATTATTATTGGGGCTTTCGCTTACGCGGTCTTAAACGGATATTTTATTATTAATCCTGATATAACGCTGATGTATAATATTTTTTTGTTTCTTTTTCTTTGTTCTATTATAAGCTCATTTAGAAGTTTTAATTATAAAATTGAATTAATCCGTTTTTCGATGAGTCATTATTCCAACAATAAAATAATTTTTAGGTTTTTTCTAAATAAGGCGATAAAAAATAATTTGATATTATTACTCTTATGCGCGCTGTCCTTTAATTTTGTTCCGGATATTCTTTATTTTTTTGTTTTTATGGCGATAGCCGCTTTTTCAGTTGTTTTATCCTTTTTGATAATGCTTATAAAACATAAATATTCAGATAAATTAAAATATAAAAAAGCGGATAAAATTGTTAAGAAACTTAAGTTTTTGAACAACTTCCATATAAATCCATATATTAAAAGTATTTTTTATGATTATTTAACAATTGATTTTACCGCTGTTATAGTTATTTGTTATGGCGCCGGTTTCGCGTTTATAGCGGAGTTCATCAAATATAAGGATTTATTTATTAATTCTGATAACCGGTTTTTTATTTTTTTCCTTATAATATTTTCTTTTGGGTTTTTAGGAGTTATAGATTCTGTCGCGTGTATTAACTGGAAATTTCACGCTATGTTATCAAAAAACAGCTTGCTGCATCATTACAGCAGGACGTTAATATTTTTCGCCTTTATTTACGGATTATTATTTATCGCTTTTATTATTATTGGACGCGCTGTAAATCCGTTGTCGCTTATTAAATATATTTTTTGCGTTTTTATAAATATGGTTTTTTCTATTAATATTTCATTTTCCGCGGGAAACAAATTGATAAAAGGAATTATTTTAATATTTCTTATGGCGATTACTGTGTATATTAGCGCGTTACGCGCTGTCTTTCTCGCTGGTTTACTTATACCTGCCGCGATTACATTGGTTAAAGCGAAAAATGATATCAGGGAGTGGTCTTTATCATGATTAAATGTGAAAATCTTTATAAATTATTTGGAGGCGAAACCGCTTCTTTAGCCGCTTATGACAAATCCTCAGGCATAAAAAACATTAACTTACAATTTGAGCAGGGAGTAATTTACGGCGTTATCGGTTATAACGGAGCTGGTAAAACAACTTTATTTAACTGTATAGAAGGCATTTACTCGCCGACTTCAGGATCGGTTACGCATTCAGGAATTAAAACCACAGATGATAAAGAATTCGCTTCACGCCGCGGAAAAATAGCTTTCCTGCCAAGCGATGAGTATTTATACCCTTCGCTTACCTGTATGGAAAATATCGAATTAGCCTCAATTTTAAAAACCGGAAAAAACAAATTAGAAACAAAAACAGATGATTTAATCCGTTATTTTGAGATTGATAAATATAAAGACAAATTATTTAAAGAATGTTCCTCGGGGATGAAAAAGAAAACGCAGATGGTAATAAGCCTGTTAGGTGATATCGATACAATTATCTGGGATGAACCTAATAACGGATTGGATATCGCCTCGAATATGAAAATTAAAAATCTTTTAAAATATTATAAAAGTAAAAATACCGCGATTATTTTTTCCAGTCATGTAATTGAGTTTTTGGATAATTTTATTGATATCTGCGTTATGCTGCATGAAGGTGAAGTTGTTTTTACAGATGAAATGAAAAATATCGGATCGCTTGAAGAAATTTTTAAAAAGAACATACCGGAGAATGTAGAATTAACGCCGCGCTGCCTTGAAACCAAATTTCCGGAATAAAAAATCTTATACACGCGGGGTTTCTTATCAATTATTGACAAATTATTTATTTCCATATAGTATATTCTTGTATTAGTTTGATTACCTCAAGGAGGCAGCTAATTTAATGAATAAAACAGGATTATTAATAATTGTGATGGCAATCCTGCTTTCTATTCCGGTTTATGGCTCGGAACGCGGTGAGTTTCTTTCAGATGAAGGCAAGAAACTCTGGAGTCTCGGCGTAAGTTTAGGTACCTCCTTCGCGACCCCGCTTTTAATTGTCGGTTTAAACGCGACAGTCGCGCCTCTTCCGTATTTTTTCCTCGATCTAGGCGTTGAATTTGGTTTTATTAACGGAATGGCCGGTGAAAATGTAAAAATCCGCGATGTTGAGTATTCATCAAACTATTTTTTTTCCCGCGCTAATTTATTTATTCCTATCGGCAAAAGGACTTTTGATTCTTACGGTATGGCGGTTGAAGGAGGCGGATGGCATATCGGTCTTGGGCTTGGAGTTATGAACGCGCAATATTCATTTGTGCAAAGCGTAACCGAGCGTACTGTCGCGACCGTTGTGACTCCGACTTTCGACGGAGCGACAGGTTTTTATATCGGCAGAGGCAGAATATTATTTAAAGCCGGATACGCCGCGCGCGCCACAATGGATATGAAAAATCTTATCGGTGTGAATCATCGTTTTTTATTAGGCATAACCTACCGGATTTATTAAGGGGAATTAAATGAAAAAATCTATTTTAATTTTATTTTTTATTTCCGCTGTTTTTTTATTTAATACATGCGCGCTGGAAATCGCTAATGTAATTGGACCTGACGGCGGATATGTTTTTTACGATAAAGGAAGTTACACTTATGGATGGCGCTATATTCAATGCTCATCGTATGATTTTGATCAGCTTGAGGGAAATGTTGATATTAATGAAATAGATATGGTAAAAAGCGCGCTAATGTCTTGCGTGAACAATAACGCCGAGCATCATAAGTTCAGCTGGGAACTGCCCACTAAAGCGCAGTTAAGCAAAATGTTAGAGTGTTTTTCTTACGGGCTGACAAAATTTTCATCTGATTTTTATTATTTAGCTGTTGATAATTTGTACGACGCTGGCAGCTATTGGGTATGTAATGATCACGCTCCGGGAATTATTAATCATGGGTTCTTCTGTTTTGAATGCGGCGAGGAAGCGCCTGACGCGGAAAGATGGGTAAAGAATGAATTTGATCCTCCAAGCCCGGATAAACTTAAAGACTCGTCCTCCTGGAGAGTAGTAATTCTTCATAAAAATTTTGATAAAGCGGCAAACGGCGTTGTAGAAGAGGTAAAGTTACCGGATTTAAAAGGATCGATTAATGTGCGAGTGCGCGCGATCAGAAGGTTTTAATTAGAATAGACATTTTATTTAAAAGGCGTTATAATGGATCGTATAAAAGTATGCGTGTTTTAATCGGGGTATTGGTTTTTTTAACCCTCTTTTCCTTTGCCGCCTGTAAGCATGTGGACTCAGCGGCGCAATCGGCGGCGGATTATCAATTAATCGACCGCGGCACCGCCAATTTTATCAGTATATCCGCCAGAGCTTTCGGTTCCGCCGCTGAAGATGTAACTCCCGAGCAGGAATATTACATTGGGCGCGCGGTCGCCGCGAATATTCTTTCTGTTTACAAAATATGGGATGAAGACCTTGAGCTTACTAATTATTTAAATCTTATTTGCGCCGCTATCGTGATTAACTCCCCTCAGCCGACTCTTTTTAACGGTTACCATGTCGCCATTCTTGACAGTCAGGAAATCAACGCGTTTGCTACATCAGGCGGGCATATCTTCATAACCAGAGGGCTTCTTAATGTCGTTAAGACCGAGGACGCTCTCGCGGGCGTTATCGCGCATGAGATCGCGCATGTTCAGCTTCGCCATGGGATTAAATCAATCAGATCCAGCCGCGTTACTGAAGCGCTTTTGCTGACCGCAGCCGCCGGAGTCAGCAATATGAGAGGTTTTGATGTAATTGAAATGACTGACGCATTCAGTGAGTCTGTCAACGAGATTATGCAGACAATGGTTAACTCAGGTTACTCAAAAGAGCAGGAATATGAAGCGGACATCGCCGCGATGCATTTACTCGCGAGAACAGGTTACCAGCCGGCGGCGTTAATTGATATGCTCAGGGTTTTAAATGATTCCAGTTTACCGGGGGCAGGTTTTGGGAAAACCCATCCGCTTCCCAGGCAGCGTATTTATTACGCGGAAAGAGCCTTAAATAGATTTAATTTAGCCGATAACGGTCTTGAAAGACAGCGCCGTTTTAATGATTTTTTTAGCTCAAACCTCGCCTTAAGATAATATTAAAATTAATTTTTTCCTTTTTTTATTGACTGGTCGTTATTATTTTCTTATAATGACTAATATGACCGAAAATATAAATATGGTCATTATAGGAGGCTTTTATGCCGCGGGCGTTGTCAGAACAGGAAAAATGCAGGCTTTGTCAGAGGCTGCTTGAAAAAGGAAAGGATTTATTATTTTTACACGGCGTTAAAAAGATTAGCGTTGACGATATCGTAAAAGCCGCGGGTATGGCGAAAGGCTCTTTTTATCATCATTTTGAATCTAAAGAAAAATATTTATGCCAGCTAATCATGGAACTTCGCGCCCGGATTTTTAATGATACGCGTGATTTCCTGCTAAAAGACCAAAGTCAAACAGAGGATTCGATGAATAAAGAAAGAACGCGCGATTTTCTTATGTATCTTTTTCATCTGCCGCAAATGAAATTTTTTATTAATAATTGCAATGATATCAATGAGCTTTTTCTGGCAGCGGAAAGCAGCCTTGATACAGCAAATAACGATCACAGAGCCTGTTATATCGACGCTGGCTTGTTCAGCGAATTAATGGAATTATCGGGAGTTAATACAAAAAAGATTAAATCAGGCGTTGTGCATAATTACATACACGCTTTGTATTTAATGACTGAATGCGATTTGATGATAGAAGATGACCTGCCTCAAACATTCGATTTAATAATGGACAGTTTAATACAATATATATTTAAGGAAGCGTAAAATGAAAAATATATTAAGTGATATTAGTTTGGGAGAAAAAGGAAATCTCGCGAGATTAATTACAGGCGCTGTAATTTTCGCTTTTGGGATTGTTCTTGAATACGCCGTTTCGCTTAACGTTCAATTTAAGCTGCCTTTTATTTTTATCGCGGCTTACGCTATTTTGGGTTTTGATATAATACTCCGTTCCGCCGGAAATATCATTAAAGGACAGGTATTTGATGAGAATTTCCTTATGAGTATCGCTACAATCGGAGCGTTCTTAATCGGAGAAGCGCCGGAAGCCGCGGGCGTTATGCTTTTTTATCAGACAGGCGAATATTTTCAGGAGTTAGCTGTAAAAAAATCAAAAAAATCGATTACTGATTTAATGGATATAAGACCTGATTACGCGAACCTTTTTAGAAATGGCGGTTTTGAAAAAGTTTCTCCTGAAAGCGCGATAATCGGGGATATTATTATCGTTAAGCCCGGAGAGAAAATCCCGTTAGACGGAAATGTTATTGAAGGAAACTCGATGATCGACACATCCGCGCTTACAGGCGAATCCGTTCCAAGAAAGGCGGCAGCTTCTTCAGATGTGTTATCAGGCTGCGTTAATTTAAACGGCGTTCTTACAATAAAAGTCACAAAGACATATCAGGAATCCGCGGTTTCAAAAATAATCAGCCTTGTAGAAAATTCCGCGGATAAAAAAGCAAAAACAGAAAATTTTATAACAAAATTCGCGCGCGTTTACACGCCTGTTGTGGTAATTCTGGCTGTATTGTTAGCCGCGATCGCGCCGGTTTTTTTTGGCGGCGATCTAAAAGATTGGGTTCACCGCGCGCTTGTGTTCCTTGTTATCTCCTGTCCGTGCGCGCTTGTTCTGTCTATTCCTATGGGATTCTTCGCTGGTATAGGCAGAGCCGCGAAAAGCGGAATCCTTGTTAAAGGAGGCAATTATCTTGAGGCTTTTAATAATCTGGAAACAATTGTGTTCGATAAAACAGGAACTTTAACAAAGGGAGTTTTTAAAGTTACGGAAATAAACGCGGCCTCCGGTTTTTCTGAAGACGAGGTTCTCCATCTCGCGTCGCGCGCGGAAAGCTACTCAAATCATCCGATAGCGTTATCTGTCATTAATGAATATAAATTAAGAAGAGGCGTTTCAGATAAAAAAAATAATTTTCTTTTTGATAATGAGAATTTTAAAATTGATGATTACGCTGAAATCGCGGGAAGAGGCGTCAGCGTCAGTTTGAACGGCGAGAAAATTTTAGCTGGCAACAGTACATTGATGAAGGAGAATAATATTATTTTTACAGAATCAAAAAGCTTTGGAACAAAAGTATATGTCGCGAAAGAGAATGTATACGCGGGGTGCGTTATAATTTCGGATGAAATTAAAGAGGATTCCAAGGCGGCGATTACATCATTAAAGAAAAAAGGCGCGCGTAAAACCGTGATGCTGACGGGGGATACTGAGGAAATCGCGCGGAATGTAGCGGGCGTTTTAGGGCTTGACGAAGTTTACTCGGGTTTATTGCCGCATGAAAAAGCTGAAATTTTGGAAAAATTGTTAAACGGGAAATCCGCGAAAGGAAAACTAGCGTTCGCAGGAGACGGCATAAACGACGCGCCTTCGCTCGCTATAGCGGACATTGGTATCGCTATGGGCGCTTTAGGCAGCGACGCCGCGATAGAAGCCGCCGATGTTGTTTTAATGACTGACGAGCCCTCGCGGATTTCCCGCGCGATGGATATCGCGAAGCTTACAGCCAAAATTGTCAGGCAGAATATTATATTTACATTATTTGTGAAAGCCGTGTTTTTGTCTCTTGGGGCTTTTGGAATCGCGTCAATGTGGGAGGCGGTCTTCGCGGACGTTGGCGTTTCGCTGTTGGCTGTTCTAAACGCCATGAGGATATTAAACGCGAAAATAAATGATTAATTCCTTGCTAAAGCGCGAAATTGGCTTCATACTTGTAAAGAAAAAAGGAGCTATATTTAATGCTGGTTCACGCGCCTGATGAGAAATTTAAAATACCCGCTGATTATTACATAATGTTCAGTATTTGTATTTTATTTATTATTTTCGCGTTCAGTATGGACTCTCCTTCTGAAATTTTTAATGGATATATAAAAATCCATCTGTCGCGGAGCGTTTTAATTACGGATTACATCGCGTTAGCTGGCATCGGGGCGGCTTTAATTAATTCCGCGGTTTTGGTGTTGTTTAACCTGTGTATTTTGATCGCGGTAAAGCGCGACCCTAACGGTAAAGTTATCGCCGCTTTATTTTTAACATTCGGCTTTTCGCTGTTCGGCAAGAATTTATTAAATACTATTCCGATAATGGCTGGCGTTTGGTTTTATGGAAGAACGCACGGAAAAAAATTCACGGAGATGGTTGTCACCGCGATGATAAGCACGACAATCGCTCCGATTGTAAGCGAAGTAGCCTTTTTAAACGACGATTTCAGCGTTATCAAATTTATCGCGGCTTATTTAATCGGCATATTTGTTGGCTATATTTTCCCATTGATCGCTGATTATGTTCAGGGAATGCATAACTATTATTGCCTTTATAACGGAGGAATAGCGGGCGGTTTTATCGCGACAATGTTCGCCGCTTTTTTACGCGGAATAGGCATAGAAATTGTGCCTGTCGCCTTATGGGATACAACATATACAAAAGAGCTCGCAGTTTTGATTTATTCCATCGCTGCCGCTTTAATTATATATGGTTTGGTTACAGAAAAATTTTTTAACGCCGCGAAAAAATATAAGGCGCTTTTAAAAGAGCATGATCCTTACAACTGCGATTATCTTGTTAAATATCACAATACCTGTTATATAAATATCGGCGTTATGTGCGTTGTCTCCGCGTCATTAATGCTGCTGTTAGGAAGGCCTATAAACGGTCCTGTGCTTGGAGGAATATTCACTGTCTCAGGTTTTGCCGCGTGCGGCAAGCACTTAAGAAACGCTATCCCGATTATCATAGGAAGCATTATCGCTGGGTATCTGAATCATCTTGATTTTGACGCTTCTGTAAATACTCTCGCGATTCTTTTCTCGACAGGCATGGCTCCGATCGCGGGAAGATACGGATGGCATTGGGGAATTATTACTGGCTTCCTGCATGTTTCTGTCGCGGTATTTATCGGAGACATTAACGGCGGGCTTAATTTATATAACAACGGGTTCGCGGGAAGTTTTATATCTGTTTTGATACTGCCGATTATTATTGTTTTTAAGGGATTGAATTCTCAGATAACCGCGAAAATGAAAAAACAGAAAATTCCGCAAAGTCACAGAACTGAAGGTCCGCGGCCTGAAGAAGAATAAAATTTGGATAGCGATTAATGGATAACAAAGTAAAACTTATCAAAATAGCGTCGATCACGGCGCTTGCCGGCAACTCGCTGTTAGCCGCGATTAAAATCGGATCGGGATTGTACGCGGGCAGCCTCGCCGTTATCGGAGACGGCATCGATTCGTCAGTCGATGTTTTAATCGCTATAATGACTTTAATTGTCGCGAACATTATTTCGCGCCCGGCTGATGAAGATCATCCCTGGGGCCACGGAAGAGCTGAAACAGTCGCGACAGCGCTTCTTTCTTTTATGCTTTTTTTCGCTGGCGCGCAGTTAATTATGAGCAGCGCGAAAGATATTATTACAGCGGCGCAGCGCGAAGTTCCCTCAATGCCGGCGATTATCGGGACAGTAATTTCGATCGCAGGAAAACTGCTTTTGGCGTGGTCGCAGTATTTAATGGGAATGAAAGCGAAGTCAGCGATGTTAAAGGCAAACGCGAAAAACATGACAGCGGATGTTTTTTTATCGGCGGGCGTGCTTATCGGTCTTGGATTATCCATGTTTTTTAATATCGCCCTGATCGATTCATGGGCGGCGATATTTGTCGGTTTATGGGTGATTAAATCGGCGTTCAGCATTTTTCTGGAAGCGAATAAAGAGCTGATGGACGGCGGATATCATAAAAAGCATTATCAGATTTTATTTGACGCTGTTAAATCGGTTGAGGAAGCAGGACATCCCCACAGAGTCAGAATGCGCCGTATAGCGGGGCTTTGGGATATCACTATCGATATCGAAGTAGCGCCTAACAAAACAGTGATTGAGGCGCACTGGATCGCTTACAAAGTTGAGAAAGCCATCAAAGAAAGAATGCCAAATGTTTACGATATCATGGTTCATATTGAGCCCGCGGGGAACATGGAAGAAGAAGGTTACGGCCTTAGCGAGGTTAACTTTCCTATAGCTCAAAATGAAAGCCTCAATTCTCAAAAAATAACTAGAAAACAACGCGCGTAACAAATTGATCAAACAAAATGAGAATTCCAAGAATGCCTGTGTATATGGCAAAACCAAAAAGAGATTTTTCTTTAATTATTTTTAGCATCAGTTTAACCGCGAAAAACCCGACGACCGCCGCTGTCAAAGTTCCCGCGATTACCGCTTCGGGATTAATAAAAACCGCCCCCGCCGCCTGATTTTTTCCAGCGTCAATTAAATCTTTTGTCTGTAAAGCAACAGCGCCAAGTATCGCGGGGATTGACATTAAAAACGAAAAACGCGCGGCGAAATCGCGGTCTAACCCGCGAAATAAAGCGCCAGATATTGTAGCCCCTGATCGCGAAACGCCGGGAGGAATCGCGATTGCCTGCATTACGCCGATAAAAAGAGCGTCATGCCATTTCATGCTCCGCGCGTTTTTTAAGTTATCGGGGTTTGAAGCCCTTCGCGATAAAAGTTCAGCGGTGACAAGCAAAACGGAAGTTAATAAAAAACACCACCCAAGAAACCTCGCTGTAATAAAAATATTTTCTATTGAGTCTTTAAATGTAACAGCCGCGATAACAGCCGGAACAGTCGCGATTATTAAAAATAATGTTAATTTTTGAACAGGTTTTTTTATTATATTAAAAATATCTTTCCATAAAACAGCAAAGACCGCCGCCAGAGTTCCAGCGTGAAGCATCGTGTCAAAAAATAAAGACGGTTCTTTTATATTGATAACTTTTTGCAAAAGCGCGAGATGCCCTGAGCTGCTGACAGGCAGAAACTCTGTTAAGCCCTGTATTACGCCAAGAAAAACCGCTTCTAAAATACTCATTTTTATATCTTTTACTATTGCGGCAGAATCATCGCGTGAACAGTAATCTGCCTTTCATTTATCGCGTTATCTGTCATTTCTTTTGTTATCCTTCCCCTGGGTCTCGGATGCGGCGGAGCGTCTCCTATCAGTATCATTATCCTCGCTTCCGCTTCCCATGTAAAGCGGGTAGCGCCGTCATAAAGCGCCTCATAAACCGCTTCGGGGATATCGCCGCCGCCGCTTACCGCGATAGCGTTAAGGTCGCGCTGGAAACGCGAAAAGTCACTTGTAAACGGCATAACCCTTGTAAGATAGGCGTCGTAATAATCTTTAAATAAAACCATGCCGATTCTGAATGACTCAAAATCATCCAATATATCATGAAGCATCGGGATAAGACGCGCGCGCAAAGCGTCGATATATTTTCTCATGCTGTTTGTTGTGTCAAGGCAGATAACAAGATCAAGAGTCTTTCCGGTTTCCCTGTTAAGCGCGCTCTGAATCAAGTCAACAACATCATCCGGGTCTCGCGATAAAATTAAATCTCCGCTTCCCGATCTCGCGATTTCCGCGAAAGCCTCCAATGTCTCCGGAAAATAAATACCCAAAGGAGGTCCCGGCGGGGGTTCCTGCATCGCGACCAGCTCAAAAGGATTATCCATGAATGCGCCGCGGTAATCAGCATAAGGCAAAGTAAACGCGCGCACGTTGAGGTAAGTTCCTTCGCCCAGATAAACTTCTCCGTGGCGGGTGTATTCGTAGCCGTAATAAAGAACATACGGAAGATAAATATGAAAAGACGGCCCCAGCGCCGGATGGTTTACGACAGTCGAAGATATCAATGAATAAATACGGCTTTCAGGAGGCAGCGGAACGCCGTTTAACAAACGTATCTCATCGCCGTTAATCGGGTTCCATTCACCGGCGCGGTAGGCGTAATTATCCTCTCTTAACGCCGGATCGCGCGTAGACTCTGTCAAAAGAACTGATGAAATATCCGGTTTTTTTCTGATAAAAAGATGAAAGCCGCCGTCAGGGCGCAGTTCCAAAAGCAAATCACTCGCGGTTATTCGTAAATCCTGAGCGTAAGAAACAGCGGCTAAACCAGAAAGAAAGAGTAAAAAGACACATTTTTTCATATGATATTATCGGCTATTTCGCGTTTTTCCCCGCAAACAACCGTATAAACAGCTTAATAATTTCTGAAATCACAATAATGCTTGCCGACAGCGCGAAGATTTTTCCCCATAAATCAAGAGGAAGGGGAACTGTCCCAAAGACAACGCCGGCGTATTGAATTATCGTTATCTGAAGAATTATTGTGATAAATGTCACGCAAAGCATAAGCCTGTTAGTGAAAAAATATTTAAATATCGACGTTGTATACGGCTCGCGGCAGTTAAAAGCGTTAAACAGCGCGAACAGAGTGAACAGAGCGAATATCGCTGTCGGCGCGTATATTTCACCCGCGCCAAGAAAATCGAATCTGTATTGTAAAAGCGATATAACAGACATATATATACTTGTTAAAACTATGCGGGCTAAAAGCGCGGGCGAGAGGATGTTTTCGCTTCGTTTAATCGGCGGCCTTTTCATTAAATCGCCGTGGATTGGCTCAAGGCCAAGAGAGATCGCGGGAGGACCGTCCATTATGATATTTATCCATAACAAATGAAGCGCGGATAACGGAGATTTTAAGCCAAGCGCGGCGGTGGAAACAAGGACTGTGACAACCGCGGCGACATTTACTGTCAGCTGGAAACAGATAAACCTTTTAAAATTCTCATAGATTCCTCTTCCCCAGCGAATCGCCTTTACAATCGTGGAGAATGAATCGTCCAGCAGAACGATATCGCTTGCTTCCTTTGACACTTCAGTTCCTGAAATTCCCATCGCGATGCCGACATCAGCGTTTTTTAGCGCGGGCGCGTCGTTAATGCCGTCGCCTGTAACCGCTACCACGTTCCCCCGCGCTTTTAAAAGATTTACGACGCGCATTTTTATCGTCGGAGTGCTGCGCGCGATTACAGTAATAGTATTTAATCTTTCCGTCAGTTCATTGTCAGATAACGCTTCAATCTCGCGCGCTTCAACGGCGACGCGGCCGTCTGTCAATAATTTAAGTTCGTTCGCGATCGCGGAAGCTGTTATAATGTTATCTCCTGTCAGGATTTTTACAGCTACGCCGGCGATTTTACACTGGTTTACAGCCTCGTATACATCGGCGCGCAATGGATCGGAAATCGCCGCGAAGCCGTTAAATGTCATGCCGCTTTCCGCGTCTTTTTCGTTCCATTCATCATCAGTTTTGCTTATTTCCCTGCTTGAGAACGCGATAATTCTGCACGCTTTCTCCTGCCAGCCTGTTATTTGTTTTTCCGCTTCCTTCCGCGTGGCCGCGTCCATTTCGCATAACATAAATATTTTTTCGGAGCTTCCCTTGCTGTAGGAAATATACTTGTTTCCTTCTTTTACAATTGTTGTCATGTTCTTTTTTTCTGATGTGAACGCGAAAGTACGCTCAATTTCAGCTTCATGCCGGCGTTTTTTGTAATCCCATCCCTGCTTTCCGGCGGCTATAAGAAGAGCGCATTCTGTGGGATTGCCGATAAATAAATTATTTTTTCCGATTTCAGCCGCGCTGTTTACGCAGATGTTTTTTAGGACAGCCTCGCTTTTTATTTCGCTGTTAACTGTCATTTTATTTTCCGTAAGAGTTCCGGTTTTATCAGAGCAGATAACATTAACGCATCCGACAGTCTCGGAGGCGACAATTTTTTTAACAAGCGCGTTTTGTTTTGAAAGCTTGATTATATTTAAAGATAACGACACAGCGACAATTGTTGGAAGCCCCTCCGGCACTGCCGCGACAATCAGGACAATGCTCATTAAAAACGCGTCCATGATATTTTTAAATGACATCGACCCTTCGTGCCAGAAGGAAATCATCTGAGAAGCGAAAAGCGCCACAGCCGCGATTATTCCGGCTATCGCGATTAATTTTCCCATCCTTCCAAGCCTCTCCTGAAGCGGAGTAGTGGTCCTTTGAGAGCCGCCAAGCTCATGCGCGATTTTGCCGAACTCAGTTTTGCTTCCAACGGCTGTTACAAGAAGTTTCCCAAAACCGCTTGTAATAAAAGTTCCTGAATAAAGCATGTTGAACCGTTCGGCAAGAGGCGTTTTCTCGTCTGTTATCACAAGAGAGCAATCCTTTTTTACCGGGAAACTTTCACCTGTAAGCGCGGATTCATCCGCGGCGAGTTCGGAACTTTCCAAAAGTCTTCCGTCCGCCGGAATTTTATCTCCCGTTGATAGAAGGAGAATATCGCCTGAAGCGACTTCGCGCTGGTTCAGCGTTACAGCGTTTCCGCCGCGCAGCGCTTTTACAATAATATCTTCGTTTATTCTGTTTAACGCCTCAAAAGCTTTCGCGCTTTTTCCTTCCGTGGCGACAGAGATTGTCACAGACAGCGAAATGGCGGCGAAGATTCCGATTACTTTTAGGATGTCGGTATCCCCTCCTACAAAGTAGTTGGCGATATTCACAATAAGCGCGATAAAAGCCGCGAACACAAGCAGGATAATCATTGGTTCTGTTAAAGAAGACCAGATTCGTTTTAACAGCGATTCCGGTTTTGAGCGAGCGAGCGAATTAGATCCGTATTTTAGGATATTTTCTTTTACTTTTTCTTCCGTTAAGCCGTTTTCCGGATCCGATCCAAAACTTTTTGTAAGTTCTTCTTTGTCAGTGATGAAATCTGTCATTTTTTCTCCCTATAGAACAAAAAAAAGACTCATGTACAACCAAAAACGGCAAATCGCCGCCCGCGGTCATACATGAGTCTCGTCAATTAAGGCAAGCCAGGCCGTTTTAGCCGAGATTGTTGGCTTGCCTCCTAATCCGCAGTTTTTGCCGTGGTCAGGAAACTACTCCCTCATGGGTTTTAATGTCTAAAATCACGCTATCATAAAATCGTACGAGTGTCAATAGTTTTTACTAAAAAAAAATTAAACCACAAACCACGCGAACAAATCGAACTCGCGATTAAATAACTAAGTATTGAATTATGAGTTCGTGATGTTAGCGTTGTTCGTGGTAATAAATTAAAAATTAGATATTATCAGATTTCTTTTTTTCGGTATAAGATTTGCCGATAATGTGTAAAGCGATATGAATAAAACCTCAGCGAAGAAAAAAACTGTCTCAAAACGTAATAAAAAAAACCAAATTAACAGTTTTTCGGACGCCGTAAAGGCGTTTATGCTTGTCGGCGTTATTGTGGTTATTACTTTTCTTATATCCTGCGCTGTGATTTTGGCGCGTTCTTCTTTTAGCAGTCTAATTGATGAGAGGCAGCCGCTTGCCGGGCAAAATACGGAACCTGAGTTTCCTTTAAATTCCGCGGATTTGATTACTCAGGAACCTGCGGATCAGGTTACAAACCCTGCGCGATCTGACGGCGGTAATAATTCATCGCGAGAGCCGGTAAATAATTCCCCGGAGCAGCAAAATGTTTCGCTTCCTTTAAATGATCCGGCGCGGATAAATACAACGGCTCAGCCAGCGGACACAAACACGCGGAATCAAAACGATACGCAGCCGGCGCGAAATCAGCCAACAGCGAATACCACTTCATCGCCTGACCAAACTCGGGTTCAGAATCAAAATAATACAAACGTGGTTTCTCATGGCGCGCTTGTTTTTGTTATTGATGACGCTGGAAATAATTTAAGGGAACTTGATCCTTTTTTGCGCGTTCCATTTCCGCTTACGATCGCCGTTTTGCCGGGGCTGCCTTATTCCACTGAAGCCGCGCGCCGTATAAGGGCGGCGGGAAAAGAGGTGATTCTGCATCAGCCGATGGAGGCGATAGGCGCGCAAAACCCGGGTCCCGGCGCGATATACTCAGGAATGAGCGCTGAGGAAATCAGGCTGATTCTTTCGCGTAACATCGCTGAGGTCGGACCTGTTACAGGCATTAATAACCATCAGGGCTCAAAGATTACTATGGACTTAGCGATGATGAAAGTGATTCTTGAGTTTTGCGCGGAACACGGCATTTATTATCTTGATTCAAGAACCACCGCTGACTCAGTTGTGCCGGCCGCGGCCCGTCAGATAGGAATGAAAATCGCCGAGAGAAATATTTTTATTGATAATGAGCAGAATAAAAGCGCGATGCTGCGTTACATAGAAAACGGCCTCGCGAGAGCGCGGCAAAACGGAAACGCTGTGATGATCGGCCACACATGGTCGCCTGATCTCGCTCCGCTTCTTATGGAGCAGCTTCCGCGTTACGCTGAACAGGGTTACACTGTAAAAACCGTTTCTGATATACTCAAGCAGTAATGAAAGTTCTGGGCATTGAAACTTCCTGCGATGAATGTTCCGCTTCTGTCGTAGAGAACGGGGAGAAAATATTATCAAATATTATACTGACTCAAATACCGTTTCACGCGCGATGGAACGGAGTAGTGCCGGAGATCGCGAGCCGCAAGCATGTTGAATGGATTTACGGCGTAACAAAAGACGCGATCGAAAAAGCCGGGTTAAAAGTTTCTGATATAGACGCCGCCGCCGTAACAAGCCGCCCGGGATTGCTTGGCTCTCTTTTAGTAGGCCTTTGTTTCGCTAAAGCGTTCTCATGGGCGCGCGGCATTCCGTATATCGCGGTTGACCATATGCTCGCGCATCTTTACGCTCCTATGTTAGGTGACATACAAAAGCCTGAGTATCCTTTTTTGGGCCTGCTGGTTTCAGGCGGGCATACGATAATTTGCAGGGCTGATAATTTTGACGATATAACAGTGCTTGGCACGACAATCGATGACGCCGCCGGAGAGGCGTTTGATAAAGTCGCGAAGCATTACAATTTTGGATACCCCGGCGGAGCCGCGATCGATAAAATGGCGCGTAACGGCGACAGCGAGGCTTTTAATTTTCCGCTTCCGTCTTTGCATAAAGGCGGATTCGCTAAAAGCGCGGACGGAAGAAGCGTCCAGTGCCACCGGTATGACGTATCCTACTCAGGATTAAAAAACGCCGCTGTCAATCAGCTTGAAATTTTCAAAAAGAAAAAAGGCGGACATACAAACGAAGACATCGCGGCTTCTTTTCAGAAAACGGCGGTAGATACCCTCCTGCGGGTGCTTTTAAACGCCGCTGAAGACACAAAACTTACCACAATTGTCGCCGGCGGCGGGGTAGCGGCTAACAGCTATCTTCGCGCGAGGCTTTCCGCGCATTCGCGTCTTCGCTGTATTTTCCCGCCGTTAGAGCTATGCGGCGATAACGCCGCGATGGTAGCCGGCATTGGCTATCAATACCTCGCTAGGGGAGATCGCTCGCCTTTAAATGAAGCGGCGTCAGCGAGAGTCAGCGGGTTTAAAAAAAGATATCCGTAAAATGAAGTTACAAGGTAAACTGTGCAAAATGCGTTGTAATAAAATTAATTATGAATATTAATAGGTGAATGATAAGTATTAATGGCGCGTTGTGATTACGGATTTGAAGGGTTCATGACACATTAATACTTTCAAAACGATACGCCGCGCTAACAGTTAAACATTTTTCATTTTCCTGGCGTACTTGTTTTATCAAACCGTTGATTTGTCCTATCATATAATAATTTCTTACTTGTTTAATTACTTTATCCAATTGTCTCTGCCATTTAAAGGTATCTTCAGTATTATGAACTGGTTTACCAAATCTGAATATTATGCAATTAACAGTTTGTTTTATTTCTAGCCATTCTATTACATCACATATTTCTTTAACAACAATTTCCAACTCATGGTCAAGTTTAATTCGCGGTAAAAAGGCAATAATAAATTGTGATTGATCTTCAGGAAATCCTTCTTTTACCAATTGAATATGAACATATTGAGATTTTAACATTTCACAATATTTTTTATCTTCGTTTGTTATTTTTAACTCTTTACAATATGAAACGTTATTAATATGAAATCCAAGGAATCTTACCGCTACTGGTTCATCAATATTTATAATTATATTTCTTATAGATGCCAAATTATTTGTTGATGTTAAATTAACTCTGTCTGAACCAACTTCTTTTGTTCGTCTAATATTTTTTAACTTTGGGCATATCTTCAAACTGAACCAACTTTATTTTTTTGATATTCTTTGATATTATTATCAATCAATATTAATTTCTCTGAATCGGATTGTATTACTTCTGATATTCGGTTAATTACATCAGAGTAAATAAATTTTTCTTCTTCATCATTGTTTATCATTGAGTGAACGTTTCTGTCATCATCTATCATATAAGCGGATACGTTTTCTATTGATAAAGATGGAAATAAAAAAGCATTTAACTTTTCAATTATTTCTTTTTTTATTTTTTTATCAACTATTCTATTTGAAATCTTTATTAAACGGTGTTTTTCAATTATATTATTGATTGTGTTTAATATATATGGACTGTGAGTAGATATAAAAAATCGATGTCCTGGCTCGTTCTCTTTATCTTCTTGCAGAAAAGAGAAATAATTTATAATAAATTCCATGGTTTCTTTTTGTTCTTTTGGAAAAAGATGAGCGCAAGGTTCTTCAATAAAAACGGAAACTGACTCGCCGTATCTAAATATTGTTTCATCAAGATGGTTAATTAATAAAAGCAAATAAAGCAACTCTTGCTGTCCGCTGGAAAGTTCAAGCGAGGTAATTATACGTCCGTCTTTTAGTTCAAATATAGGTTCATTATTTTCATTAATGGTTATATTTTTTATCTGTAGAATATTATTAACGATATTATTTGAAATATTATCAAATGATAGAGCAAAATTTTTTAATCTAAGGAAACTATTAATAAATTGATCTCTGGATGAAAATGAATCTGTCATTGCGATAATTGCGCGAGAAGCTGGTATGAACATGGAAGCAATTGGAAATGAATTTTGAAAATCCGCTAATATTAATCCATATATACTATTTTTTATATTATCTAACAAATCAGGTGTCTTTTCCGCGTTAAAAAAGGTTTGCCATTTATCTAAGCGATTGAAAATATAATTGCTAAACCATGAAATTTTTTTTATTTCTTTATTCCATTCAGCGGATAAATCAAATTTCATATAATTTGGCTGATCAAATAACGTTGGCGCTGAATCATCACCGGAATAAAAAATATACTCATATTTGATGACTATATTAGTAAAATCTTTTTCTTTATTTTTACTGGGAAATATTTGATAAAAATGTTCTTCAACTGTATTAAAAAATTTTTCTTTGGATAACTTTTCTTTATTTAAATTTGATTCAGAAAAAATGGTTTTGTGAAATATTTGTTCACAAAAATACAGTAATTTAATAGCGAGACTTTTCCCAGAACCCATGCCACCTGTTAATATATTAAATCCTTTAATTTCCCAATCAAAATTTTCTATAGTAAAGAAGTTTTTTATCGTTAATTTTTCAGAAATACCCACAAATCCGCCTTCACTACGATTATATTATATCTCAATATAAAATTTCAAGAGTTAAAGTGAACAGCTAGAAAGAAAATACCCACATATAGCGTTATTAATAAAATAATGACACTATATATAGCGTAGATATTCTGTATTATTTACTAATTAAATCTATAATTCTCATTTCATCCTCCCTCCACAATTCTAATCTCATCCTCAATCAACCCATACAAACTATACACAGCTTTGTCAATTTCCCTATCCAAAGCATCAATCGCCCTCGAAATCACTGTCTTTCGCTGTTCGTTCGGCTCCTCTGCTTCATTTTTTTTAAATTCAAGCATTTTCTCTGCAAGTGAAACAAGGTGATCGTGTTTGGTCTTTTCTGGTATTACAAATGGAAGATTTTTTACATTTATTGTTTTAACTTGTGCAAATGCGCGTCCTTCTTCTTCTGTTGTAATTTTGTAATAATGATTTATTAATTTTGAATTAAATAACGCCAATACAAATTTTAAATCAATTATATCTTTAATATTATCTTTCAATAAAATAATGTGAACTGTTTTATCATTATGATTTCCAAGATAATCCATTGCCGCAATCAATGAACTGGATGTCTGTCTATAAATTATCTTAGGAATGGTCTCTAATAATTCTGGTGTAAACCTAAAGATATCATTTTCTTTTAAATATTTTAAATAATTATATCTTAAATATTGGGAAGGAGGAGCTAATATATACTTTTGAATATTGGAACCTTTGTTATATGGTATATCCAAATCATTTTGCTTAACCCCAGAGTATAATATTCTTGAACCAATAGAATCGCCACGTACTTTACCTCTACCTATTGACCAATAATTATAGCCAACATCTTTTATAAGTAAAAAATCATCAAATTTCTTGTAATTATTTAGTTTCTTTATAAGATTATCGGTAAAAATAAAAATATTATCAGCAGAATTTATTTTTCCTTTTATTGTATTTATATCAGATTTTAATACCCATTCTTTACCTGGTATATCTTTAATAATATTAAATATACAAGTAAAAACAGTAGCATCTTTAAATATTTGTTTATTTCCAAAATCAAGAATTTCATTTATTCTATACTTCATTAATAAAGAACGTATTGCTTTAAAATAATCGCCTTTTAAATAAGTATTTGGTGTAATAAAAGAAAATATTCCTGTTTATTTTAATAAAAATATTCCTTTTACAATAAAAGCAATATACATATCATTATTTCGTTGAAATTCTGGATATTCCTTTTCCATATATTTCTTTAATAATTCGTTAAAAACAAGAACATAAGGAGGATTACCAATCACAACATCAAACCCTGAAGACATAGTACCCCCCCCACTAAATACAGAGGTATATTCGCTGTCCCAATCAAAGCAGTTCACCTTAAAAAGTTCCTCGTTGGAAAAGTCAAAATTACCCTGTATCTGATAATCCGTTCCAATCAAGCTATTTCCGCATTTAATATTCCCCGACATATCCGGCAGAATATGACCTCGCAGAAACAGCTCGCTTTGACCTTTATCATAACCTTCATCAAGAATTTTAAGGTACAAACTCATAATGG
>JGI24695J34938_10000707_pt1 | contig 31446 bp, 27 predicted proteins | sample TergutCo191P3_FD_34938 | JGI IMG/M metagenome (IMG submission 34938)
AATTGCCGCCGCGTCTGTGTCCAGCTTATAACCGCAGCAGAAGCCGCTGCCAACCGCGAAAAAGCCGACGCTGCTGTGTTTTATCAGCAGATTTAAAAATTCGATACCGGGCATATGTTTAAACTCATCTGTAAAATCAACAACAATTGCAATTTGAATACCCATGCTTTTAAATGCATTAAGTCTTTCTTCAAAACTCTGGATATCTCTGCCTGCTGTTTTGTGATTGTCTCTGAATGTAATTACAACAGGCACAAATTCTGCATTGTGAGACACAACGCATTTTAGCAGCGACTGATGCCCCAGATGCACTCCGTCAAAAATGCCGACAGTCATTGAGGATTGCTTTCCGTTTAGAGGCAAACCATTTTGTAAAAATATTTCCCAGTTAATTACTTGCATGGAGTTTTCTTCTGCGTTATTATGTGTCCGTTACACCAGCCGCCTGGGCAGCTTCTTCAACTTTAATTATTTCTTCCAGTTTTTCGCGGAAGAGATCGTATTCCGGGGCAAGTCTGACAGCTCTTCTTATCAGGCGAATTGCGGTTTTACTTTTTCCGTTAATGTAGTAAACCAGACCCCATAAATAGTAAAGCGCAGGATCCGCTTTCGGGCGCGGTTTAAGCGCGCCTCTTAGTTTGTGGGCAGCTTCAAATTCCTTAGCGCACATGGCATAGTCTTCAATACTNAANGCCCATTTCCCGGCAAGCGCGCGCGCTTCATAATTTTTTTCTCCAAGGAGAGACAATTTCGGCATAATTGCCGCAAGCTCCGGCATATTATCCTGATTAAGAAAAATTTTCCCCGCGTCAATATAGCGAGCCAGCGCAAGTTTTTTATTTTCGGTATTTTCGTATGCATTGGCGGCGTTTGTTGCATACACTCCGTTTTCTTTATTTATCTCAAAAGCTTCATCCCAGGCTTGCGCAGATTCGATATATTCTTCCAGTTCCCAATGGCATCTGCCAAGCATGGTATAATAATCAATATTTTTATCAATCTTGAAAGGATGCTTTACAACAAAATCCCTGAATTCTGCAAACTTATTCTGCTCGTTTAACACCTTTAATTTTTCCTGATATGCGAATTTGGCTTCCTGGGACTCAGCCCATGATTCGATAATTGCATCTAAATATTCATTTGCTTCATCGTAATGAGTAAGACGAAAAGCCATCCTTGCCGCAAGCAGCAGTTCTCTTTTGGTTCTTATTCCTGCTGTAGCAGAGACAGTCAGAATCACATCGTCTCTGCGTTTCCATGCTCTTCTGATTTGGTCTAAGGCTTTTACAGGTCATCCATAACCGCGAATGTTTCCGCAAGCCTTAGCCTGCCTTCTGCATTTATGTTGTTGTCATCAGTCCATTTTTTATGTTCGTTTTCTATCGCCTTGGATCGTGTCTCCACAGAAATAAAATCAAGCATGGCTTTGCAGATATAACTATTTGAATTGATTTCCGAATCAGCTTGCTGATCTTCATCCTGCTGTTCATTCTCCTGCGCCTCTGTATTTTCTTCGTTATCCTCCGAATACGAGGCAAGCGCAAAACCAATTCGTCCGTATTCAATGGTATCATCGCTTACTTCCCCAAGCCATTTATCATTTACAATAAAGATAATATCTGTTGCGTAAGTTATTATTTTTAGGCTTATATTTGTTCCGTTAAAACCGGATATTTCTGTCCATGCTATAAGTGTTTTGGGAGAGCTGTCTTTCACAATATCAAGACGAAAATATCCTTTGCTGGAAATAAGAGCAAGGTAGTAAGAGTCATTATCCAATACATGAAAAATGATGCCTGCGGCAGCATAACCCCCAAGACTGTCCAGGCGGTATCTTGCTTCGATTACATGATCCTCGTACTCCAGCTCTGGAATATCTACCCAGGCGATACAGTTCTCTTTTTTTATTCCTAGTTCAAGTGCGCCCTTTGACAGATTGGCATTATATGAAGATTCTGCTTTAATATCAAAAGGAGATTTATTTACTTTGGCAAAATCTATTGCAAACTTTCCTTCGAGCGAGTCCCCCGGATTTCTTTGCCAGATTTTATTGGAGAGTGCATAAATGAGCCTTTTGGAAAAAGACAGCATAGATAATAATAACCATAATAATACAAAAAAGTCGATACTTTTAGCAAATAGAATAGACCTAATAATNATCATTGTTTTGTTTGTTCTTCTGGTTTTCCCNNTCGTTACCAGCCTGTTTCTCAGGCAAAGCGGGAAGGCAAAACAGGTAAACCTGTATCTTTCGTCCCGCTGCGAGGAGCTTTTTACCGCNGAAATAATGGAAAGGCTCCTTTTGGAATTTCAGGAACAAAATCCCGGGATAAAAATCCGTATAAACACAGGCAGCGCTGATGAAAATAAGGGTAAAAACGCTGTCCCTGCAGTTAACGATATTTTTGTTTTTGATGAAGGCGAGTTCAGCGCTCTTGTTGCCGCAAACTCACTTTTGGAGCTTAACTCATTTACAAACTATGATTCCGGTTNTGTTCAGATGGCAATACCNCTTGTTTCGTTTATGGATATGCTTTTTTATAATATCGATATTCTATCGAAAGCAGGTTTTGATTCNCCGCCAAAAACAAGGGATGCTTTTTTAACTTATGCAAAAACTGTATCCGGNGGCGAGTTTAACGCATCAGGCGCCGCGATCAGCCTTAATCCCAACGATCGTCAATCTCTCTCAAGGGATATTTTTTCCTGGATATGGGCAAGCGGCGGTAATTTTTGGACTGAGGAAAAAGGACCGGTTTTTAATACAAGACCGATAATTAACGACCTTACATTTCTTGGTATTCTTTGCCGCGAAGGTTTATTGGCTCCTGACATTTTTGAAACAACAGGCACTCAACGCATTGAGCAATTTGCACAGGGGAAGATAGCGCTGATGGTTGCGTCCGCGTGCCATTCCGTACTTAAGAAAAAAAATGGGAGATGAAGCTTTTGGCATAACAACCATTCCCGGCTCCGGAAGCGGCGGAAAATATAATGTCAATATTTCTGCAATCTATACAGGTATAAATGCCGAGAGTACGCACCCCGATGAAGCATGGAGATTCCTCGAATTTATCACGCAAAAAAGTTCTCTTCTCTGCGCCGAGTTAAAAGCAATTCCCGGCGTAGTATCAAATATTATTCCCGGCGATTATGTACAGGATGATTTCTTTTATTCCAAAGCATGGGACATTTTTGAATCCGCTCTTATTGCCGAAGGTTTTACCGGAAAACCTCACGCGATGGAATACAAAGCCTCTGTCCTTGAAGAGCTGGAAATCTTTTTTAATACCGACAGATCCGCGCAGGAAACAGTCAACGCAATTCAGCGCCGATGGGACACCTGGGACATCCCGGAATTACCGGCTGGCGAAGCAGATACAGCTGATTAATAATAAACCCATGACCGACAACACAAAAAAAATAATCGAGCAAATACTTGCGGTTCCTTCCGGCAAAGTTTGCAGTTACCGTGATATTGCGATGAAGGCAGGACTCCCAAACGGAGCAAGGCAAACTGTAAGGACGCTTCATACAATGTCCGAGAAACACAAGCTGCCCTGGTACAGAATAATACGCAGCGATGGCACTATTGGTTTACAGGGAGAGGGCAGGGCGCTTCAGATTAAACTGCTTCGCAAGGAAGGAGTGAAAATTTCCAAAGAAGGAAAAATCGATTTAAATCAATTTGGAGTGTGATATACTACAATTATGAACACAATCATTACCCCGCATAAATTTACAGGTACGGTAAAAATCCCGGCTTCCAAGTCCCACACTATCAGGCAGTTATTAATCGCCTCGCTTGCGGACGGCGAGTCAGAAATTAAAGACCCGCTTGATTCGCTTGATACACGTTCATGTATCGAAGCATGCAAAGCTTTCGGCGCAAAAATAATTGAAGTGTATGATGACAATCGCAAGTTGGTCTCTCTCAAGATTATTGGAAACAACAACTTTAAAATGCCGATTGTGTCTAACAGTATCGATGTCGGCAATTCAGGCACAACTCTCTACCTTGCACTCGCTGTAGCTGCTCTTCAATCTCAGCCAATCGAATTTACAGGCGATGAATCGATCCAAAAACGAAGCGCCGCTCCGCTTCTTGACGCTTTGGCAGGGCTCGATGTTCAGGTGCAAAGCAATAACGGCTGTGCGCCGATTACGATAAAAGGCGGCTTGAAGGGCGGCAGAGTCAGCCTTTCCTGTCCCACGAGCCAATATCTATCGGCGCTTTTAATCGCTTCTCCGCTGGCTCCAGCCGGCACGATTACCGAGATTGATGTTCCGCTGTTAAATGAGAAGCCTTATGTCGAAATGACGCTTTCATATTTAAAAACTCACAACATCCCTTTCGAAGCTTCTGCTGATTATTCGCACTTTAGAATTCATGGGGGGTCGTTCTGGAAAACGCTTAATTGCCCGGTTCCTGCAGATTTTTCATCTGCTGCCTTTCCTGCCGCCGCCGCCGCAATTTCCGGCGGTTCCGCTGTTTTACTCGGTCTAGACCTGAATGATACCCAGGGAGACAAGTATTTTTTTGAAATATTAAAAGAAATGGGCTGCGAAGTTATAATAAATCATACTAATGGGGATAATTCTTCCATTACTGTCTCCCGCAAAGGCTCCTTGTGCGGCGGAACCTTCGATTTAAATGAAACACCCGACCTTCTTCCGGCGGCGGCGGCAGTTGCTGCTTATGCAAACGGAGATACATCTCTTGTAAATGTAGCCCATGCTCGAATCAAAGAAACTGATCGCATTGCCATTATGACGAAAGAGTTAGCAAAGCTTGGCGTTTGCTGTACTGAGTTACCGGACGGCATGATAATTCACGGAAAAGGTACGATATCTCCGCCTCAAAAAACAATAATTGAAGGTTATGGCGACCATCGTATTGTAATGGCGTTTGCTGCGGCGGCTTTAGGCGCAAAATATCCTGTCGAGATAACTACTGCCGAGTCCGCAGCTGTAACTTACCCTGGTTTTCTTGAGTTGTTAAAAAAAAATGTTGACGGTAGCCTTTTATAAGGGTATTATTACTTCTACCGCAGGTTATTTTTTATAATAATCTAGGAAATTCGATGTAATATCGAATATTTTTTTTTCTAGGGAGGAGTTTTATGAAGAAAATCTTATTATTTGCAGTTATTCTTTTAATTGCCTCAATGCTGGTCTTTGCCGGAGGCGGTAAAGAAAAAAGCGGAGGTATAGGAGCCGGAGTTCTTGCGACAGGCGAATGGAATGCTTATACCGATGTGAACGACAAGGGATCATCTACTGCAGTAATTACAAGTTCTGAAGAAGAAATCGGCGGCGAGAAAGTGATAACTCACCGTATAGTTGGAAATGTAACAACGCAATTTCAGTACGGTTTTGCAGGCTGGGGGCTTGATGCAGATGAAGCAACCATAGAAAAGTATAAAACTGCCAAAGCCTTTTCCTTTTGGATTCTCGGCGACGGTAAAGCATATACCATTAAATTCAAAACAAGTAATATTCAGGATTTTGGGTACTTTGAATATCGCTTTGCTACCGAACCTGGAGAGGCAATGTATATAGAAGTTCCCATGGGTTTCTTCTTTCAGCCAAGCTGGGCGGCGCCTGCAAGAAAGAATCAGGAATTAGTAACCGGCATTGAATGGCAGACGCATGAAAGCTGGAGAAAGGACCCGAGAAACAATCCATTTGAAGTAAAAATTTGGAACTTTAAAGTACACAATTAATTATTAATTATTAAACGCAGTTAGTCAGGAGAAAGCAAGTGCAAGTTAGAAAAACATCGTTTGTTGGATGTGCAGTATTAATTCTCCTGATAACTGCCTGCGGTATTTCTTCAGCTTCGTCAAAAGGTGAAAATCTTCTTGAAACTTTTGTCCTGAGCGCTCCTGACAAGGTAAGAGATTATCCGCAGGAAGCTGCCGGCGGAAAAACAGCATTTTCCTATTTCCATGATGAAAAGATTTTTGTCGGCTGGAATTTAGGAAATACTTTGGATTCATGGCGGGACGGAATTGGCGGAGAAACAACATGGGGTAACCCTTATGTTAATCAGGATTTAATGAACGGCGTAAAAGCCGCAGGCTATAATATTATCCGTATTCCTGTAACATGGATGGGTTCTATCGGCAGACAACCTGATCATATTATTACGCCGAGCCGCCTTGAACGAGTCGCCGAAGTTGTCGATATGGCGCATAAGGCAGGTTTAAAAGCTATTATTAATCTGCATCATGACGGTTCGACGCCTGAGCAGGGAAAAAGCGACGGATGGCTTTTAATTTCCAAGGCATCGAGAAACGAGAATGAATACAATCGAATAACGCATCAATTTGCCCGTATGTGGGACCAAATTGCGGCTTATTTTCAAAATTACGGCGACTGGCTGATGTTTGAGTCAATGAATGAGATTCACGACGGCGGCTGGGGCTGGAGTGATGATTTTAAAATGTTTCCCGGCAAACAATTGGATATCATTAATAAATGGAATCAAATTTTTCTGGATAGAGTGCGTATGACGGGCGGAAATAATAAAACCCGCTATTTGATTATTCCTGCGTACTGTACGATTCCCAAGCAGACATTGGCGGATACTTTTATCCTGCCCAAAGACACTGTTTCCGATAAANTGATAGTTACGTTTCATTACTACGATCCTTACGAGTTTGGAATTCTNGGCTCCCGCGCATCGTGGGGGACATTGGAGGANAAATTAAAAATNGACAACGATTTTGCNCCTTTNAAAACTCATTTTATAGATAAAAATATTCCGGTTATTATCGGAGAATGCGGCGCTGTGCTGCAATTATCAAGCGATAAGAACAGAGAGGCACAGGCGCGTCAAAGCAGATCTGACTACATTGCGCATGTGTTTTCTGCTGCTAAAAGATACCATTTGGTTCCAATATACTGGGACAATGGCGTAACAAGCGGAAACGGCGAGAAATTCGGTCTGTTTGATCGAAGAACAGGCAAGCCGAATTCGCCGGACAGCGAAGCTCTTATCAAAATGATGGTAAATGCAGTAAAATAAACTAAAGGAATAGAGGCTGTTAACGGTATGTTAGAAAAACTTGAAAAATTTAAAGGTTGGATGATAACCGGAGTTGTTATTATCTTGTTGGCTCTCTTTTTTATCATTAACAGCGGCTCGGAACAGGAATTTTCCGCGAAGTATGCCGGTTTTGATCTAAGCGGCGCCAGTACCGGAAGGACAAACACTTATCCGCGTTACATGGAACGCCATGCAGGCGCGCCGCTTGGGCAGAGAGATATCCCAATTGACATTTTTAGGTGGAGCGCCGGAGAAGGGGTTTCAATTATAGATTACCGTGATATCGTCAATGAATGGGAATCAAAGGGCATTACGGTCGATCGCAGCGAAAATTTCAATGTTATTCGTACCGAAGAATCGAGTTTTGTCGAGTATACGGTTAATGTTGATCAGGCAGGTTTTTACTTCCTGCATGTAGAATATTTCCCGCTTCCTTCGCGCGGGATACCTGTGGAACGCGCTGTTTATATCAACGGCGAGATTCCTTTCCTTGGCGCAGACAGGCTTTCCTTTCTGCGCGTTTGGGGTGACGGCAGAAACGTAAGGGAATATGATAATCAGGGTAACCAAATCCGCCCTTCCCAGGTTGAAAAACCGCGGTGGGAATCAGGCTGGTTCAGAGATACTGTCGGTTATGTTACAGAGCCGTATTCTTTCTATCTGAATGCAGGCGTAAACAGAATCAGGCTTAGAGGCATAAATGAACCGATGGCGATACGCTCTCTTGCTGTAAGAGCTCCGATACAAACAAAACCTTATGATGAATTTATTACTACTGTAGATAAAAACCGTTTTAAAAATACCCGCAATAATTACCTTGTAAAAATACAGGGTGAGAAAGCGGCAAGAAGATCTGACCCGTCCCTGTATCCGATTTACGATCGATCTTCCGGGGCAACTGAGCCTGCCAGCGTTGATAAAATTCGCCTCAATATGATTGGCGGTCAGAGCTGGCGCGTAGCAGGGCAGTGGATTGAATGGGAATTCGATGTGCCTGAAAGCGGAATGTACCGCATATCAGTTAAAGGCAGACAAAATTATAACCGCGGTTATGTATCTAATCGTTCTGTTTTAGTAAACGGAGAAACTCCTGTAAAGGAACTTTTGGCAGTGCCGTTCAGATATAACAACAAATGGGTTTTTACTACACTTGGCAGCGCTAAGGAAGATTTTTATTTCCCAATGGAAGCCGGTACAAACACAGTTCGTTTTCAGGCAACGCTCGGCGGTCTTGGTCCGATGTTGAGTACAATGGAAGAAAGTGTATTCCGTCTTAATTCAATCTACCGTAAAATACTTGTTTTAACCGGACCTGAACCTGATATATACCGCGATTACCGCGTTGAAGAAGTATATCCTGAAGTAATCGAAGCGATGGAATTTGAAAGCAAGATACTTTATAGGCTGGTAGACGATTTAACGCGTTATGCTGGCGAGCGAAGCGCGCAGGCTGCGGCAACATTAACTCTTGCAAGGCAGCTTGAGTTCTTTGTAAAACGTCCCAATAGGATTCCAAGAACCCTTGTTAACTTCAAGCAAAATATCAGCTCACTTGGCGATAGTTTGCTTGCTCTCTCTCAGTCACAGCTTGATGTTGATTTTATTACCATCAGCGCATCTGAGGCTGCTATGCCGAAAATAAACGAAAATTTCTTTGTCGCAGCATGGCATGAGATTAGATCTTTCTTTGCGTCATTCTATGTTGACTACAATAACATCGGAGACTTTCACGGAAAAAAAGGCAAAAAAAATCCTGATGTTATCGAAGTATGGATTTTAGCAGGACGCGATCAAAGCACCATATTAAAAGCGATGATAGATGATACTTTTACTCCAATGACCATGACAGAAGAAAGACCGAATGGGATTAAGGTTAACGTTAAACTTGTCGCGCCTGATGCTGTTATGCCAGCCGTTGTTGCAGGAACCGGTCCTGATATGGCGCTTACAGTTCCTCAGGGAGACCCTGTTAACTATGCTATTCGTAATGCAGTTGTAGATATTTCAAAATTCCCCGGCTATGACGAGGTTATTAAGGAATTGCATCCGAGCGTTATTGTTCCGTTTACATATCAAGGCGCGGTATATGCATTGCCGGAAACACAGTATTTCCATGTAATGTTTTACAGAAAAGATGTATTTGAAGAGTTAAACATCCGAACTCCTGATACATGGGAAGATTTAACAAAGATTCTGCCCATTATTCAAAAGAATAACATGAACGTAGGTATTCCTTCTGTTGCAACTAACGTTCAGGCAAATATCGACTTTTCAAACTTCCTTGCGCACTTATTCCAGCGCGGCGGTCAGATGTATAACGAAGAAGGTTCGCGCACTCTTTTGGATACAGAAGTAGCAATAGAAGCTTTTGATGTTTATACCAAATTCTTTACGCATTATAAAACGCCTGTTGTTTACGACTTTGTAAACCGTTTCCGCACCGGTGAAATGCCGCTTGCCTTTGCGGATTATACAAACTTTAACACTCTGGAAGTATTCGCGCCTGAGCTTCGCGGTCTTTGGGGATTTGCGAGAATGCCGGGGCTTAGGCAAAAAGACGGAAGGGTAAATCGTTCTGTTTCTACAGGAACGCTTGCTTCGATGATCTTTACCAATTCAAAGCGCCCCGACTTGGCATGGGAAGTGATGAAGTGGTGGATTAGCGCTGATACACAGCTCAGGTTTGGACGCGAGCTTGAAAGTATCATGGGTGCTGCGGCGCGTTATCCTACAGCCAATTACAATGCATTTAAACAGCTTTCATGGGGCTCCGAGCAAATGGCAGTTCTTGACGAACAGCGCCAGTGGACAGTAGGCGTGCCGGAAGTGCCCGGCGGTTACTTTATCAACCGTCATATTACAAACGCTGCGCGCCGCATTCTGAACGAAGGTATGGACACACGGGAAACCTTGTTGGATTATACGCTTACAATTAACGATGAGTTAATTAAAAAACGAAAAGAGTTTGGTCTGGAATAGGGGGAAAAATGAGTCTTGGAAGATATTTTGCAAAAATAAAGGATCGGGATGAAATCCGCGCCAAAGAGATATACAAAAACAGGGTTTGCTATCTGTTTCTTGCTCCTTTTGCGGTAGTTTTTCTCCTTTTCTACATTTCTCCTGTTGTTATTTCCCTTTTCCTGAGTTTTACATATTTTAACGTTCTTGAGCCGCCGAAATTTATCGGGCTTCGCAATTATATAAACCTTCTGTTAGCTGATGATGTCTTTCTGATTTCAATGAAAAACACATTTATTATGGCGGCAATTACAGGTCCTATCGGCTATATTATGGCTTTCTTGTTTGCATGGTTTATTAATGAGCTGCCCCGTTATATCCGCGCTTTTGTAACGCTGATATTTTATGCGCCTTCGATTTCCGGTTCAGTCTTTTTAATCTGGCTTTTGATTTTCTCCGGCGACGCTTACGGTTATGTAAACGCGATTTTATTAAATCTTGGCATTCTTGATTCACCTGTTCTTTGGCTGACGGATCCCAAGTATATGATGCCGGTTATATTAATAGTTATTTTATGGATGAGTTTAGGAGCGGGCTTCCTTGCCTTCCTTGCCGGTCTTTCTACAATCGATCCTTCGCTTTATGAAGCCGGTCTTGTTGACGGTATAACTAACCGCTGGCAGGAGCTCTGGTATATCACTTTGCCGAATATGAAGGGGATGCTGATGTTCGGCGCTGTTATGGCAATTACGCAGTCGTTCGGCGTAGCGGAAGTTACCATGCAGCTTGCAGGTTTCCCAAGTACAGACTATGCGGTTCATACGGTTGTAAACCATCTTATTGACTACGGTTCAATTCGTTTTGAAATGGGTTATGCATCCGCGATAGCGACAATATTGTTTTTTACAATGATAGTTCTCAATGCTATTATTCAGAAAATGCTGAAACGGGTAGGAACTTAATATGAAGATGAAGAAAATTAAGAAGTTAATCGGCGGCAAAAGATTAAATCGTTCCTACGGAGGGGACGCGTTTATTATTACAATACTCACAATTTTTGGATTGTTCTTTGCATATCCTCTTGTGTTTGCGATTAATAACGCTTTTAAACCAATGAACGAAATCTTTTTATTCCCGCCGAAACTGTTTGTACAGCGTCCGACAATGAACAATTTTTCGGATCTGTTTATTTTAATGAGTAAGTCCTGGGTTACTTTCTCGCGTTATATTTTTAACACGGTGTTTATAACCGTAGTCGGCACAGCCGGTCTTATTATAATTGCGAGCATGGGAGCTTTTGTTGTTTCCAAATATAAATTCCCCGGTTCAAAAATCTTTTTTCAGGCTGTAATTATTACTCTTATGTTCTCAACTTATGTTACAGCAATTCCCAACTACTTGGTTATGGCTCAGCTTGGATGGGTTGATACGTTTATGTCGGTAATTGTTCCGGCTTTCGCGATGCCTATGGGATTCTTTTTATTAAAGCAATTTATAGATACCATACCGGATACGCTTTTAGAAGCTGCGAAGGTGGACGGAGCAAAAGAGTTCCGCATCTTTATCCAAATAATCATGCCGATGATTAAACCGGCATGGCTTACAGTTATGATTTTTTCTGTTCAAAATCTTTGGAACGCAAGAGCATCGGTTTTTATTTATTCAGAACAATTAAAAACGCTGCCTTATGCGCTTGGTCAAATTGCTGCGGCAGGTATCGCTCGTACCGGCGTTGCAGCGGCGGTAACGCTCTTTGTAATGATTGTTCCTCTTGTAATGTTCATTTTCGCACAGAGTAACGTTCTGCAAACTATGGCAAGTTCGGGGATAAAAGAATGAGAAATATTAATCGTTTTATTTTATTTTTCCTTGTGTGTTTTTTTGCGGCTGTTTCCGCTTTTGGTACGCCGACAAATTATACATATAATTATGATTTTTGGCTGGAACAGGTTGCTTCGCCTGACGCTTACCGTGTAAGCAGTTATATACTTGGGACTTCTTTAGGAATAGGAAATTTTAATTCCCCTCAGGGGCTTTTTATACGCGGTAACCGTATTTACATTTGTGATACCGGTAATAACAGGGTAATAAAACTTGAGGTGCGGGAAAACGGCGAACATGTTGTAACCGCAAATGTTTCCTCTGTCAGGATTAACGGCGAGGTATCACCTTTAAAAGGTCCGACGGATATTTTCGAAAACAGGGATGGTAATCTGTTTATTGCAGATACCGGCAGCCATAGAATATTAGTGCTTGATAATAATTGGAATTATATTAATGCAATTCATAAGCCGGAAGATGAAAGTCTTGACGAATCTACCGAATTTCTTCCATACAAACTTGTTGTCGATTTTGCAGACCGGTTGTTTGTTCAGGCGAACAACATTAATAAAGGTCTTATGGAGTTCGACAGCCGCTGGGAATTTTCCGGTTATATGGGCGCAAATAAAGTAGATGTAAACATTATTGATTACATATGGAAGCTTTTTTCTACAGAAGAACAAAGAAAACGAATGGAGCTGTTTGTTCCGACTGAATACACCAATGTCTCTCTTGATCATGAAGGGTTTATCTATGTTACAAATGCTACAGGACAAACAGAACCTGTGCGCCGCCTTAACGCAATGGGACAGGATATTTTAATCCGCAACGGTTACGAGAAACCTGTCGGCGATTTGGTTTTTGGAAATGCAGGCAATATCCGCGGTCCTTCCCGTTTTATAGATATAGTTGCTTTTGAAAACGATTCTTATGCATGCTTTGACAGAATACGCGGACGAATCTTTGTTTACGATTTCCAGGGCAATATGTTATACGCATTCGGCGGATACGGAAACCGCGAAGGTTCCTTTACTCAGCCAAGCGCTTTGGAAAAAATGGGCGGCTCGCTTTATGCCCTTGATATGGGTACAGGAGCGCTCACCCGTTTTGATCTTACCGGATACGGTTTACTGATTAATAAAGCCATTGATGAGTATAAAGCCGGACGTTATGAAGCTTCTGCGGTTATTTGGGAAGATGTTTTAAAAATGAACGGAAATTATGACCTTGCTTATATTGGTATCGGCAGAGCGGCGCTCAGGCAGGGTGAATACAAAAAAGCAATGAAATACTACAAGTTAAAACATTACCGCGAAGGATACGGAAAGGCTTTTCAGCTTTACCGCAAACAATGGACTGAGGCTAATCTATGGTGGATACTTTTGGTATTGGGAATTTTAATTTTCCTTCCCGGTATCATCAAATTAACCGTTAAAACTGTTAAGGAGATAATACAAGCATGAAATATCTCAATAATAAAGCATGGTGGCAGCACCTTGGAAAAACTTTAAAATATTCTTTGTATGTGTGCACACATCCGCTTGATGGTTTCTGGGATTTAACGCATGAAAAACGCGGCTCGATAGCTGCTGCAAATGTTATAATCGGTCTTGCAGTTGTTGTAGAAGTATTGCGTCTTACATTGACAAATTTTCAGTTTGTTTCCATCAACATGGAATATTTTAATTCCATTATTGTTGCAATGCGCATTTTGCTGCCCGTTGGCTTGTGGACAGTCGCAAACTGGAGTCTTACAACGCTTATGGACGGCAAGGGAAGAATGTTTGAGATTTACATGTCTGTCTGTTATGCGCTTACCCCGTATGTAATTATAAATGTTGTAATGATAATACTTAGTCAATTTATCACCTTTGATGAAGGCGCGATTTACTGGGTACTCGCGGGTTTTGCCGCTATTTGGACAGGCATGCTGATACTTGCCGGTATGATGATGGTTCACGATTACAGCTTATTAAAGACATTGTTTTCCAGTTTCCTGACGATTATTGGAATGGGCGTAATGGTGTTTATATTTGTAATATTTTTCAGTCTTATAAGCGATGCTTTTGCTTACTTTGTGTCGCTTTATAAAGAAATTATGTTCAGGTTGATATAGGGGGTCAGGTGAAAAAATCTGCATTGCATAACTGCCGTATTGGCGCGGCGTTGATATTAATATTCTTTACTTTGCTTTTTACTGTTTCGTGCGGTAAAAAAACAGTGCGCTCGAAACCGGTAGTGTCATACGAACAAATTGGCGAAGGTGAGAGAGTTGTAATAGAAAATCAGTTTTTAATTATGCGCTTTTTGCCTGACACAGCAGAAATAATTCTTACCGATAAAGTAAGCGGCACAGAATGGAGATCTAATCCTCCTGATCCTGCCGGAGATCATTCGGCTCAGGTTGTTACAAGACAATTAATGGAATCGCAGTTTTCTTTGGAATATGCTGACAACTCAGGCGTTGGGATGACTTTGCAGTCGGGTTTATACAGCGTACAGAGAGGCGCTTACGAATACGAAGTTAATAATAATGTTCTGGAAGTTCGTTATACAGTAGGCGATCTTTCACGCGCTTACCGCATTCCTCCTGCAATGACAGAAGAAAGAATGAATGAGTTTCTTTATAAAATGGAAGGTGAAGAGCTTGGCATAGTTGAGACAACATATCGCTTGTATGATATTAACAATCTTCGCTCAAATGATAACAGAACGCAGCTTTTAATTGATTATCCCGATCTTAGAGATATAAAATTGTGGGTACTTCGGCTCAGTTCTCCGGATTTTATGAAAGAGATGGCAGAAGAAGCTTTTAGGAATGCTGGTTATACCCTTGATGATTATATTATCGATTCAATGAAGTATGAAGTTACCGGCGCAGATGTAAAACCTGCGTTTAGCATAACGATGCGCTACTATCTTGACGGAAGGTCTCTTATTGTTAATGTTCCGTTTGACTATATCGGTTATCGTTCCGCATATCCGTTAAGACAATTAAGCCTTATGCCGTTTATGGGCGCAGGCAGCGTGAATGACAGAGGATATATGCTTGTGCCGGACGGAAGCGGCGCGATTATTAATTTTAACAACGGAAAATATAATCAGCTTCATTACAGTATTAATGTATATGGTCATGATGAGGCTATGCCGCGTGAAGGAAAAGCAAAAATTAATGATAACAGCGCTCTTTTTCCCGCATTCGGCATTCACAAAAACGGCGCAGCCTTGTTCTGCATTATAGAAGAAGGCTCCGCTTATGCCAGCATACGCGCAGACGTATCTGGAAGAAACTGTTCTTGGAACAGTGTTTATCCCATTTTTGATATGGTACACGGAACAGAGCTGGATATTGCAGAGAGAAATCAGCGTAAGGTATATATGTACGAAGCGGGACTTCCTGCAGGCGAAAGTATCACCCTGCGTTACACGCCATGCGCAGAACCCGGATATATGGGTATGGCAAAAGAATACCGCTCATGGCTTATAGATAAATACCCTGCTTTTAGTAACAAGCGATTGGAAGCATCCTCAGAAAGAGGCGCTATTCCTGTAGCGGTAGAAATAATCGGCGCTGTAAATAAAACTCAGCATCGTCTTGGTCTTCCAATGGATTTACCTTTAAAGCTGACTTCTTATAAAGAAACTCAGGCTATGATAAATGATTTTGCAGATATGGGATGGGAAAATGTTAACATTAAGTTAAACGGCTGGTTTAACCGAAGCGTAGAGCATAAAGTTCCTTTAAAAATAAATTTAATAAAAGAGCTTGGCAATAAAAAAGATTTTAAAAATTTGGTAAATGCTGCGGAAAAAAATAATTATAATATTTTTCCTGAAGTTGATTTTATTTTTGTCAGAGACGTAGGAGGCATGTTCAGCGGTTTTAGTCTTTACAGCGACGCCTCTCGTTATGTAAACCGCGAACGCGTGCAAAGTTATCCGTATAGTTTTGTCTGGTTTGGAGAACGCACACAGTGGGGTAAACTCAGTTATCTTGTTCGTCCTACATCTTCAGTAAAAATGATAGATAATTTTATGAAAAAAGCTGACAATTACGGCATTAAAAATATTGCATTTAGAAATATGGCTTCCAAGCTTGCAGGCGATTATCATGAGAAGCGCCATATCAGCCGCGAGGCAAGTATGAGAATTAGGCAGCAGCAGTTGGAAAAAATGGATCAGTCAGGAATAGATATCCTTGTTCATACAGGTCATGTATATGCAGCACCTTGGGTTTCAATTATAACTGACATGATTATAGAAGATCAAAATTTCGGCATTACAGACGCATCAATACCTTTCCTTCCGATTGTTTTACACGGTTATGTGCCGTACACGGGAAGAGCTATAAATCTTGCGGAAGATTACACAAAGAATCTTTTAAAGAGTATTGAGAGCGGAGCAGGGTTGTATTTTAGTTTTATGGCAGAGGAAACGGCAATTCTTCAGGAAACAAAGTTCAGGCAATTTTATGCAAATGAATATGATAAGTGGATCGAGGATGCAAATGATTTGTATCAGAAATTTACCGGTGATTTTGGGCATTTATATAACCAAATAATAGTAAATCATGTTGTTTTATCAAAAGGTGTTACTGTTACTGAATATGAAGACGGAACAAGGGTTGTCGTTAACACAAGCGATAACGCTTTTGATTACAACGGTAATAATATTAAAGCGGATAGTTATATCGTGGTAAAGCAAGGCTTAAGGTAAGGCGGGTAAAAGATGTATTTAATCAAAAGAAACAATAAACTTTCATTGACGCTTGAAGGCAAGAATGCAATAGTAGGGTATTTGTTTTTGCTTCCCTTTATTATCGGGTTTTTGGCATTTATGCTGTTTCCTATTTTAGAATCTCTTAATATGGTATTCAGCGATGTAAGAATTGATTCCGATAAACATAAATTTAACATGATACCCATCGGTTTGGATAATTTAAACAAAGCATTAAATGTTGATCCTCAATTCAGAAGATTTCTAATAGAAGAGATTACGCGTATGCTTTTAATTGTTCCGGCAATTATTATCTTTAGTTTGTTTGTCGCGTTAATATTAAATCAGGAATTCAAGGCAAGAGGTTTGGTTCGCGCCATCTTCTTCCTGCCTGTAATTCTTTCATCCGGCGTTATGATAGGTTTGGAGACCAATAACTCGCTTTTAAACAGTATGGCGGATATCATTAAGGAAGGTAACCTGATGAAATCTTCAGTAACGAAAGTACTGGAAGATATTCTTGTTGCTGAAGGCGCCGCAAGCGATTTTATGGGATATATTTTTAAAATAATAAATCAGATTTATGCTATTGCGATGGCATCCGGTATCCAGATTATTATCTTCCTTTCCGCTCTTCAGACTATTCCGCCGAGCATGTTTGAAGCTGCAAAAATTGAAGGCGCGACAAGCTGGGAATGTTTCTGGAAAATTACATTCCCCATGGTAAGCTCTTTAATTCTTGTTAACATTGTTTACAGTGTTGTAGATTATTTTATACGAACAGATAACCGCGTAATGGCGAAAATAAATCAAACTACATTAAAAGATTTAATTTACGGTTATGGAACCGCAATGGCATGGATATACTTCCTTGCTGTAATTGCAATTATTGGAATTGTAATGGGAATAATTTCCAAGAGGGTATACTACTATGAGTGAAGTAACTTATAACAACGAACACATGGAAGGCTGGGGTAATATATCCCGTAATTATCACAAGAAAAAGAAAGTATTGGAAATTACTTTTATTGTGTGCCGAACGGTTCTTATCTTTGGGCTGTGCTTTCTTATACTGCAGCCGCTCCTTGATAAATTAAGCGTTAGTTTCATGGCGGAACAGGACTTGTATGACAGTACTGTAATAAGTATTCCAAGAAATTTTACAACCGGAAATTATATAATTGCGGCGGATCCTCAAATATTGAATTACTGGAAAGCTTTGTTTCAAACATTCGGAATAGTAACGATAAGTTCGGTTCTGCAGATTGCCGCTTGTACTCTGGCTGCCTATGGTTTTGCGAGATATAAATTCCCGTTTAAGGGTTTTTGGTTCTTCTGTGTTATGCTTATCATTGTTGTTCCGCCTCAAACCATTATGGCATCGCTTTATTTAAATTTCCACTTCTTTGATATTTTTGGTTTATTCCGTTTAATAAAAGGAGAGCCGGTTAATCTGCTTAACAGCGTGTTTGGTTACTGGCTTCTTTCCGCGACCGGTATGGGTCTTAAGAGCGGCTTATATATCTTCATGTTAAGACAGTATTTTAGAGGAATGCCGAAGGAGCTTGAAGAAGCGGCATGGGTAGACGGATGCGGAAGGTTTAAAACATTTATTAGGATTATGCTTCCTGATGCAACTCCGATGCTTACATCATGTTTCTTATTTTCGTTTGTGTGGCAATGGACAGACTCATTTTTTACAACGCTGTTCTTAAAGAATTTCCAAATGCTCCCGACAAAGTTAGGTTCTATTGCAGAAAGGATTACTCAATGGTGGGCTGTAACTAATTCAGCAGGCGGCGGAGGCGGCGTAGCGTCAACTGCGCCTATCGCTTATGTTCAGGCAATGATTGCCACGGGCATGCTGATGTGCCTTCTGCCGTTAATTCTTCTTTATTTAGTGGCGCAAAAGGCGTTTGTTGAGTCCCTGAGTCAGACCGGTATTAAAATGTAAGGGGCGGGTTGTAACCCTTGCATAGTTTAAGTTGGTTTCAATGCGAGTAACCGCGTTGCGGTATACGCTTGAGATAATAAATTTTTTAGGAGGAAAATAATGTCAAAGAAAAACTTAATTGTTGCATTTCTTGTAATCGTAACAATGTTTTTTAGCATTACTTCTGTATTTGCGCAGGCTGTGCCTAAAGCATCAGGCTCTATAGCAAATACGCTTAAAGGAATGGACATTGTAATCGGAAATTGGTGGTCTGATTACAATCCTGACACCTATAAGCCAAGAAGTGATTACGAAGAAAGGCAGCTAGATTATCGTAAGAGGCTTACACAGCAGTACAGTTTTAAAATGCAGAATAAGAATGTTGCAAGCTGGAGCGAAATGTCACAGATTGCAGCTACTTCAATCATGGCAGGAAGACCCGCCGCTACTGTAATTGTATTACAGCCGGACTGGGCGCTTGCTCTTTATCGCCAGAACCTGCTCTATCCTGTAAGCACAAATAAAGCGGTAAAATTTACAGATTTAAAACCGGTTGAATGGAACAGGTCTGTTAATTCAGCCTTTACTTTCGGCGGCAGACAGTTTGCATTTGCAGGCGGATACGGCGGAAGCCAGCACGCTGCAGTTGTATTCTTCAACAAGAGATTGTTCAGAGAAGCAGGACTTGATCCTAACCTTCCCTACGATCTGCAGAAAAGCGGAGATTGGACATGGGCTAAATTCCTTGAAGTTGCAAGACAGCTTACAAGAGACGTAAATAACGACGGTGTTAAAGATACTTATGCCATGCCCGGCGATCTTTCAACAGAAATTCTTGACGCTCTTGTTTCCAGTAACGGAGCTATGTATGTAGACAAGGATGCTAAAACTGGCATGCTCAAGAATGTTACAAATTCTCCCGCCTTCCTCGAAGCTGTTGCTGAGTATATGAAATGGAGAGATGCCGGTATCATGAAACCAAAACCGCCCGGAGATAACACCCCGTGGAATTGGCACATTCCTGAATTCAATGACGGAAGAGTTGCAATGCGTTTTGATCAGCAGTATTTGGCAACAAACGATCTTAGAAACATGAAAGATGACTGGGGAATGGTTCTTCCTCCCAAAGGTCCCAGAGTAAAAAATTACGTTGTATTTAACGATGAAAACGTAATGATTGTTCCTGCAAAGGGTTACACCGCTGCACAGGTAGACGCGATTCTTTGGGCAGTTCAGTCATGGGAAACTCCTGTTGATGACAACTGGAGACTTGCTTCATATCCTGACTACAGAGACAGAAGAGCTGTTGATGAAACAATGGCTTTAATCCGCGACCAGAAATTATGGCAGTGGAAATATCACCTCCATGTTCCCGGACTTAACCGCGGCGGTATTGCATGGGAAATCTGGCACCATGACGGTCAACCTGCACAGCTGATTGAAAAAGTTCAGCAGAGCTGGAATAACCTCATTATGGATGCTAACGGTCTTTGATAGAGTTTAGATGAGCAGTATCGTCGTAAACGGATACAGTCTGCCGAACATTCCTTGGGAAGACAGACCGCCGGCAAGTAATCCTGAAAAGGAGCTTATGTGGCGGTTTTCAAAAAACCCGATTATTCCCAGGGATTTGACTTTAAGGTCCAACAGCATTTTTAACAGTGCTGTTGTTCCTTTTAAAGATGAAGCCGAAGGTTTCAATTTTGCAGGTGTTTTCCGCTGCGATGATACTTCGCGGCACATGGATATAAACGCGGGGAGGAGTAAGGACGGAATCAATTGGGTTATTAATAATGAACCTATAGAGTTTATTAAGACTAGCCCTGATATTCCTGATTCCGATTACAAATACGACCCCCGCGTTATTTTTATTGAAGATCGTTATTATATAATTTGGTGTAACGGTTATCACGGACCATGCCTCGGCATAGGTTATACTTTCGATTTTAAAAAGTTTTATCAAATGGAAAACGCAATGATGCCTTTTAACCGCAACGGCGCGCTTTTCCCCCGTAAAATAAGCTCTGCGAGCTTTGGCAGTTCTAAAGGCACTTTAAATTACGCAATGTACAGCCGCCCCAGCGATTCGGGTCATACGCCGTTCGGTGATATTGTTTATTCAGAAAGCCCGGATTTAGTTTACTGGGGAAAACATCGTCATGTTATGTCGCCTTCAGGCGGCTGGCAAAGTACAAAAATAGGCGCAGGACCCTGTCCGATTGAAACAAGCGAAGGATGGCTGGTGTTTTATCACGGCGTACTCACAAGCTGCAACGGTTTTGTCTATTCTTTCAGCGCGGCGTTAATGGATTTGGAAAAGCCATGGAAAGTTATTGCCCGTCCGAAACCATACATAATTAACCCGCGTGAGTTATACGAGTTAGCAGGTGATGTTCCCAATGTTACTTTCCCTGTCGCCGCGCTCGTAGACAAAGACACAAATAGAATTGCGATTTACTACGGCTGCGCCGATACAGTTACAGGGCTTGTCTTCGGTAAAGTAGACGAGATTGTAGACTGGGTAAAGAAAAATAAAATTTAAAACGAAATGCCTGGCGGCATCTGCATTTTGCCTTTTGCCATCTTCTTCATCATAACGCGCATTTTTTCAAACTTCTTTAACAGGCGGGCAACTTCCGCAACAGACGTGCCTGAACCGCGCGCTATTCTGCTTCTGCGGGGAGGTCCTATTATTAAATGATTATCCCTTTCTTTAAGTGTCATGGAAGAAAGAATTGCTTCCTGTGATTTTAATTCCGCTTTATCAATGTCTTCTTCGCTGATCTGCCCCTGCATTCCCGGAATCATTTCAAGCATTTTTTGCAGGCTCCCCATCTTCTTCATTGAACGAATCTGATCCAGCCAATCGCCGAGAGTGAAATTTTCTTTCTCCATTTTTCGCTGGAGCTCCAGCGCTTGTTTTTCATCTATTACTTCCTGAGCTTTTTCTACAAGACTTACAACATCGCCCATGCCGAGAATGCGTCCTGCTATTCTTTCAGGATGGAAAGGTTCAAAATCTTCGGGCTTTTCACCTGTGCCTGTAAATTTTAAAGGCTTTCCGGTTACGGTTTTAAGCGATAAAGCAGCGCCGCCGCGGGTATCGGAATCAAACTTGCTTAATAAAACTCCTGTAAGACCTATTTTTTCATCGAATGTTTTTGCTATGTCCGCGGCGGCTTGTCCTGTCATCGCGTCAGCTACAAGGAGCATTTCATCAGGGTTTGCCGCGTTTTTAAGACGAGAAAGCTCCTGCATCATTGGTTCATCTATTTGCATGCGGCCTGTTGTATCGATGATTACAGTGTCAATCATGTTTTTCTTTGCCCATGCGAGCGCATTTTGATAGACCTTTACGCTGTCTTTCGCGCCGTCTTCCTTATGAACAGGAATTTCAATTTGACCGCCAAGGACAGCGAGCTGTTCCATAGCGGCGGGACGTATAAGGTCGCATGCAACAAGCAGAGGTTTGCGTCCTTCTTTTTTTAGGCGCAGCGCAAGTTTTGCAGAGCTTGTGGTTTTTCCTGAGCCTTGCAGACCAAGCATTAAAATTACAGAAATAACATCGGGACCGCGTAATTTTAACGTCCGGCTTTCCGGGTTATCATCACCAAGAAAAGAAGCAAGCTTGTCATGAACAATTTTTATAAATTGCTGTCCGGGATCTACAGAGCGAAGTACTTTTTCGCCTTTTGCTTCTTCTATTGTTGAATTAACAAAACGACGCACTACCCGCAGATTGACATCCGCTTCCAGTAATGCCATTTTAATGGCTTCTACCGCATCCTCGATATTCTTTTCACTGATTGATGATTTGCCTGTAACAAAGCGAAATGCATCTGTCATCTTTTCTGATAATTTTTCAAACATTTTTTACTCCGAATTTTATAAAAGTGGTTTATTTTTCTGCATTTTTGTATCAAGGTATGAGAGAAAATCCTGAATTGATAATCTTGAATTTGTTGTGTAAACATCATAAGTATAATTTATTCTAAGCTGATAAGGTCTGATGTCTCTCTGATTTTGGAAATCAATTTCTTCGATTATTCGGTCGATAATTCTTTGGATGTCGCTTTCTGCTGGCGTAATTAAAATAAATTCATCTCCGCCGTAACGCACGGCAAAATCGGTATGTCTTATGCAGCCTTTAATAATTGCGCTTAAATCTCTTAATGCATTATCGCCTTCAATATTGCCGAAATTACTGTTTATGTCACCCAGATGGTTAAGGTCGATTTTTATAAACGCATAACTCTTTTCTGTTTCCTGCTTTGAAAGCACGTTAATATATTCATAGAAGTTGTTTCTATTCCCAACCCCCGTAAGACTGTCAATTTTTGAATCTGATCTGAGTATAAAAAAGTACATATAAAGAACCGCAGCAGCTATGCACGGCCATATTAAATTGGTTGTTCTTAATATAATATCAATTGCCGCGCCTATGGCTGAAATTATAACAAAGAACATGATTAAAAGAACTTGATTTCGTTTTATATATTTAGGAGTCAGGCTGATATTTATTAAAATAAGGAAAATTGGCAGATAGCTTATGAATAACTGAAGCATATACAGCGAACCCTGCATATATGTGTTGTCTCTCGAAATATAGAAATAATAACCTTGTTTAAAATTAGGTATTATGCTGATTATATATAAAGCGATAAAGACGGTTACAATAATAAGGAATTTTTTTGTTCTTGCTATATTCCCATGAGCAAAATAATCTACAAATACAGCGCCGTAATAATAGCAGCAGTTACGCGAAACAAGATATATTGTCCATATTATTTTTAAAATAATCTGCGATTTTACAGGCAGTTCAGATTTATTAAATAATAAAAAATACAGTTCCGGGTTTCGTTCCAGCGAAAGTCCGATAAAATCTGTTATTGCCGCAGCCAAAGTAGCGCTCAGCATTATAATCAAAAGTTTTCGCTGGAAATTGTCGGTGTTATACTTTCTTAAATAATCAATCATTATTAGAATGATTATTATGCAGGCGCCGACAGCAGTATTAAAATATTCAAAAATATTCATATAGTTTCTCCTGTTCTGCTGTCGCCTGAACGGCGTTTTTCCTCGTTGTTTTTGTGCATCAATTTAACTATATGATTTATAAAAACATCTATTTGCCTGCTGCCATCCGCAATATATGTGTCTATACCGTAACTAATTTCTATATTGTACAATTTATTGCTAGTGTCATTATGTTTTTTTAAATCATATTCAATTTTGGTTATTAATTTATTCATTTCGTTTTCGTTTTTTGTTACTAAAATAAATTCATCGCCTCCGTAACGGGCGGAAAAATCAGATCTTTTTAAACTTACTTTAATAATATGAGCAAGAGAGCGCAGGGCATTGTCGCCTTCCAGATGCCCGTATATATCGTTAATCATTTTAAAATTGTTAACATCTATCATCGCAACTGACCATGCTTCGCCGGTTTTATTCCGCGAGAGTTTATTAAAGAATTCAAAAAAGCTGTAGCGGTTTCCAAGACCTGTAAGATTATCAATCCTGTTTTCTTTAAGCATTATAAATAAATAAATGCCTAATAATAACGCCGCTATAACAGGCCATATTATCCTGATTGAAACAAGAAAAAAATTAGCGTTTTCTTTTGGCATGGAAGAAAAGATAAAGGAATCAATTACTAAAGATAAAAATATAATTATCAGAACATAACAGAAAAGCCTTTTATTTCTTTTAATTCCTGTATAGTTTAAAAAACATTCTGCGAATATCAATACGATGATTAATCCTGAACCAAAAAATGTATTCAGAACAGTTGGAAAATTCATTACATATCCCAGTCTGCCAGAAGATTTTTGCAAAAATCCATTGGTTCAATTTCACGGTTAAGAAGTTTGCATAACCCGACAGAAACCGGCATTTTTAGCTTATGCTTTTCGGCAATGATTTTAATATATTTTGCTGCGGCAACGCCTTCAGGCAAGTATCCTATTTTTGCAATGTTGACCAAAATATCATCAATGTTTTTAAAATCCTTTAAAATATTTTTTTCGATTATTTCGCGTCCAAAGCGGCGGTTTCTTCCGTGTACAGAACGGCAGGTAACATCTAAATCGCCGATGCCTGAGATGGATGTAAATGTTTCAGGATGCGTTGCGCCTAATGCATTGCCGAGAAGTTGAATCTCGTTTAAACCTGCAGCAAGAAGAAGCGATTCGGTTCCGTCTCCGAACATCTCGGCTTTTCCCATTGTTTTCATTGCGTCAAGCATTCCAAAAGCGATGGCAATTACGTTTTTTGCAGCAGCAGAAACCTGCACGCCTCGAACATCAAGCGATGAGTAAACCATGAGACGCGGGCTTTTTAACAAGTCTCTGAAGCGTATAGAATTTTTTGCGTTCTCGCTTGCTGCTATAAGACCTGTAATTTTTCCGCAGGATACTTCTTCGGCATGGCTTGGTCCGGAGATATAAACCAGGGATTGACGGTAAATACCGGGGAGAAAATCCTCCATCGTTTCCAGTATTAAGCGAGGACCGTTATCTGTGGGAAGGAAACCCTTTGTTATTACGGCAATTATTGATTGACCGTCCCGGATTGACTTTACAGAAAGTGTTTTTTTAAGCGTTTCTATAAGAAACATTGAAGGCAGCGCATAAATAATATACTGTTTGCCTTCGGCGGCTTCTTCGATATCGGATGTTGATTTTATGGTTTCCGGAAGTTTTATGCCCGGCAGGTATCTTGAATTTTGATTATTTTTATTAATGTCGTCCCTTACATCTGTTTCAAAACTCCAGATAAGGACATCCTTGTTTTGGTCGGCAATAACCTTGGCAATCGCTGTTCCCCAGGCTCCGGCTCCCAAGACTGCTACTTTTGTTTCCATATCTTATTATGCCTCTTTTTAGCTTTTTCTACAACATAAAAAAGCCTGAAATACACTTGCATGGGTTTTACTGGCGTGTTAATCTAATAATGTGAGGAAAATAGCAAAATTAACCCTTTTCTTTAGTCTCAACTTCATCATCATTTTTACGGCGGTAACCTGTATAAAGTTTCTGTCCCTGCGGGTGGATTGGGCAAAAGTTCTGCCTCAAAAGCCGGAAACAGCTCTTACTTTGATATTAGCTGCCGCTCATTGGGCATTAACTCTCTCTCTCTTTTCCTCGATACTTATCTCTTTGAATTATGCTGTTAGGCGAAATTATTTTCCTGTAATGGCTGTTGTTAGCGTAATGGTTTTATCTTTTTTCATATGCTTTGGAATTTCCGCCGCTCTTGAACAATGGAAAGCAGTGCCTCCCGCTTATACTGCCGGCGTTAAACTGGGCGATAGAGGTTTGATACTTTCTAATTCATTAAATAGAAATAATACTGCTGTTGTTCTTTTAAACGGAGCTTCTGAGCCGCTTGGTCCGCGCGTTACATCAATACCCGGGCAGCCGCTTGTTTATCAGCGTGCCATCAGCGCAAATTATGATGAGAGTTCGCCTCCGGCGCTTCCGCCTGTTCCTTTCGGCGATGATACTCCAATGTTTTTAAAAAGTCTTTCTATCGATATCAAATTACATTCAGATATTCTTAGGGATAAATTCAGGGAAGGTTTTATACCATACTTAATTTTTACAGGTTCGTTAATATTTCTTTTATGTTCATTGGGTTATGCGATAAAGTTCAGCGTATGGCCGCTTGCGAATCTTTTTCTTTGTACCCTTGCCTTTAGCGGTATTCTTACCTTTATATCATTTTTTAATTCTCCTGAGATGCGGGAATTAACATCGTCTTTTCTTAATAATAGATTGTCCGTGTCCCTTGCCCTTCCGCTGCTTTTTCTTGGTTTTGGTTTACTGGTACACCTGTATTCATTGCTGATATTTGTTTCAAAAAGGCGGCGCGACGATGAATTTTAACAGCGACAAATTACGCTCCCCTTCATTTATATTTTTTATATATATGGCTGTTTCCATTATATTAATATTAATTTTTCGTTTTATTTTCCCCGGTTCGGAAACTCCTTTATTGATCTTTTCGCGCGAATGGAGAATGGTGCAGGGCTGGCTTGAAGTATTTAATTTATTTCCCGCTCTGGCTTTTTCTGCGCTTGTAATTCCTTTTGGACTGGCTTTATTTGAAGAAAATTACCAGAGTTTTTCGGATATGTTTTTTAAACGTCTTATCGGTTCTGTTATTACCGCGATAATTGCCGCCGCAATTTATGCCTTGATTTTCTTTTTGGCTCTTCCTCTGTTAAAAAATCATGAAGAAAATTTAATCCATCGCGGTGAGCTGTATCAAATGGCAAAGAAGAATGCATTTGACAGCAAAGAGGCGGGTGAATGGTTTGAAGCATCTCAGTATATAGGAATTTGCGATAATATCTGGAACAGCAGTCCGGAGATAGCAAATCTAAGGATTGAAGTTGCTATAAAATTAGATCAATTAAAAGCTGAGGAGAGAGAACATCTTTCCAGCGCGCGTGCTGCGTTAACTACGGAGCGCAGAGAAAGCGGAGCAACGCCTTTGTCTCAGGGCAGAGAACCAGTTAATTCTACACAGGCAATTTCCATGAGCAGAACGGCATTAAGTGAAGAGCGTTATTTTGATGCGCATTGGCTTGCAAATCTTGGCGTTAGACTTTCCATAAATGAAAGCGCGGAGGCATCTATTGCCGCTCAGCTTGCAAGCGAAGCATGGAATAAAATTGCGTCTCTTGCGCCTAATCAGCATGATATACGATTATATAATCTTTATAATATAAAACTTTCCGGCTATCAGGCGATGGATATCGGCGATTGGATTCGCGCATTTTATATTTTCCAGGAATTATTAGCGATTACTCCTGATGATCCGGATGTGAAGAATTTTTATGCTGCCAGCGAAGTCCGCGCTAAAGAAACAGCGTTTTTTATTGACGAAATGGAGCTTTGTGTAGGCGAAAATATAAACGGCGCCTTGTTTTCTCTGCCAAGCGATTCAGACAGCGAATTATCAGGAAGAGCAGTGCTGCGTTTCGGCACTCTTACAACATCTACGGATGTTGCTTATGGTATAGATTTTGAGTATATGGAGTTCGGCATTGACTCAGCTCCAAAAGCGATTGTAACATCCCGTTATGCGAAACTTACGCCTGTTAAGATAAAAGGAAAGGAACAAATTCTTGTTTTAATGCATGCTCTGGATCGCGCCGATAAAAATCACTCATTTGACAGCAAATGGGTTTATGGCTCTTCGCCGGTGGGAGGGATATTTCTGGATGTAAGCTTTGATGAATTAATACTTATTTCCAATGTCCGCCGGGGACTTGCAAATATCCAGATGAGAGATCTTTTTACCGCTGCAAAACTGCTTGGAAAAGCGGGATATGTTCATCAGATATTTCAGGCAGAAATTTTAAACCGTCTTGGCTCGGCTTTCTTCTTTCTGCCCATGGCTGTTTTTGTTATTGTAATTGCCTGGCGTTACCGCGCTAAACAAAAACCGCGTTATCTTTTTGTTTTATTGATGCCTGTACTGCCTATTGTTTTCCATGGGTTTGTTTTTATGTACCGCTCTGTGTTTAATTCGATAGGTATTTGGCTTGTTTTAAGCATTGGATTTTCGGCTGCGCTTGCTGTATATATTGTTACTCTCGCGGTGTCATTATTTATTTCATTGATAGTTCTTTCGGCTCAGCATGGTTAAATAATTTTTATATTTCTTCAATTTTAAAAAGGTTACAAAATTTTTGTTTATAAAATAAAGTATTTTTAATTGATTAATTGTAACACCTTTATGTTTTTTTGGTTATAAGAATAGATACTAATTACAACGGAGGCTATTGTGAAAAAATTAACAATTTTTGCGCTTATTGCGGTATTGATTGCAGGCGCTGCATTTGCTCAGGCGGAAAAACCAAATCGTCAGGAAAGAGGTGAACGCCGGGCGCCGCAGCAAGATAATTCTGTGTCGGTAGAAGGAACCTTAAAACTGGAAAAAGGATTTGTAGCGGTACAGAGCGGCGAATCTGTTTATCTTGTTCCGATGTTAAACCGTTATATTGGTTTTATAAGCGGGCTTAAAGAAGGCGAGAAAGTTTCTATCGAAGGCAGAGAATTTAAAAAAATGATTCAACCTGTAAAAGTTACAATCGGCGAAAAATCCTATGATTTTCCCGCGCCTGTAAATTACGGAGCGCCGCGCGGTCCTGCTCCGGCTTTTGGAAAGCAAGGTTTTAATCAGCGTCCCGATAACAGAAATTTTGATCGCAGGTATGACAAGAAAAAACCCGACTATGGCAGAAAGGGCGGATGCGACAGAGGCAAATCCAGATCCAGATAGGTGTAAATATCTTATATAAAAAAGAGGCTGTCCGGGGAAATCCTGACAGCCTTTTTTGTTTTTACCTTTCTATTTCTTTAAAACGAGCTTCGATATCGTGGAATACTTCGATTATTAAAGGATCGAACATTTCGCCTGCGCTGTCCATAACAATTCTTGCAGCTTCCTCTGGAGTAAACGGCTGTTTGTAAGGACGTTCTGAGATTAAAGCGTCGTAAACATCGACAACTGCCATAAGGCGTCCCTGAATAGGAATATTTAATCTGTCCACTCCGTAAGGATAACCTCTTCCGTCCCAGCGTTCATGATGATAACCTGCGAACAATCTTGCGTTTACCAGAAAGTCGATATTGTTTCCTGCGCGCGAAGAAATTTGATCTATTATGCGTACACCCTGAGCGGCATGAGTTTTCATTATTTCAAATTCTTCATCTGTCAATTTTCCCGGCTTATTTAAAACAGCGGTCGGAATTACGATTTTTCCGACATCATACAGACGGGCGGAAGAACAGAGCATATTGATATCTATTTTACAGAGTTCTTCGGCATATACGCCCCGCGCGATCATTGCTTCTATTAATATTTTTAAATATGTTGTTGAGAGCTCAATCTTGCCTACTGTGCCATTACTGCGGTTTTCGATCAAATTTGATAAAACATATACCATTCCATCTTGAAGATTTTGAAGCTGTGCTGTGCGTTCCTGGACTAATTCGTCAATTGATTTTTCCATATATCGACCCCTTCTTTATTAAAATAAAATATATTGACGTATAATTAATATACTATTGTGCCATATTGCCATATAAATTAAAAAAAAGCAAGGTTTTTATAGGTTTTATACAAGCATTGTGTAAAAATAATAATTATTTTGTTTATTTATTTGAATAATGTAATATAATGTTCATAATGTATGAAAATAAACAAAGGAGACTTAATTATGACTAATGAACGAAAATTTTACAAATGTTCCCGCTGCGGAAACATCATCAGTTTTATTCACAGCGCAGGACCTGATGTAATCTGCTGCGGCGAAAAAATGCAGGAAATGAACCCCAACACTTCTGACGGCGCAAAAGAAAAGCATGTACCTGCAGCCGTCCGCGAAGGCGCAAAATTGACCGTAACAGTCGGCAGCGTTGCTCACCCAATGACCGAGGAGCATCACATTGCCTGGATCCTTGTTGCAAACGGCAGTAGAACCCAGCGTGTTGTTCTTAAACCCGCAGACGCACCCTCAGCAGAGTTTGCTGTCAGCTCCGATCCTGCGGTTGTTTACGCATACTGCAACTTGCATGGCTTGTGGATGATGGAAGCGTAAATAGAGAGGGATGATTCGCTGAACGGCGGTGTTTGGCGGATCATCTTGTAATTTGATTTAATTTAAAAAATATGTTAAAATCCTGCAATGGATACAGCGGTTCAAGCAGAAATTGATAAACTCAAAGAACTCATTATTAACGCAATACCAGTGGAGCAAATTTACCTGTTTGGTTCGTATGCTTACGGCACACCTCACAAGGATTCTGATTTGGATTTGTATGTGGTGCTGAAGGATGAAGTTGAAATGCGGGAATTGGACGCTTCTGTAAAGATTATGAATGCAATTTGTGATGTTAAAACAATGCCTGTAGATATTATCAGCACCAAAAAAAGCAGATACCTTTGGCTGAAAAACGGTCCAACCATGGAACGTGAAATTGCAAGAGAAGGGATAAGGATTTATGGTTGATAGGAAGGAAGAGGTGGGATTGTTTGGGGAGTGATGGTAGATTTACCTCAATAAGATTTCACACCGAGGCACAAAGGATAGTATAATTTGTTTCTCTCTATATATAAAGATCTTGTCATGAATCAATCATAAAAAATCAACTTTTCTTTTTTTCTGTTTTTTCTTCTGTAAAGGATTGCCTTATTGTCCTTACAACCTCCTCAATTATATCATGCCTTAGCTTTTCTAGTTCGTTTTGAGGGGAAGTATAAGTAAAAAGTTCATGAGATTCAATATTTAATGCCTCTGCAAGACGATCCAGTACTTCAGGTGTTGGAAATTTACGGCATGTTTCAATGGTAGCCAAATACTGAGAAGAGATTTCAGACATTTCTGCCAGTTTATCCTGAGATAAACCACACATGCGGCGATACTCCCTTAAATTATTTGCCAATACTTCCCTAATTCCTATCATAATTTGCACTCTTTTAGCCTTTAAGAATAGAATAATTGCTTTAAAGTATTAGTAAAAATTGCCGATATGTATAATATATTATCCTTTTAGGCTAATATATTTGTTTTTTTTTACTTTCTACGGCTGTAATTTAAAAAAAAATCTGGTGTTGAATTAAAAAGGTCTGCTTTTAAACACAATTAATAAATTGAACCAGAAGCTGAAATATAAATATAAGGAATTTTAATAGTGCCATTGTCTTGGAATGAAATTAGATTAAGAGCTTCTCATTTTTCCGAACAGTGGAAAGATAAAGCAAAGGCTGCTATTGAAAAATCTGATGCTTACGATTTTATGACAGATTTTTTTGATGTCTTTGGTGTATCAAGAAGAAAGGTTGCTATATTAGAAAGTCGTATTAATATTGGAATTGAAAAAGATTTATTTGGTGAAAGTATTTCAGAAAAAAAAGGTTACATGGATTTATTTTACAAAGGTAAATT
>JGI24695J34938_10000712_pt1 | contig 31375 bp, 27 predicted proteins | sample TergutCo191P3_FD_34938 | JGI IMG/M metagenome (IMG submission 34938)
TCGCGTATTTGCGGCTTGTCAAAAGAAACAATAAAAGCGGCGCTTGAGAATTTAAGCGGGCGTTACGCGGCGTCCGATTGCGGTTTTGAGCTTACCTATATTTCCGGCGCGGTCAGCTTATCGATAAAGCGCGAATACTGGGATAATTTAAAGGAACATTACGGCAAAAAAAACGAAGGAAAAATCTCGCGCGCCGCGATGGAAACGCTCGCTATTGTCGCGTACCAGCAGCCGATAACAAGAACGGAAGTCGAGAAGATCAGAAATGTTTCCGCGGACAATATGATGCGCCTTTTAATCGAGAAAAAATTAATTCACGAAGTTGGAAAAAAAGACGTTCCCGGAAAGCCTGTTCTTTACGGCACCACAAAAGAATTTTTAAAGACATTTCATCTTAGTTCAATCGCGGACCTTCCAAAATTAGGAGAAGGCGATATAGACAGATTCGAGCTTGAGGGGGGATAAGATTAGGCTGCAGGTTTTTTTGTCTCACGCGGGCGTCGCGTCAAGAAGAGCGTCAGAAGAAATTATCGCGTCAGGAAGAGTATCGGTTAACGGGCAGGTGATTTCCTCGCGAGGGTTTATAGTAGCGGAAACCGATAAAGTGTTTCTTGACGGTAAGCCCGTAAAACCAGAAAACCGGAAACTATATCTCGCGTTAAATAAACCTCCCGGATATATTTGTTCTTCGAGCGATCCTCAAAAAAGACCTTTAGCTTTAAGTCTTTTTCCTCAGGATATAAAAGAGCGTCTTTACAGCGTGGGAAGGCTTGACTTATTATCCTCGGGTCTTATTTTATTTACTAATGACGGCGATTTCGCGCTAAAACTGGGACATCCAAGCTCGAATCTTGAAAAAGAATACATTATCGAAGCGACAGGTATTATAAAGGATGAGGTAATAGACGCATTCAACTCCGGAATCACTATCGAAGGAGTGTATTATAAAGCTAAACTAGCTCAAAGAATCGGGCAAAAAGCTTTAAGGATTATTTTAATCGAAGGTAAAAACCGCGAAATCAGGCGCGTTTTTTCGTATTTTCACCTGCATCCAAAATTTCTGCGAAGAGTGCGAATAGGCGCTGTAGGACTTGGCGCTCTACCGGAAGGTGAATACCGGTTTCTAACCTTTGAAGAAATTCATAAATTATCAAAAAAAGGATAAAAATATGGTTATAGCGATTGACGGACCCGCTGGTTCCGGGAAAAGCACCATCGCAAAAATGCTCGCGGAAAAATTATCGGATAGAGGAAAAGGTGAATTTACTTATATAAATTCAGGAAAACTATACAGAGCTATTACATACGGTTGTATACAGGCGAATATCGATCTTAATAACAGTGAGGAAATTATAAAATTTGCCAAAAAAATAAAGATTTCTTATCAAAAAGATAATGTTTTTCTTGACGGCAGGGATGTTACGCGATTTCTCCATACAGACGAAATAGATAAATACTCATCGCCGCTTTCGGCTATCCCGCCTGTCAGGCATATTGTAAACGATCTTATAAGAGCGCTTTCCAAAGGACAAAATATTGTAGTTGAAGGAAGGGATATGACCACAGTTGTTTTTCCGGACGCTGAACACCGTTTTTATCTTGACGCGTCCGCTGATTCAAGAGCGAACAGGCGCTATAGCCAGGGTACATCGAATCTATCTTTCGCGGATATTAAAGACGCTATCTTAAAGCGCGATAATATTGACATGAATAAACCTGAGGGAAAATTAAAAATCGCGAATGGAGCGCGTTATTTAGATTCCAGTGACTTGACGATTTTACAAGTTTATGAGAAATTAATAGAAGGAATAGACTAACAAATAAGGAAACATAGAAACATGGCAGAGAAGGAAGTGGGCCAGGACACGAGCCCTGCAAGAGACGTAGAAAACATACAAACTCAATTACAGGAGGAATACCTTAAATCATTGGAGCAGCTTGAGGAAGGTCAGCTTGTCGAAGGCAAGGTGATTCAAGTTACATCGGATCAGGTATTTATTGATGTTGGTTACAAATCGGAAGGAAAAATCCCGATATCGGAATTCAGCGAGATTCCAAAAATCGGCGATTCTGTTCCTGTAATTTTGATCGCGAAAGAGAATAAATACGGGGAAGTTATTGTTTCCAAACAAAAAGCGGACGCGAAACTTTTCTGGAAAAATTTACGTCAGGCGTTTACAGATAAAAAACCTGTAGACGGCAAGGTCGAGAAACAAGTAAAGGGCGGCTTTGATGTTAATCTCGGAGCCGGCGTTCACGCCTTCCTGCCTGTAAGCCAGGCTGATATTCTTAAACTTGATAAACCTGAAAAAATCCTTAACGCGAAAGTTCAGGTTTATGTCGAGCGCCTTTATTCTGATGGCAAAATTAACATAGTTGTAAACAGGCGAAAGTTCATGGAAGAAGACCTTGAACGAAAACGCAATGATTTCTTTGAGAACACTCCGATAGGAACCGATGTTACAGGCATTGTAAAAAGCTTTACCTCATTTGGCGCGTTTATTGATCTTGGCGGATTTGACGGACTTCTGCATATCAACGATATGAGCTGGGGTCATGTTACGCGCCCAAAAGATTTTGTAAAAAAAGGCCAGGAGATCAAATTAAAAGTTATCAGAATAGACAGACAGGAAAAAAGGATCAATCTGTCATTAAAGCATTATACCGATGATCCTTGGGTGCATTTTGAGGAAAAATATCACGTTAACGATATAGTAAAAGGCAGGATCACAAAACTCACAGATTTTGGTGCTTTCATTGAACTGGAAGAAGGAATCGAGGGGCTCGCGCATATCTCAGAATTTTCATGGCTTAAAAAAGTCCAGAAACCTCAGGATATGTTAAAAATCGGCGACCTTGTGGAGTGCATGATCTTAGGTTACGACTTGCAGGCTGGCCGCGTTTCGCTTGGTTTAAAACAAGTACAGGCGAATCCCTGGGACCAAATTGAGCGAAAATACCCTGTAGGAACCAGAATCAGCCGGAAAGTCGTAAAGGTTACAAACGCGGGGGCTTTTATCGAGCTTGAGGAAGGTATAGACGGGTTCCTTCATTCCGATGATATTTCATGGATTAGAAAAGGTAAATCATCAGCTTTAACTCAGGAGCAGGAAATTGAGGTTATGGTAATTTCTGTGGACTCAGACAACCGTAACATCAAATTAGGCATAAAGCAGCTCTCGCAGGATCCGTGGAAAGATTTTTATGAAACTTATAAAAGCGGTTCTCCTGTGGAAGGCGAGGTCGCTTCCATCACGGACTTTGGCTTATTCCTGCGCGTCCCTGGCGGCATTGAGGGATTGATTCATAAAACGAACCTTGTCGAAAACCGCGAAGATGATCCCGATGAAGCTTTAAAAAAATATAAAGTGGGAGATAAATTAAAAGCTGTTGTTCTGGAAGTGCAAAGCGACAAGCAAAAGGTAGCTTTTTCTATTCGCGATTACCAGAAAAAAGCGCAAAGGGACGAGATATCGCGTTATATGACAGGGGAGGAGTCTTCGGACTCAACCTATACTCTTGGCGCGATTTTAAAGCCCAAGAATTCGCAGGATGAATAAGCCAGATATCCCATTGATTGTATGATCATAAAAAATTTCCTTTTTTTATAAGGGACGGCAATGCTGTCAAGAATAGACGCGGATAAATTCCATACTCTAATCGAGATAAATTCTCTGATAAATTCGAATTATAAGAATATTCACAGTCTTTTATCGCGTATTATGGAATCCGCGACGCTGCTTTCCGAAGCTGAAGCGTCGGCGCTTCTTCTGCTTGATAAAAATAAAAACGAGCTTTTTTTTGAGGTTGCTCTTGGTTCAAAAGGCGATGATGTAAAAAAATACACGGTAAAAGTAGGGGAGGGTATCGCGGGCTGGGTAGCTCAGAATAATAAATCAATTATTGTTAATGATGTCGCTAACGATAAACGCCACTTAAGCAATATAGGCGAGGAAATTAACTATAAATCAAAAACAATATTAGCGGTTCCAATGCGAATCAAGGAAAAATGCATCGGCGTTTTGGAAGTAATAAATAAAAAGGAAGACGCGCTTTTTAATCAGGATGATCTTGAATGGCTTGAGATTTTCGCGAATCAGGCGGCGCTTGCTTTGGTAAACGCGAAAAACATGGAAGAAGCTAAAAGCAAAATTGAGACGCTGCAAAGCCAGATAACAACAGAGCGTTACCATACATTAATTACAAAAAGCCCTGTCATACTTGAGAAACTTGAAATTATCGAAAGAGCCGCGAAAACCGATTCGTCTGTGCTTTTGCTTGGAGAAAGCGGAGTAGGCAAGGAACTGTTCGCGGAAAGAATACATTTAAAAAGCAGAAGAAGCGCCGCAGCTTTTGTTCGAATTAATTGCGCGGCTCTGCCTGAAGGGCTGCTGGAAAGCGAGTTATTCGGCCATGTTAAAGGCGCTTTCACAAACGCGATCGCGAACAGAAAAGGAAGATTTGAACTCGCGGACGGAGGAACTCTTTTTTTGGATGAAATAGGAGACCTTCCTCTCGCGCTGCAGGCGAAAATATTGCGCGTAATTCAAGAGAAAAAATTTGAAAAGGTAGGCTCTGACGCTACTGTCACTGTTAATGTCAGAATAGTCGCAGCCACAAATAAAAACCTTGAGGAACAGGTGCGGAAAAATGAATTTAGAAGCGATTTATATTACCGTCTAAATGTGCTTCCGATTTACATTCCGCCCCTTCGCGAACGGCCGGAAGACATTATGGAGCTCGCGCGATTTTTCCTTAATAATTTTATGAAAGAGACAAAAAAACATTTTGATGGTTTCTCCGAGGACGCGCTTGATGTGATGCTTTCTTATTCATGGCCAGGCAATGTCCGCGAGCTTCAAAATTGCGTGGAGCGCGCGTGCGTAATCGGAAAAGAAAAATACATAACCCCCGGGGATTTACTTTTAAAACATCATTGCGCGGGATCGGATGAATCAGTTTCCGGCGAAACCAGGCGGAATCTTAAAAACGCGATTAATGTATTTAAATCAGGCTTTATAAGCAAAGTTCTTGATGAAACAGGCTGGAATCAGACAGAGGCCGCGAAGGCGCTTGATATTCAACGCACTTATTTGTCAAGATTAATAAAAGACCTTAATATAGTTCCCACGGAACAATGACAGCGTAAAAGGAGTAATGATGGAAAGCGGCAATGAGAAAACCGGTATAGGGGATAAAATCAATGATTTTATTCAAAGAAACAGAAAACGAATTTTTATCGCGTTGGGCGTTTTTATTGTCCTGTTAGCCGGAACGATCGTTTTTTTTATTGTAAGAGACTCGATGGAAAAAAAAGCGATTTTGGCGATACATGAATTATCAGAGAAGTTTGACAGGCTTCGTTCCGGCGAAGGAAGCGGTTATTTTTCCCCGGATATGAATTTCCTGCTTACGGAAGTACAGGAATTCGCTGAAAAAAACAACGGGTTCGCGGGAAGCAAAGCGTGGTCTATCGCGGGACAAATATACTCAGCCAGGGAAAACTGGGCGCAAGCCGAAGAGGCGTGGGTATCAAGCGCGAATACAGGTTCCAGAACGTATCTGGCTCCGATCGCGTATTTTCAAGCGGCAGTTTGCGCCGAAGCGCAGAATAAACTTCAGCAGGCAATCGATTATTTCCATCAGAGCGTTTCGCATCCTTTTGAATTCCCTGACGCTCCCCGCGCGCAATTTAATATAGGCCGTCTTTATGAAGAGCTTGGAAATTACAGCGCCGCGCTTGCCGCCTACCGCGTTGTTTTGATTAATTGGCCCTGGGAAAGATCAGAAACAATCAGCCCGGGTTTATATATCTGGCAGAACCTCGCCAGAAATCAAATAATCAAGCTGGAGATTCGATAATTTGTTTTAAAGACCGGAGGCGCGATCTGAAAAAACCGGTGGTATTTGTTTTTATTTTTTTATTATTCACTGCCTGCGGAATAGAGGAGTTTTATTATCTTCCGCAGGTGCCGCAGGAAAGTATTTCCGTTCAATTTAACTCAAACGCTGATATAGATATTCCGGCGATTTCGTCCGTTAATTTTTATTACGCGTCGGGGTATCAAATTTTTTACAGGATTTATTTAAGCGATGAACTGCTGGATACAATAAATGAAAATAACTTTTCTAGAATAAATCCTTCATTGTTAAATGACTTTAATTTTTTCTCTTCCTATACGGATTTAACCAATAACACTATTGTTATGACAAGCTCAATATTCTCAAGCAGGAATTATTTTGAAATGGATTACGCTGTTGAAATTGATTTCGCGATGAACAGAAACGGCGGAAATCTGTCGCTTAATTTTCTGCCTGAAGACGGTATTTATCCTGTGGCTGATTTTAACGGCGATACCCGGATTTTAAGGCGATCCAGGGATGTTATAAGAGATTCGCAAACTAACATAATTGAGCCAAATAATTTTTTCTGGAATACCGCGGAACTGCGAAATAATTTAAACGCTGTTTCTGTATATAACGCCGATACAGCGCCAATACAAAATAGAACGCCTGTTTGGGCGTATACAGCCATGTACATTGTTACAACAGGGCAGAACCCTCAGACATTCGCGCGTATTTACAGCAAGCCTACATTCATCGGCGTTTTTAAACTTCCTGACGCTAATTAGTGTCTGTCCACAAAGTCGGTTAGTTTGCGGACAGATTTATAGACAGACTCTAATTAACGCGAGTTATTAATTTTTCTTATAAAGCGTAATATTTATTTTACTATTCATAATGTTTATTCTGTCTACCAAGCGGCAGGGGGAGTAAAGTCTATACGTAAAAAATCGAAGCAATAATTCATGATATTAAACGATCAGACACTATTTGTATAAAAATCTGTAAGCGTCAAAATAAGACATGTACTCGCGGGAGTTATCAAGAATGTTTTTAGCCAGAACCTCGAGGCGGGATAATTTAAAAATCGATGCGTTATTTTTTATGATGTTTTGTCTGTAAACCTTTTCGTTTTTGGCGTTAACATATTCAATATTTCCATTTTTATCCTGATATTTAAAACCCCAAAGTAAAGAAGCGAGTGAATGTTTTTTCATTCCGCTTTTAATCTGAAAACACTCCGCGTTATTAATTAAAAATCCGTCAGGCAGTTTCTTGTTAAGCTCATTTTTAAAATTATCCGCGCCGGTATCCGCGAAAAATTCAACCAAAGCGATTTCGCCGTAAGCGCTTATCCCTGTTGACAATGAAGACGCGAATTCCATTTTGGCTAGCGGGTTAAATCCTTGAGTATAATTTACCTTGATATCAGCCCTTCTTAGCGACATAGAGAATATCTCAATCAGGCTTAGATGCCCGTGAAAAACAGTGCTTTTTTCCTTACTGAAGCTAAAAAGCATCCTGTATAAAGATGGATCCGCCTTTTTAATATTTATGTTAACTTCTTTTTTTACTTGGTTAACGTAATTTTCATTTTTTATTTTTGATAAACAATCAGATGTTTCCGGTAATCCACACTCGGGTTTTTTTGATAATTTAATATTTGTATCGCAAACTCCGCAATTTTCGCATTTATCAATACAGGACGGCGTTCTCTTTGGATTAACTGAATTATCTAATTCCCGCCTGAGGTAATCTTCTGTTACCTTAGATTCTATGAATGACCAGGGTAAATCTTTTTCCTGTTTACATGGGTCAGAGAGAATTGATTTAATGTATTCAGAGTTTTCAGTAAATATCTGCCGCCATTTTTCCTTGTTAATATATTCGCTCCAAGGGTCCAGTCTGCTGCCTGATTTAAAAGCTTCCTCGCAAAGCAATCCGGCTTTAGCGTCACCCCTGCTAAGCAGCCCTTCGATAAGGGATGTTAATAAATCACTCGCGCTTATCTTATGCCCCAAAGGTTTTAATTTTGAGCGAATAAAATTAATTTTTTTATCCGCCTCTAAGATATCAATCTGAGCCGCCCATTGATAGGGGGTGTGGGGTTTTGGAATGAAAACGCCTATGTTAATGTTAAAGCGCGTCCTGCTTCTTTGTCCTATATCTTTTATGAATGAGACAATTTCTTCCTCCTCGACATACTCCGCCTGTCCTTCACTTAGGCGCGGCTTTGGAAGCCCAATCATAAAATAAAACTTAGCTGTCTTCCAGCCGTTTTTTTTCGCCTGTTCAAGAATCCCTAAAATAGAATCGCGCGACACTTCCTTGTTGACGGCGATTTGCCATAAATCAAGGGGCGTTTCAACAGCGAATGTAAGGCCGCTTTTTCTTGTGACGGAAATTTTTTTAAGGAGCGAAAGCGCGAACCCTTGAATTTTTAAAGAAGGAAGCTGGAAGGAAACATGATCGTCTTTATATTTTTCATTTAATGTTTCGATTAAACTGTCAATGCCAAGGTAGTCGCCTGTAGACAATGAAGAGAGGCTTATCTCCTGCCAGCCGCCTTCTTTAACTAATTTTTCCGCCTGCTCAATTACTGTTTTCTTATCTTTTTGCCTGCATGGCCTGTACCAGAAACCCGCGTGGCAAAAACGGCAGCCGTTCGGGCAGCCGCGCATTATTTCAATAGACCCGTGATGATGAATAGTTTTCATGCTTGGAACCGGAAAAATATCTATTGGATTATTCTCAAAATTACAATGGATCGCGCGTTCCGCCTTTTTTTTTCCTTTTACCCACACATTCGGACGCGAAGCTATTTTTTCAAAAAGAGCCGCCCTGCTCTGCCCCGCCTTTTTAAGATCAGAGAGTTCGCGCGCTAAATCGAAAAATCCCGCTTCCGCTTCTCCAATCCAGAAAGCGTCAATAAATGGCGAATACGGAAGCGGATTGGAAACGGCGGGGCCGCCCGCGATAATGATCGGAAATTCTTCTTTGTTTCTTTTATCTATATGAAGCGGAATGCCTGACACATCAAGAATTGTAAGAATTCCATTTAAGCCAAGCTCATAACCCAGCGTAAACATCAGCATATCCGCGCTGGCTAGCGAAATTCCTGTTTCAAGCCCGTATAATGGTATTTTTTTTTCGCGTAACAATTTCTCAAAATCGGGAGCCGGCGTAAAAGCGCGATCGCAGGAAACGCCTGATATATTATTCATTCTGTTATATATAATACGCGTCGCCTGATTTCCCATTCCAATTTCATAAAGGTCGGGAAAAGCGATAACTGTTTTTAACTCGCCGGAATTATCAGAAGCGGGGATGGCGGCTTCGGGTTTATTTTCTTTTAACAGGATACCGTACTCGCCGCCGACATAACGGCTGGGTTTTTCCACATTTAATAAAAAAGAGCCAAGATCATTTACAGGATCAATATACGTTAAAGCCGCCAATCAATTTCTCCCGCGAAATTAACGGTTATATCTTCTGACATAGACGCTTAAAACAAGGCCAATTCCAATCATGGAAGTTAATAGCGCGGAACCGCCGTAAGACATAAAAAGAAGAGGAAGTCCTGTTATCGGCATTATACCCATTGTCATGCCGACATTAATAACAAAATGGAAAAAATACATTCCAGCTAAACCAGCGCAGATATATTTCGCGAACGGATCATTTGTTATTTTCATTGTCGCGACCATGCGGTAACAGATAAAAAGGACTAAAATAAAAACTAAAAGGCCGCCTAAAAATCCCATTTCCTCGGAATAAATTGAAAAAATAAAATCGGTGCTCTGTTCGGGAAGAAAACGGTAATGACTTTGCGTACCCTGTAAATATCCTCTTCCCGTTAATCCGCCAGCGCCTATCGCGGTAATTGATTGAATTATATTCCAGCCGGCGCCTCTTGGATCAACATTGGGATCCAAAAAAACAATTAGACGCATAAGCTGATATTCCCTGAGAATTCTCCGCGCGGCGTACGATACGCCCAGGGATAAAATTATGATAGTTGACACATAGCCGACCCAGAAAAAATAGCTTTTCTTGAATTTTAAATAGCCGAAAACAGCGATAGCCGCGATTAAAAGAAAAAATATAACGGCGATTATTATCACCCTTATGTTGGTAAGAACCGCGAGAATAGGAATAGAACGCTTAAAAATATGCGACTGCCAAAGCGGCAGCACAAGAAAGACCGCGGTTAAAGCGAGGCACGAAATAATAAACGCCACATAACGCATTCTGACTCCCGCCATAAAAATCATTGTTATTAATATAGCGATATAAACCAGGGACGTGCCAAGATCCGGCTGCAAGAGAACGATTCCCATAGGAACCAAAGCGATGACGCAGCTTATAATAAAACGCGTAAATGATTCCCTGTTGCGATCAGTATCGGCAAGGAAGCGCGCGAGAAAAATAATAACGGAAATTTTCGCGAACTCTGACATTTGAAATCCGACAGATCCAAAACGAATCCAGCGGGAAGCGCTTGAGACAATATAGCCGGCGAATAAAGTATAAAGCAGGGGAAGAAGCGATATTAAGTAAATGTAGAGCGCGAAGTTATAAAATCTTCTGTAATTAAAAATCGATAATACAATAGCCGCCGCGAAACCGACAACAGCCCAGATGATTTGCCTTTGGTGTTCGCTGGATACTTGTATACCATCTGAGTTTATTCCTGATGAGTAAATAAATAAAATCCCAAGCACAATAAGAATCAGCACAGGAAGCAAAAGCAAAAAATCAATTCCCAGAATACTGCGGATTCTCATCATTTTTTAGTACCTTTCCCATAAGTATAAAGCGCGCACAGCCTGTTCATAAGTCTGATTCGCGAAGTACCCTTGATAAATTATGCCGGTCGCTTCCGCGACGTGTGTATACGACTGACTTGTGTTTTCCACAAAAGCGGTTACGACAATCTGCTCATCGGGGTTTGTACTGTTGTAAGGGCCGTACGTTGTAAGCCATGAATGCCAGCGCTCTGACGCGCCGATTTGAGCAGTGCCTGTTTTTCCGGCGACTTCCACAGCCGAGATAAGATTGAAAGGCCATCTCGCTTCCAGCAGGATAACCTCTCTCATATCCTGACGCACTATTTCATATACCGAAGGAGCTATGTTGCTTTGACGCAGGGTTTCGCGTTCGGCTTTAAACTCAATTTCATTTGTTATAGGATCGCGGACTTCTTTAAGCACATGAGGCTTGTAATTTACTCCGCTGTTTACAATCATGGCGACAAGGTTAGCCATTTGAAGCGGGGTTACTAGAGCGAACCCCTGCCCTATTGACAAATTCATCGTATCGCCCAATGTCCAGTTTTCGTGATGACGAAGCAGCTTCCATTGCTGATCCGGAATTAATCCCTCCGATTCGCCCGGAAGATCGATTCCTGTTAACTGGCCGTAACCGTGTCCTTTCGCGAAACTCACAATCCTGTCAATTCCTACATAGTCTCTGCCTATCTCCCAATAATAAACATTGCATGACCTTACTAACGCCATAGTAAGAGCAAGCGATCCGTGACCGGCGCGGTTATGGCAGTTCCAAACGCGGCCGCCGTATGTAATAAAGCCTGCGCACCTGTTAGGCTGATTCCGCGGGAAAACATTGTCCGCGATAATAGCGGTTGACATTACAAGTTTAAAAGTAGAAGCAGGCGGATAACTTGAGTTGATTGCTCTGTTTATCAAGGGACGGCTGGTATCTGTCATTACGGCGCGAATTTCTGAAGTAAGGCCGTCTGTAAAAATGTTTGGATCGTACCAGGGTTTTGAAACCATCGCGAGAACTTCTCCTGTAGAAGGACGCAGAACAACAATGGTTCCTGTATGATCGCCAAGAGCTTTTTCCGCGAGTTTTTGCAAGGACGCGTCAATGGTTAAAACAAGGTTTTTTCCCATTTCGGGGGCGACATGAACGATATTCTCGCTGCCTGTGATACGCCTGCCTCTTGAGTCAACAGTTCTTGTTTCCCACCCTTGAGTTCCCCTTAAAAGCATGTCGTATTGTCTTTCTATACCGGCTTTGCCGATCATGTCTCCTGATTGATACCCAAGATTATAAAGGGCTGTAAGTTCATCCCTTGTAATGTCTCCCACATAGCCCAGTATATGAGACAGGCTTCCCACATCGACATAATTGCGCACGCTTTTTATATGCCATGAAATTCCCGGGAGCGTGTTTTTATTCTCAGCGAGCGCTGAAATATCAGAGAATGGAACGTTAGACGCTATTTCCACGGGCTGGTAAGTCTGCAAATACTGGCTTGGAAGCCTCGCTCTGATTTCATTCTCGGGGATTTTTAAAATTCCGGAAACAGAGGCGATAACGCTGTCTACGCTGCCTCTGGGAATATCGGCGGGAGTTATGGTAACAGCGAAGGTATCTTTGTTAATAACTAATGGCTGCGTAAAATGCCTGTCATAAATCTCGCCTCTTTGCGTAGGAATTGAATAAGTTCGCCTTGAGATATCCTGAGCGCGGCTTAAATGTATTTCACCGGAAAGAATCTGCATGCTAAAAAGCCTCGCGGAGTAAATTAAAAAAACAATAACTAAAAGCGCCATAAAGACGCTTATACGGCTTTCGTGATTTTCCCTCATATGTCAGCCTTTTCCTATCAGTATAGGTTTGAATTTTTTTAACAGTAAAAATAATAAAGGAGCGCTCAGAGCGTTAAGGCCAAGCTCAATCCAAAAAACAGGCGTAAAAAGCGAAAAAGTGGGAACTGTCTGACCCATGATAAGATGGAGAATAAAAATTATAATCGCTTTAAGGATTGTCGCCAAAGAACAAAGAATTAATGGCATAAATAACACATCAAGAAAAAACTGTCCTTTAAAAATCCCCGTTAACGCTCCTGTAATTGTCCGTATAAGGCAGTTCATTCCTAAAGGAGCCTGCGAAAGAAAATCATAAAAAAGCCCCGATAAAAATCCTGAAACCTGCCCTGTCATAGTTCCGTTTACATAGGCGGAAAAAACCAGCACACATAAAGCGAGGTCCGGAACAACGCCAAAAAAAGCGATCATGGGAATTATTGTCGACTGCATTATAGCCGCGGCGACGCAGAAAACAACTGTCCAGATAATGCTTCTTATCATCCTATAATTCCTGTGTTATTTCTTCTTCTATGACAAAGACATACTCAAGCCTAGAAAAATCAATCATGGGCACAATTATAATTTCCAGAGTTGTTTCATATTCAAGAACGTTTACCCCTGAGACTCTTCCTATATTGATTCCAGGCGGAAATATTCCTCCCATTCCGCTTGTGACAATTATATCTCCGTTATTAATATCGTCTCTCGCGCGGCGCGGAATAAAACGCAGCGCCAATGAAGCGTCCGGACTTCCCTGCCCTTCCAGTATGCCTTCATAACGAGTAACAGAAAAACGCGAAGACACTTGAGAATTTATATCGAATATTGGCATTACAAGACTTTCAAAAACGCCTGTTTGAATTACTTTTCCCACAAGCGCCTGCGTTCCATTCTGCCACGCGACAACCGTCATATTATTGCTGACTCCTGAGTAACTGCCTTTATTTATTACAATCGCGGAAAAAAGATTGTCAGGATCGCGCCCTGAGATTTGGGCGGGGATATGACGGTATCGAAGCGAAATAGAAAAATCAAGCTGTTCTTTAAGGCGTATATTCTCCTGATAAATTTCCACATTGCTGCGTTCCAGTTCCTCAAAACGATCAAGCTGTCTTAAAAGATTCGCGTGTTCCTGCCTTAACGTCGCGAGTTCGCTAATCGAAAGCACGGTTCTGGAAATAAATGAGTTAACCTCGTAAATGCCGTTTCTAATGCCTGAGAACAAAGACAGTCCCACATTTTTTACGCCAAAGATAAAATCCCGCGTTGATAATAATAGCAATACAGTGGATATAATTACCAGAATAATAAAAACAAACAATGAAAAATTTATCTGGCCGCCCGCGATTCTTCTTCCGCCGCCTGTATTCCCGCGAGCGTTTCCTGAACGAGATTGCCTGCGTAACATGCTTAACCGTTTAGTCTGTCATATATATTTTTCGTAAGATCCGCGCCTTTAATGTAATCAAAATACTTGCCCGCCCCCAGCGCGACGCATATCTCAGGCTGTTCCGCGATAATCGCGGGCACTCCGGTTTCTTTTTGTATAAGCTTATCAAGCCCTTTTAACAGAGAGCCGCCTCCTGTCATTACAATTCCTCTGTCTACAATATCCGCCGCGAGTTCAGGAGGAGTTTTTCCAAGGACAGTTTTTATCTCGTCTATAATCTGGGTAATGGGATCTTTTAACGCTTCCCTTACCTCAACAGAATCAACTTCAAGCCTGCGCGGAAGCCCTGTAATAGCGTCATTTCCTTTTACTTCCATTTTGTCAATCAGCTTATCAGGAGAGGCGTTTCCGATTTCAATTTTAAGCCTTTCCGCCATGTACTCTCCGATTATAAGATTGTGCACGCTTCTTATATGCTTAATAATTGAGTCGTCAAATTCATCTCCGCCGACTCGGATAGCGCTGGTTACTACCATGCCGCCCAGCGATATAACGGAAATTTCCGTTGTTCCGCCGCCGACATCAAGTATCATGTGCCCGGCGGGCTCCCTGATCGGTATATCCGCGCCTATCGCGGCGGCAAGGCTTTCCTCAATTACGCGGACTTCTCTGGCTCCTGATTTATACGCGCTTTCCTCTACAGCGCGCCTTTCAACTTCCGTAATGCACGAGGGAACTCCTATAACCATTCTGGGTTTTACAAAACGGTAACGCGGAAAAACGCGGTCAATAAAACAGCGGATCATTTTCTCGGTTGACTCAATGTCCGCGATTACTCCGTCGCGCATGGGTCTGATCGCTATTATATTTTCCGGGGTTTTCCATAACATTCGTTTCGCGTCCGCGCCTACAGCGACTATCCGTTTTGTGCCGCGCTCGACAGCGACTACAGACGGCTCATTTAAAACGATGCCTTTTCCTTTAATATAAATAAGCGTATTACAAGTCCCCAAGTCTATCCCAAAATCCGATGAAATACTGCCAAACATTTTTTTCTCCTTATTAATTATTAAGACGCGCTCTCGCTCCCGCGTGAGACGGATCTTGTCTATATGCTAATCTCCATTCAGCTCTGGCTCTGGTTGTTTCGCCAAGCCGGTTATAAAGCTCGCCTAACTGAAAACGCGCTTCGGCGTTCTCGCCTGACTCGGAAATAATTTTTAAATATTGGGATTCCGCGCTGTCATAATCGCCGTTTATGTTATAAATTTCAGCTAACAGAAAACGCGAAAGAACAATTGATCTTGAATCAGGGGAGATATCAATGCAGCGCTGAAGATAACCGTAAGCTGTATTATATTCTTCCATAGCGATGTATGAACGCGCTATAGGCAATAAAAGCTTATCCGAAGGCGGCTTGTCATTATCAAAGGCTAAAGCGAACGCTTCTACGCTGCTTCTGTAATCATCGTGAGCCGCGTAAGCCATGCCAAGATATTCCGGTATATCAGATGCCGCGTAAGATAAATCATTAGCTATCTCTAAATATTTTACGGTGAGATCCGAATACTCATCGCCTTTATTGCCGTAAGCTTTTCCAAGCACATAATAAACGCTTCCGTCATTCTCTGATTCCTTGTGAATAAGAGCTTTTCTCAATGAAAATATACATTCATTTATGTATTGCAGCATATTTTGGTTATTTATTTGAGAGATACCCATCTGATACGCGGAAAAGCCGTTTATTTTTAAAAATAAATAATCAACGGGGTTTTCTAAAAGAGCTCGTTTGCTTGATAAATACGCGGCTTCGTAATCACCGTCCTTCCATATCCGCGTGAGCTCGCGTATCTCACTTCCCATATTATTTCTGACATGAATAATTACCAAAACCCCTGTCACAATCGCGGAAACGGAAAAAAACACCACCAAAACGGTTCGAATTTTGCTGAGAAGGTATACATGCTGCCCATATCGGGATGAAATTTTATGATTATTCATCTTACTTTAAAGGAATTCTATATAAATTTCAATTTTATGTCAATTAATTCTACGAATTTTTATTAAAATACTTGATAATTTACTTAAATGAGCGTATATTTTTACCGTGATGAATCAGGCTGCCGCCTGACCGTTAAAATTGTTAGTTATAAAGTCAATCATTGTAAATAATAATATATGATTGATCAAGATACCGGCGACGCGATTGACAATTTTAATGGTCAGGAGGAAAGTCCGGGCTCCGCAGGGAATGATGCCGGGTAATGCCCGGGACTAGTGACAGACAGCGCCACAGAAAATATACCGCCTTGCATGGCCGCTTAAACGATCAGACAGGGTAAGGGTGAAATGGCGGGGTAAGAGCCCGCCTCGGTTATGGCGACATTACCGGAAAGATTCCGGCTTTTCATGGAAATAACGCGCGAGTTCGCTTACGGCGAAACTCGAAGCCATTTTCCAGCGAAGCTGGAAAATGGCAAGCCTCATCAGGAGCAAAGTCAAATAGCGCGGTAAAAGATCGCGTTTTTCGCGAACTTTACGGCGAGACGTTCACGCGTTTCGCGCGGTTTCCCGCCGGTTAAGCGCAGGTAGACTGCAAAAAATTCGCCGGAGACGGCGGATTTAGACAGATGGCAGCGTCAGACATGACCCAAAAGGTCAGGTTGCGTACAGAACCCGGCTTATGATTCATCACTTTTATTTAAAATAACTGACAGAGTCGCCAAATCGAATTAAGACTTTTTTATTCTTCTGAATCGATGTTGATAATCTCTTCTTCTTCGTCCTCGTCTTCCTCTTCATCTTCTTCGATTTCATCAAGGTCAGACAAAGCGCCTGTGTCCTCTGTGTTAAAGTACTCTTCTTCGCCTTCCGGTGATTCCTCGTAAAATAAAATACGAGAGCAATATGGGCAGAAAATAAATTCCTCGCCGATGCGGACTTCATTAGCGAACTGAACAGGAAGGATCATATGACAGCCCATACAGACATTGCCTTTAATCGCGACAATACCGATGCCCATTTTATTTTTAATAATTCGCTCAAATTTAAAAACCACTTCGGTATCAAGGTTCTCGGTTAATTTATTTTCTTTTTTGCGGAGATTATCAATTTGTTTTTGTTTATCGCTAATTTCCGTTTCGATTTTTTTTCTGCGTTCCCCAAGGTCCTTTTCCTGCTGTTCAATTAAAGAAGCTTGCTGCCTAATTTGTTCGTCAAGATCAGAGAGAAATCTTTCTCTTTGCTGCAGCTCTTTCCTGTATTGCTGTTCCCTTTCGGAAGCGTCTTTTATTTCTTTATCAAGAGCTTCATACTCGCGCTGAGTGCTGACAACATCCATATTTTTCTCGGATTTTTCTCTTGTCGATTCCGCCTCAAAAAGCCGGTTTTTTAAATCGGCTTCCTCGGTTTTTACTCTCTCGTAGTCTGTATTTTTCTCGATGAATGTTTTTTTCAATCTGTTAAGAAGCTCTTCCTGCGTTCCAAGCAGTTTTGGAAGTTCCAGAATGTTTTTCTCAAGTCCGATTTTCTCGTAAATAATTTCCTGTAATGAACGCAGTTTATCAAGATCATTCTCAGTTACCATAACTCTTTCTCCCTGTTTAATATAATGGTCAGTGATCCAAATAGTCTTTTAACGGACGGCTTCTTTTTGGATGTCTTAAGCGCCTGAGCGCTTTCGCTTCTATTTGTCTTATTCTTTCACGTGTTACGTTAAAATACAATCCTACTTCTTCCAGAGTAAGTGAATAACCGTCATCAAGACCAAAACGCATTTTTAAAACTTCCTGTTCCCTTGTGGGAAGCGTGGAAAGGACAGAGCTAAGCTGTTCCTGAAGAACTTTAAACGCGGTTTGATTGGCGGGGTTTTCCACATCTTTATCTTCGATAAAATCGCCAAGAAGAGAGTCTTCTTCTTCCCCTATCGGCGTTTCAAGGCTGATTGGTTCTCTCGCGACATTTTTTACGGACTTTACGCGAAGAGCCGTCCAGCCAAGTTTCTCGGCGATTTCCTCATCTGTGGGTTCGCGCCCCAATGACTGCAAAAGCTGCCTTGATTCGCGCACTACTTTGTTAATTTGCTCAATCATGTGAACGGGAACTCTGATAGTGCGCGCCTGATCCGAAATCGATCTGGTAATCGCCTGCCTTATCCACCATGTGGCGTAAGTTGAGAATTTAAACCCTTTTTGATATTCAAATTTCTCGACAGCTTTTATAAGACCTATATTTCCTTCCTGCACAAGATCAAAGAAGTGAAGCCCCCTGTTTGTGTATTTTTTCGCGATAGAAACGACAAGACGAAGGTTGGCGCGGATTAATCTGTCTTTCGCGTTTTTCATCATAATCCTTCCGTGGTGAATTTCACTTGCCATTTGGTTAATGCTGTCAATCGTCTCCTCAAACTCCGCTTCCAGGTCTTTTAGTTTTCTTTCAGTTACCTGAACCTGCCTGATCTTTTCCTTGATTTCGTCGGAGGATAAACCCAAATCTTTTTCAAGTTTTTCCCGTTCATCCTTAATTGTTAAAAAACGCCCAAGAGTTCTAAGCTCTTTTAATGAGCCTATTTTTAAATGTTTTTGCAGCCTCTCCTGCTCTTTTATATAACGTTTTATTTTCCGGGAAGCGGTTGTGAATTTCTCCGAGAAATCCTGAATTTCATCAGGATGAATCTGAGTATTTTTAACCGTTTTCATTATGCGTTTGCGGATAACAGAGCAGTCTTTGTCTTCTTTGTAATCTTCATCTTTTAAAATTAATGATTTTTTTAATTCAATATAATTCTTTAAATCTACCTGAATTGTTTTAAGAGTATCCTTGTAAAATTGATTTAAACGGCGGTACTCTGTCATGTGTTCGGTTATTTCTTTTTTAGAAAGATTTAACTCCTTCATATCTTTTTTGGAAAACGCTTTTTGGACAATATTGTAAAATTCAGGAATTATCATCCCAGATCTTCTTATGACATTTTTTACGATATTCTCGCCTTCTTCCATCTTTTTTGAAAGCTCAATTTCCTGCTCGGCAGTTAAAAGATGCTCCCGCCCTATCTCGCGAAGGTAAAGCCTTATCGGATCATCTACAAGCGAGGAGTCCTTATCAGCGCCTTGAGTTTTGCTTTTTCTGCTTGTTTCCTGATTTTTCTGATTGTCGTCTTCTTCAGAAACATTGTCTTCTTCTATCAGTTGCACGTTATTCGCTTCTAATAGAACCAGTACTTGTTCGATTTTATCAGAGTTGGTTATGTGCTCAGGCAGAAAATCAGAGAGCTCTTCGTATGAGAGAGTTTTTTTCTGTTTTCCGTACTCAAGAAGTTTTATTATCGCGGGGTCTGATACAGGAAGCTCCCGCGAAGGCGTATTTTGATCATTTAGCGGAACCTGAACAGAATCCGCCATTATTACTTTTTCCGGTTCCTGTTTTTTGCCTGCCGCTATTTTACGATTTGTCTTGATTTTATTAAAATATTTGCTTAAAGGCGATTCTTTTTTAAATTTAAATAGCGCCATCATCTGTTTATACATTAATTATCTTCCTTCTAGTTTTCGGATTTGTTCGTCTATTAGAATTTTCTCTGAGAGCAATTCGTCAATACTTTCCGCGTTTTCAGACTTTCTTTCGCTTTCGCGCATAAGACCGTTTATTTCCGTAAGCCTTTTTTTGAATCGTTTAACTTTTATTAATTTTATTCCGTCCTCCATAAATTTATGGACATCCCCTTTAAACTCTCCCGATGTTCCCCTTTTAATAATAAAATTTTTTAATCTTTCATCGTTAATTCTGGATAAAAGCGGCTCCACGCCGTTTTCATCGCGCGTAAAACATTCCTCAAGTGAAATAAAAATTTCCTTCGCGGCTCTGTCATCAAAATCCTTTATTTCAACTAACGATCGAAACTCAGGAAAAAGCTCCATATTTAGCGCTATATTTGTAAGCAGATTAAGCTCTGTGTTCGCGCGCACCTGAAAAGGCTCCCGCGCTTCCATCCCGAAATATTTTTCGCAAGGAAGATCAGGCGCCTTTTGATTTTCAACGGCAGGTTTTACATATGAAGAACGAAAATTATTTTGCCTCCACTTTAAAAATTCATTTTGAACAGCGTTTCTTTCTATTTTAAAAATATCCGCGATCCTTGTTATATAATCCGAACGATCTATCTCAGAATCAAGGGCGTCCAGATACGGATACACAGACTCCGCCGCCTTATTTATATCGCCTGTTTTGGCGAACTGCTCCTTCGCGTGAAGTATAAAGTACTCAAAGTCATTTATAGTAAATTTTACAACTTTTTTCAATATCTCAGGGCCAAAATTTGATAAAATATCAGCAGGATCTTTAAAATTATCCGAGGCTTTGTTTTCATTTAAAAGCCCGTTTTTGATATCGGCAATCTGACAGGAAATATTGTTTTTTCTGCATGTTAAAATCGCTTTTAACGCCGCTTTAACGCCAGCCTCGTCATTATCCAGTAATAATATGACTTTATCAGCCCACCTGCCAAGCCAGAGAGCCTGCTCGTCAGTGAAAGCGGTTCCTAAAGGCGCGACAGAATTGGTTATCTCCGCCTGATGGAGAGCGATCACATCCATGTAGCCTTCGGCGAGATACACGGTTTTTCGCTGCCTCATGAGGGTTTTCGCGCTGTCAATAGCGAATAGAGTCTGCCCTTTTTTGTATATTTCCGTTTCCGGTGAGTTGATATATTTTGGCGAGTTATCATCATTTTTTAATGATCTTCCGCCAAACGCCACTATTCTGCCTTGTCTGTCTGTTATCGGGAACATCAGCCTCCCAGAAAATAAAGGAATTTTATTATATTTCGCGGAAAACAAGCCTGATTTTAAAAGAAAATCATCAGAATATCCTTTTTGTTTTAAAAATTTATTTAGAAAATCCCGGTTTTCCGGCGCGTATCCAAGGTTAAAATGTTTGATCATTTCATCGCTTATTCCGCGGTTTTTAATGTAATTTATCGCGAAAGCTCCCTGACGCTCGCGCAGGAAATGCTGAAAAGTGACAGTCAGCCTTTTATATAGTTCGTATAGTTCAACTTTTAACGAGCTGTCTTTTTCAGTTTCAGGAGAGTTGCCGCCTTCCTCATAAATAATCTCTATACCAATTTTATCCGCTAAAGTTTTTATCGCCTGAGGGTATGTCAGCTTATCCATTTCCATGATAAAACTGATAACAGAGCCGCCTTTATTACAGCCAAAGCAATGATACATTTTTAAATCCGGGTCTACTTTGAAGGATGGGGTTTTCTCCTGACCTCCTCCGTGAAAGGGGCATCTGCCCCACCAGCGTCCTGATTTTTGTTCGAGCCTTATATAATCGCCGACAACGGAAACAGCGTCCACGCGGGCGTTTACTTCGTTAATTGTTGATTTGGATATTAAAGCCATTTATACTGTTTTAATATACCGATAAATTCAGCCTTTTGGAATAAGCTCGCCGGCTCTTATATGATCGTCATACGTTCTTGAAAAATAATGCCTGCCTGTCGCGGGGTCAGTTAAGCGAAAGTAAAGATATTCTGTCGCTTGAGGGTTAACAGCGGCGTTTAAGGCGACAAGCCCCGGCGCTGATATCGGCGCGGGCGGAAGCCCTCTGTATAAATAAGTATTGTAAGGATTTACAATTTCTAAATCGACATAATATAAAACTTTTGGATGCGGCTTTCCCTGAATTTCTGTGATAATATACTCAACTGTCGCGCATGATTGTAGCGCCATATTAATTCTTAAGCGGTTCGCGAAAACGCCCGCCATAACAGGCGCTTCTTCGGCTACTCTGTATTCGCGCTCAACAATGGAAGCCAGAATCACAATGTTGTTTATTTCCAGCGGGCTCATTGTGTGGGTCAGCGGATTGATGATTTCAAGCCTCGCGAAAAAGTTATCCGCCATCGCCCTTACAACGCGATCAGGCGGGAAATCAGCCGGGAAAAAATATGTATCAGGAAAAAGATAGCCTTCCATCGATTCATTTAAAATTCCGTACTGCGCGATTAACTGCCTGTTTGACGCCGCCCGCAAAAAGCCTTCCGCGGAGCAAATACCCGCTTCCTCTAAAATAACCGAGGTTTTTCTTAATGTGACGCCTTCAGGAATTGTTACCCTTAAAAGCACTTCCCTGCCGGAAATTAAAAGCCTGTGAATTGTGACTGGGCTCGCGGGCAGCTCAAGCCTGTATGTGCCTGTTTTAATAAATTCGCTGTTAAGCCTGCAGATTAAATCCCAGACATAAGCGCTTTTTATAAGACCCGCCCTTTCCAGCCGAAGCCCGACAGAACGGGATGTTTCTCCCCTTCTTACGTCAATCAAAAAACTGCCGTCATCATTTAAAGTTATCGCGTCTGTCTCTGTAAAATTAACGCTTTGAACAGGAGAATTAAAATAATACGCGAGGCCGAAAACAGCCGCGATGGAAACTAACAACAGCGCGATGATAACCGAAAGTATTCTGAAAAACACCTTGAGAAAATTTACTTTCTTTTTTTCTTTCGCCAAAAAATTTCCTTTAAATGAAGTCCGCTTATAACGCGGACACGCTGCGAGCTGACCGCCTTAGATAGTTAATTCCAAACCTTCATAGGCGAGGATTAACTCAATTCCTTTAATGTTCATCCTGTCCAGATACCATTTCGCCGATTGCAATATTCCGTAAAGTTTATGATCATCATAAGTGGGATCGTGATGAAACATTACCATGCGCCTGATTTTCCAGTTAGCCGCGAAGTCAACCGCCAGACTGAACGCGCTGTGACCCCAGTTGTATTTGTCAATCGCTTCTCCTAAAGTATACTGACAATCAATAACGATCAAGTCAGCTTCGTTAAAAAAAGACGCGTTCTCTTCGTTTTTAATAAAATCCTCGGAAGTAAGTTCTGTGTCTGTCGCGTAAATAAAGCGTTTGCCGTTTTCATTTACGCAGTACGCGTAAGAAGTTCCCGGGTGGTTCATTTTTTTAAAGCTGACAGTTCTCCCGCCAATATTTGCCTCTCTTTCCATATAGTTAAAATATTTTTTTGATCCCATCGCGTTTATTTGAACCGGAAAATACGGATGTGTCATCTGATCGCTTATGATTCTTTCGAGGGTCGCGACTGGTGAATAAAAACTCAATTTTACTGAAGGATTATAAGCCGGTCCGAAAAACGGAAGCCCTTGAATATGATCCCAATGAAAATGGGACATAAAAATATGATAATGGCTTATCTTTTTTTTCTCCGCCGCCTGCGCTATTCCCATCTCTCTGAACCCTGAGCCCATGTCAAAAACTATACATTCATCTCCGGAGTCAGAAGCGCTTTTATCAAATGACAAGCTTACGCAAGGGCTGTTACCGCCGACAGAGCCAAACAGCCAAGGAGGAAGCCCCGCTAAGAATTTTTCGCGGGTTTCCGCGTTAACTATATCTTCCGGCGTTATTTGTTCTATGATGGCGGAGATTTTACTTTTTATTCTTGAAGGAGAAAGAGGCGTTGGAATAGAGCCGCGGACTCCCCAAAAATGGATTTTCATTTAACTCCTCCCGTCCATAAAATGTTTTTTATCCGTAATAATTTCAGTATCTTTTGTAATTATCGGCCGCGTTAAGCGCGATTTTACTTTCTCTTTTATTGAGCTTTCCGAATGTAACTCACCTGAGTTCATTCCGGGGCATCCTCCCGCCGCGATTTCCCATGATTCTTTACTAGCGACAATGTTTTCCCAAAACGGGAAAGTAACGCATTGTAAAGGACGGTAATTATAAACAGTACATCCATTTTCCCATAACACGCAGTCTTTATTATTTTTTTCTTTGAGGGATAAAACTTTTTCGCCGTCCCATCCGTAAACCCATCTGCAATAAGAATCGATAAATGTTTTTCTGTCTGTTTTTACCGCTTTTTGCAAATTAATTAAATCATTTTCAGATAAATAAACATAACCGGATTCATGCCGGCAGCAGGATGAACAGCGTTTACAAGAAAATTTCAAACCGGATGAGTAAAAGTAATTGTACCCCATTAATAATTGATGGTAACATTTTTTTATTTAAATATCAAGGCGACGCGCGAAACTACGCTATAAACTTCCGATATCTTTTCTGTAATGCATTTTCTCAAAATTGATGTTTTTTACCGCGTTATAAGCTTTTTTTAACGCCAAATCCAAAGCCGCGCCTTTCGCGTTAACGCCAAGAACGCGTCCTCCTTTTGTGTAAAAAGAGCCGTCAATAAAATCCGTGCCGCTGTGAAAAACCGTAACATCGTTATTGTTTTCCGCTTCTCCATCTTTATTAAGCCCGTTAATTAAAAATCCTGTTTCATATTCCCGCGGGTATCCTCCGCTCGCGAGAATTATACAAGCGGCGTGTTCATTCTTCCATTTTATTTTTACGCCTGCTAGTTTTCCATCTGTTACCGCTTCCATAATTTCTAAAAGATCAGTATCAAGCAGAGAAAGCACCGCCTGAGCTTCCGGATCGCCGAATCGCGCGTTGTATTCAATTACCATAGGTCCCTTACCGGTGAGCATAAGGCCAAAATAAAGGCAGCCTTTAAATGGACAGCCTTCTTTTTTTAACGCCTCGATTGTGGGAATAAATATTTTTTTCATACAGTCTTCGGCGATACTTCGCGTGTAATATGGGTTAGGCGCGATTACTCCCATGCCTCCTGTATTTAATCCTTTATTGCCGTCAAATACCCTTTTATGATCCATTGAGGATATCATGGGAATTATATGATTTCCGTCAGTGAACGCTAAAACCGTCGCTTCATGCCCATGAAGATATTCTTCTATTACGATATTTGATCCGCTTTCGCCGTATTTTTTATCCTGCATAATTTCTTTTATAGCGCCTAACGCTTCATTTAATTTTTCCGCGATAATTACGCCCTTTCCCAGCGCGAGACCGTCAGCTTTAATTACAATGGGAAAGGTGACTGAGTTTAAATAGGCGCGCGCTTTATCCGGTTCAGAAAATGTTTCGAATAACGCTGTCGGGATATTATATTTTTTCATTAAATTTTTGGAGAAAACTTTGCTGCTTTCGACGCGGGCGGCGGCTTTAGAAGGCCCAAAACACCGTATGCCTTTTTCCTCAAGCGCGTCGACCATTCCAATGGAAAGAGGATCGTCGGGGGCGACAACAACGTAATCAATTTTATTATTAACAGCGAATTCCGTCATGCCGGTTATATCCAGGGGTTTTACAGGCGCGAGTTCAGCGTCGCGGCTTATGCCTCCGTTTCCCGAAGCCGCGTAAATTTTTTTTACGCGCGCGTTTTTTTTCAGGGATTTTATTATCGCGTGTTCTCTTCCCCCTGATCCTATTACTAAAACTCTCATGATTCATCTCTTTTTATTCTTAATTCATTACAGAGCATCGCGACAGCTTTTGGAAGCAGCTCCCACTCGCATTCGCGCATAACGCGCTGCTGCAGCGACAGCGGCGTATCGAAAGGAAGCACATCAACCGCTTTTTGCAGGAGTATTTTGCCGCCGTCAATCTCGTTGTTAACCAAATGAACAGTCGCGCCTGTAATTTTAACGCCTTTATCCAAAGCAGCCTTATGTACCCTAAGACCGAAAAATCCTTTTCCGCAAAAAGAAGGTATTAAAGAAGGGTGTACATTAATTATTCTGTTTTCGTATAAATTCAACGTTTTCTGACCGAGTATCGATAAGAATCCGGCTAAAACAACCAGATCGATATTATTTTTTTTTAGCGCGAACGCTATCTCACTGTCAAAATCGTTTTGGTCTTTTAAGTATTTTCTTTCTATTGTTACTGTTTTAATCCCCGCGCTCTGTGCCCGCTTTAACGCGAAAGCGCCGGATACAGAGGAAATAACAAGAGATATTTCCGTGTCATTATCAAAGCGGTTTTCCTTCCACGCGTCAATTAGCGCCTGAAGATTAGTGCCGCCTCCGCTTACAAGGACCGCGATTTTAATCAACGCGTACCCCTGAAATCCCTTCTTTAACCTCTCCTATGATGTACGCGTTTTCCCCTGAAGAATTTAAAATCCTTACAGCTTCGTCAGCGTCCCGCGGCGAGGTTATAACGCACATTCCAACGCCCATGTTATAAGTATTATACATATCGCGTTCTGTTATTTTTCCCATTGTGGAAATTATATCAAAAATCGCCGGCGTTTGGATTTTATTTTTATTAATAACAGCTCCCATGTTATCCGCAAACGCGCGGGGAATATTTTCATGAAAACCTCCGCCTGTTATGTGACATAACGATAAAACGCTTATTTTTTCCATTAAACTTAATATAGATTTTACATATATTTTTGTCGGCTCCAAAAGTTCTTCCCAAAGAGCGCGCCTAAGATCGGGATAATATTTTTCCAGTACCGCTGGATTTTTATCGATATTAAAAATATTCCGCGTTAATGAAAAACCGTTTGAATGAACGCCTGAAGAAGCCAAAGCGATTATTACATCGCCGTTTTTTACGTTTTTTTTATCAGGGATTTTTGTTTTTTCCGCGATACCTACCGCGAATCCCGCTAAATCATACTCATCTTCTTTCATTAACCCGGGGTGTTCCGCTGTTTCCCCGCCTATTAGCGCGCACATGGCTTGTACGCAGCCTTCCGCGATTCCAGCGACAATTTTTTCTACTTTTTCTGGAATGTTTTTTCCTAAAGCGATATAGTCTAAAAAAAACAGAGGCTTGGCTCCGGCGCAGATAATATCATTTACGCACATGGCGACACAGTCAATTCCAATAGTATCGTGCTTGTCCATTAACATCGCGATTTTTAATTTGGTTCCAACCCCGTCTGTCCCGGAAACAAGCACCGGTTCCGCGTAACCCGTTTTTGGAAGAGCGAATAACCCACCAAAGCCGCCTATATCCCCGATAACTCCGTTTACGCGGGTTCTTTTAACATGTTTTTTTATAAGCTCAATTGATTTATAGCCTGAGGTAACATCCACTCCCGCTTCTTTATAGCTGCCGCTTTGACTATTTCGCATAACACATTCCTAATTCTTCTCTCCGATTTTTTGATCATATTTGCATTTAACAGCGGGTTTTGGCCGCGGCACAGGATAAACTCCTGTAAAACATCCGTCGCAGAATTCGCGCTTTGAATCTTCAGCGATTTTTGAGACTTTCTCAATGGGCAAAAATCCAAGGCTGTCAGCGCCAAGATACACGCGAATTTCTTCCGTTGTCATTTTGCACGCGATAAGATAATCGCGGCTTGTTATGTCAGTGCCGAAATAACACGGATTAACAAATGGCGGGGAAGAAACGCGAAGATGAACTTCCTTCGCGCCTGTATCGCGCACAAGATTTACAATGCGTTTCATTGTAGTTCCGCGGACAATTGAATCGTCAATTAAAACAACTTTTTTATCTTTTATGGTTGACTCAATAGTGTTTAATTTAATCCGCACAGCGCTGTCGCGCTCTTCCTGTGTCGGCTGAATAAAGGTGCGTCCAATGTAGCGGTTTTTGACAAAACCGACTCCGTAAGGAATTCCTGATTCCCGCGAAAAACCTAAAGCCGCGTCAAGACCTGAATCTGGAACTCCAAAAACCACGTCAGCTTTTACAGGATGCGAAAGCGCGAGAAACTTGCCAGCCCTAAGGCGGGCGTTATGCACGGATTCTCCGTCAATTACAGAATCAGGGCGCGCGAAATAAATAAACTCAAACACGCAAAGCCCTGATTTTTTCCCGGTGTGCGTTTTAATACCGCGAAGCCCGTTTTTATCTATAACTACAATTTCACCGGGCTCTATATCGCGGACAAATTCCGCGCCAATGCTGTCTAGCGCGCAGCTTTCCGAGGCGAACACATAATCTTTTCCAAGCGTTCCCATACACAGCGGCCGAAAGCCTCTTGGATCGCGCGCCGCGATCAATTTACTCGGGGACATTATTAAAAATGAGTACGCGCCTTCAATCTCGTTCATCGCGCTGTCAACAGCTTCTTCTATTGTTTTCGCGTTAATTCTTTTTTTGGTGATAATATTGATGAGAATCTCGGTGTCGCATGATGTATGAAAAACCGTTCCGTCTTTTTGAAGCCTTTCGCGCAGTTCCTGAGCGTTTGTGATCGAGCCGTTATGCGCGATAGCCATAGCGCCTTTTATGTGGCGCACCACAAGCGGCTGCGCGTTTGATCTGTTTTTTTGATCCATTGGAGAGTAACGCACATGACCTATCGCCATATTCCCATTGCCAAGTTTTAAAAGAGCGTCTTCGGTAAAAACATCGGGAACAAGACCCAGATCGCTGTGATGCCGCATAAGCCCGTCATTGCAGACAGCGATGCCTGAGCTTTCCTGTCCTCTGTGCTGTAAAGCGTAAAGCGCCAGGTACGCGCGCTGCGCGACATCGCAGTCGTTTGTCGTTGAATAAATCCCGAATACTCCGCATTCATCGCGCGGTTTGTCAGAAATTATATTCATCTAAATTTTGCCTGAAGCTGCTCGTCTTTTTCCATTACTTTTTTTTCCATATCGATTTTCATTTCTGAAAGTTTTCGCGAAAGTTCTTCGTCTGATACAGCGAGAATCTGCGCCGCCAAAATAGCGGCGTTATCCGCCCCGTCTATCGCCACAGTCGCGACAGGAATTCCCGGAGGCATTTGAACCATCGCTAAAAGAGCGTCAAGCCCGTCAAGCGATGATTTGATTGGAATCGCGATTACAGGCAGCGTGGTATGAGCCGCGAGAACGCCCGCTAAATGAGCCGCCATACCAGCAGCGGCGATAATTACGCCAAAACCGTTTTTCTTCGCGTTTAGCGCGAACTCACACGCGCGGGCAGGCGTCCTGTGAGCGCTCATGACACGCGCTTCAAAAGGAATATTAAAATCCTTCAGTTTTTTAAAAGCTTTTTCCAAAACAGGTAAATCACTGTCGCTTCCCATAATAATCGCAACTTTTTTCATACGCCTCTTCCTAAAATTAATGACATTGGCTTTTTAAATTTAACCAAGTTATGGAAAAAGCCTATCCCACTATATCATTTTCCTGATTTTATGAATACTATTATTTATGAGGAGATTTTATGTCAACAAATAATTATCGATTTGAAACAATTCAAATCCACGCCGGACAGGAAAACCCTGATCCCGCTACTGACTCTCGCGCTGTTCCGATTTATCAGACTTCATCATATGTTTTTCCCAGCGCCAAATCGGCAGCCGATCGTTTCGCTTTGACAGAACCGGGAAATATTTATACGCGAATTATGAATCCCACGTGGGATATATTTGAGAAGCGGATGGCGGCGCTTGAGGGAGGCGTCGCGGCGTTAGCTTTGGCGTCAGGCCAGGCTGCTTCTACCGTCGCGATTCAAAATATTACCCGTTCAGGAGATCATATCGTTGTTGACACTCAAGTGTACGGCGGCACGTACAATTTATTCGCTCACACCTTCAGCGACATGGGAGTTGAAACGACCTTTATCGACGCGAGCGATCCCGCGAATCTTGAAAAGGCGATAAAGCCAAACACAAAAGCGTTTTTCTTTGAAACGCTTGGAAACCCGAACTCAGGCTTAATCGACATTGAGGCTGTTTCAAAAATCGCGCATAACAAAGGAATTCCTGTAATTGTGGATAATACTTTCGCGACGCCATATCTTTTAAGGCCCCTTGAACATGGCGCTGATATAGTAGTCCATTCCGCGACAAAATTTATCGGAGGCCACGGAACGTCAATAGGAGGAGTTATAATTGACGGAGGAAAATTTGACTGGGCGCGTAATGACAAATTTCCCGGGTTAACAAAACCAAACCCAAGTTATCACGGCGTTGTTTTTACAGAAGCGGTTAAAAATTTAGCGTATATTATAAAGGCTAGAGTAACGCTTATGCGCGACACAGGTTCGTGCCTCTCTCCGTTTAACGCGTTCTTGTTTTTGCAGGGGCTTGAGACTCTCTCTCTTCGCGTTGAACGCCATGTCGAAAACGCGCTTAAAACCGTGGACTTCTTAAAAAATCATCCTAAGATTGACAAGGTAAACCACCCTGCTCTTCCCGATCACCGCGATCACAAACTTTACCAAAAATATTTTAAAAACGGCGCGGGATCGATTTTTACCATAGAATTAAAAGGCGGCGCGAAGGACGCTTTAAAGTTTACCGAAAAATTAAAACTCTTCTCGCATCTCGCGAATGTCGCGGACGTAAAATCGCTTGTTATTCACCCCGCTTCCACTACTCATTCACAGATGACTGATGAGGAACTTTTAGCAAGCGGAATTAAACCTTCTACAGTGCGTCTTTCTATCGGCACAGAACACATAGATGACATTATCGATGATCTAAAGCAGGGGCTTGAACTATAGCTGACGTTTTTTTCGTTAGTCCTTAGTAAAAGAAAAAAAGGAGAATGTTTTTTTATGAAATCGTCAAGAGCGCTAAGTATCGATATTACCCTGATAGATTTACTTGAATCATTCAACCTGTCAGGAAGAGCGATGAAAGGGCTTAAATACCTTTTATCCGATGATGAAATTCTTCATTCGCAGGAGTTCGCGAACACAGTTTCGATTACAAGGCTTGGGTATAACGATCACGGTCCTGTTCATATGCGCACTGTTACATACAACGCTCTATTAATGATCGATCTTTTAAAAAAGGCGGGCATAAAAACAACGCTTGAAACAGACGGCTGCGGCGATTATGAGGACAGCGTGTTAGCTGTCATGATTGGCTCGATGTTTCATGACATCGGCATGGGAATGGGAAGACAGAATCATGAGCATCACTCAACTGTTTTAGCCTGTCCTATAATTGACAGAATGTTAAAAGATTTGTACGAGGACAGCGTTTATAAAAGAATGATGGTGCGCGCTTTATCGCTTGAGACAATCGCCGGCCATATGGGCACTATCAGCACATCGTCGCTTGAAGCCGGCATTGTTCAGACCGCTGACGGCTGCGATATGACAAAGGGAAGAGCGCGCATTCCCATCTCTCTTGGCCTTACTCCGCGCGTCGGGCACATTCATCAATATTCAGCAAACTCAATTGAGAAAGTCTCAATCGCGACAGGAGGCGAGAAACCTATCAGGATTGATGTTGAAATGTCAAGGCAGGTCGGGCTTTTTCAGATTGAGGAAGTATTGATGCACAAAATAGCTTCCAGCACCATAAAACAATACATTGAGTTATACGCGAATGTAAAAGACGAAGAATCAAGAAGATATCTGTAAAACGCATATAAATAATTTATGAGCAATACTTTTGGGACGATTTTCAGGGTAACGACATTCGGCGAGTCTCACGGTAAAGCGATGGGCTGCGTAATTGACGGCTGTCCCGCCGGTTTGGAAATTGACGCTCGCGATATCGAAAAAGAACTTTCCCGCCGCCGTCCTACAGGCGCTTTAGGCGAGAGAGATGAAAATGACAAACCTGTGATCTTATCAGGCGTATTTGAAGGCAGAACTCTTGGAACGCCTGTCGCTATTACTGGATTCGCTCTTGGCGGGCGCGATACTGTCGATCGGCGCGTGTAAAGGGTTTGAAATTGGAGCCGGTTTT
>JGI24695J34938_10000719_pt1 | contig 31254 bp, 29 predicted proteins | sample TergutCo191P3_FD_34938 | JGI IMG/M metagenome (IMG submission 34938)
ATCTAATTATCCAGCCTAAGGTTAACCCGGTAAGAGGGAGGATAATAAACCATATCCAAGTAGGCATAAATGCACCCCTTACCGAAGAATATTCAAATTCATTGTAAGAATAAACTAAAAATGTCAGAATGTCAAGAAAAAAAGCCAAAAAGACTAAGAAATAGCCCTTAATTTACGCAATAATCAGATTATCCGCTGAGATGCTGTCAAAAAACGGCATATTTTACCATTTTAGCTGCCGTTTTTATTTGACATTTACTTTATTAGTGGTATAATATTTTGTAAGTTATAACATTTATATTATAAGGGTGGGAAAATGATAAATGTAGAAGCTGAAGTAAGCAAATACAAAAACTGTAAAGACAGAGACGAACTCGGAAGAGCGATTAAGAACTATAAAAGTCTAGCGCTCTCATCTGCTAATGATTTAACCTTGGCAGGGCAGTACAATTTAGTAGCGTTAAAATTGCAGGAAATTCACGATAAGATGCCCGCGCCGAAGCTTAAAAGCATACCTGTCTCCTCAGGTAATGCTCAAACCAAAACGGCTACGACATCCAAAGAGGAGAAGTCAAAAATAAACGCTGCGTGGAATCGAAGAATAGGCGGCAAAAAGAAATAGCGCCGACGGTATCATATTTTTGATCCCTTCCTCCCATTAACCTGTTACATCTCAGCGGGGAGGCAGATAGAGGCTCACATTCTGAATTCGCTTCCTAGATAAATTTTCCGCACCATCTCATTGTTTAAGATAGCGTCTTTATCGCCTTTTGCGAAAATTAAACCGTCTGCGATAATGAACGCTTCGTTGGTAATTTCAAGAGTATCGCGCACATTGTGATCTGTAATGAGGATGCCTATGCCTTTGTCGGCAAGCTGGCGTATTATTTGTTTAATTTCGAAAACAGCAATCGGGTCGATACCGGCGAAGGGCTCGTCCAGTAATAAAAATTTCGGTTCTGTAGCAAGAGCTCTGGCAATTTCCGTGCGGCGGCGCTCTCCGCCGGAGAGGGTGTATCCGTATTGACTGCGGATTCTCCCGATGTTAAATTCTTTTAAGAGGCTTTCCAGTTTTTCTTCTTTTTGCTCTTCGCTGATGTCGGCGCGGCTTTCAAGAATAGCCCAGATATTTTGTTCAACTGTAAGCTTGCGGAAAATTGACGCTTCCTGCGGCAGATACGCAATGCCCATTCTTGCGCGGCGGTACATCGGTTTTTCAGTTATATTGATGTCATCCATTTTGACAATTCCTTCGGTAGGCTGATAAAAACCGACTATCATATAAAAGATTGTCGTCTTGCCCGCGCCGTTGGGACCCAGAAGCCCGGCAACTTCGCCGTTTTTCATTGAAAAAGTCACGCCTTTAACTACTTCTTTTTTGCCGAATTTTTTATGTAAATCCAGTACGCCGAGCGTATGCTCTTCAATTGGTATTTCCGCCGGAATTGTTTTTGATTCATCTTCAGGAAGCGAGGCTTTAAGCTCGGCTTTTATCGCGGCTTCGGTTGAGTGTTTTACCAGTGTTGCGGAAAGAATCGCGCTGACAATTTCTTCAGGAATATCTGTTGATATTGAGGAATTAGTAACAGATTTATCCTGATTTTCCCGCATAATTAATTTATTATAGTTCCCGAAACTGCGCCTTCCATCATGACATCATCAGTATCTAAATCTACGCGAATTTTGTCCGCGCGGAATTCATCATTTTTTTTGTAAACAACAGGAAAACCGGATAAATCAAGGAGTTTTTCCGTACGGCGATAGATTGCGTATTCGGAACGGCAAACCATATCATCCTTAAATAAACGCACGGCAATTTGAAATACCGCGACTTCATTTTGATCATCGTATTCGATAAAACGACCTCTTGCCACAATTTCGTTTTCTCTGTCTTCAAGAGAAGCATTCCCTTCCAGCCTTGCGATTTTTTTCCTGCGATCATAGCGAAGCCTGTCTGTATAAAATAAAATATCTTTCGCTTCTTCATGCCCCCAGACATTGCCGATACATTCTACAAATTGATTATTATCTCCGTGAATTTCGATTCTGTCCGCTTTCAAAAGCAAATTGTCCGATCTGACTTCGGCATTGCCTATAAGAATTGTTGATTCTCTTCCAAGCGCTTTTGTGCCTGACATTCTATCCGCTCTGAAAGTAAAAGTATCAGCCGATGTCCCTGGCGCGGAAAAAAAGCTGACGAAAAGCATTAAAGCGGCAAATGATAATCGGGTTAAAAAATTATTTTGCGTAATTAATTTCACTTTGATCTTCCTTATCGTCAATTGTTGCTGCCGCTGGTTTTGTATCTTTTTTGACTGTCCACTCAACATTCTCAGGTCTTTGTTCCTTGGGCTGCTGTTTTAACTCAGCTGTTTCCGGTTTCTGTTCTCCGGTTTCATCGTCCTCGTCTTCTGTTTCTTTTTTGTCTTCTTCAGGAATATATTTTCCGTATACTAAGCCTGTAAATTCAAATGTTCGGGGGCGCGTATTTACAATAAGCCCGGTTCCCGTAAAGCTTGTGCCGCTGTTTTGCAGAATGGTAACTTGTTCGTTTCCGGAAGATAAAGTACGGGGCTCGTCCTTCCATTCAAGCTGGTTTGTTTCTAAAATTATTTTTTCCGATTCTACTTCGATTCTGACTCCGTTATTCATAAAAATGTCGCCGGATTCGATTTGTACAGAAGCAAATCCCGCTTTTCCGACAGCGTTAACTTCCTCTCCTTTTTCTCCGTATTGCTCAAAAACAAAATTCTGGAGTTTCATTACGCCTTGTTTCTCATAACGTTCCGCCCGTTCCGCCATAAACCTCGCTATCGGATCCGAAGATCTGACGCGGACATATTCAACAGATTCCATGACTAAATCGGGGGATTCGCTTTCCGCTGATGACTCGCCGTAATCAAAAGTGCATGACGCAAAGAGGAGAATCGCAAACATGATTAGTACAAACTTAATTTGTATAAACCGGGTTTGCATAATACTGTAACAGATTACGCATTTTTTCATTATTACTTCTTTTCTTTTTTTACCTTCGCGATAAATTCCCTGAAGAGCGGAGACGCCGACATCGGTTTTGATTTATATTCAGGATGAAATTGAACCGCGACCCCCCACGGGTGGCTTCTTTCGCCTGTCTGCGGCCATTCGGTGCATTCGACCAATACGCTGTCCGAATTAAACGCGGTAAGTTTTAAGCCATTGCCTGTCATTTGTTCGCGGTACTGATTGGAAAATTCATACCGATGTCTGTGCCGCTCAAAGATTCGTTTTTCGCCGTAAGCCGCAAAAATATGAGAGCCTTCTTCGCATACAGTTTCGCTGGATCCCAGTCTCATTGTTCCTCCGTAATTTTTTACGTTTACCTGTTCTTCAAGAAGGCTGATAACAGGGTGTTTTGTGTCAGGCGTAAATTCTGTTGAATCCGCGTCATTCCACTTTAGCACATTACGCGCCCAATCAATTACCATTATATGCATACCAAGGCAGATGCCGAGGTACGGCTTTTTATATTCTCTCGCCCATGCCGCGGCTTTTACCATTCCGTTAATCCCGCGCTGACCGAACCCTCCGGGAACCAGTATGCCGTCAATATCAAAACCATCGTGTCCCAGAATCGTTTCAACTTCTTCTATATCTTCAAGGCTGGAAGAATCGATCTTTTCAAATTCTACTTCTACACCGCATTCAAGGCTTGCGTGAAATAACGCTTCGTACAGAGACGTATATGTATCATGTATATCCATATATTTTCCGACAATACCGATACGCACTTTTCCCTGCCTTGCGGAAAACCTTTCCATCACGGTATTCCACGGATGCATATCGGCGTGACGGCTTTCAATGCCCATCTTCCTCAGGATAACTTCGTCAAGTTTTTGTTCAAAGAAAACGATTGGTATCTGATAAATTGTCGTATCAATGTTAGGTGAAGTAAATACAGCGTCGCGGTCTACGTTTGTAAACTGCGCTATTTTCCTGCAAGTCGGCTCGTCCAGCATGACAGGGGATCGGCATATCAATATGTCCGGCTGAATTCCCGTCTCCAGCATTGTTTTTACAGAGTGCTGAGTCGGCTTGGTTTTTAATTCGTTGCCCGCCACTTCCGGTATCAATGTTAAATGCACAGAGATGGCGTTCTTTTTGCCCTGCTCATGAATCATCTGCCGCGCCGCTTCAAGGAACGGGATGGACTCAATATCGCCGACCGTTCCTCCGATTTCGATGATCACAACATCAGTGTCGCTGTCTTCATTTGAGACAGCAAGGATACGGCTCTTTATTTCGTCTGTGATGTGCGGAATTACCTGAACGCATTTTCCGAGGTACTTCCCCTCGCGTTCCTTGCGGATGACTGCGTCATAAACCTGCCCCGTTGTAATTGAATTCGCCGCCCTCAGCCGCCCCTTGGTAAATCTCGCGTAATTGCCCAAATCAAGGTCTGTTTCCGCCCCGTCATCAGTTACATAGACCTCTCCGTGCTGATAGGGGCTCATCGTCCCGGCGTCAACATTGATATAGGGGTCGCATTTTACCATTCGGACATTAAGCCCCCTGCTTTCCAGCAGAGCCCCTATCGAAGAAGCCGCAACACCCTTTCCCAAACTGGAACAAACGCCGCCTGAGACGAAAATAAACTTGTTCATGTAATAATATTATGGTGATTTTTTTAAGGAAATTCAAGGTCTGGAAGACTAAAGTAAAAACCGTGTTTTTCAGTTATTACTTAAATTCCAAAAAAGTCATGACTTTTTCGGAATTCTTTCCAAGAAAGTTATGACTTTCTTGGATTTTGGGTTATAATTTAGGTATGAGTAATTATATAACTAGAATACAGGAATCTGACATAATACAGAAAATGGCTGATAATAAAGCAGTTATTATTTATGGGGCAAGACAGGTTGGAAAATCAACTTTATTGAAGCATTTATTAAAAGATAATTCTTCCGTACTGTGGTTATACGGCGACCAGGCGCAGACCCAATCATTATTAAGCGATTTATCTATCTCCGGTATTAAATCATTAATCGGCAATAAAAAAATTATTGTAATTGATGAAGCTCAAATGATTGAAAACATCGGTATAAAATTAAAAATGTTTACGGATTATCTAGATGAAATAAAAGTGATCGCTACAGGTTCCTCCTCTTTTGATTTGGCAAATAAAATAAATGAACCTTTAACAGGAAGAAAATGGGAGTATCATTTATTACCTTTATCTTTTAAGGAAATGGCAAATAACAGCAGTGCTTTTGAGGAGATGGGACATTTAGAAACCCGTTTAATTTACGGCTATTATCCTGAAATTGTTATGCATCCGGGGGAAGAAAAAGAACGCCTGCTTGAACTTGTGACAAGTTACTTATATAAAGATGTTTTAATTTGGGAAAGTATTCAAAAAGCCGATAAAATCACAAGGCTTTTACAGGCATTGGCGTTTCAGACAGGTTCTCAAATTTCATATTCAGAAATTGGAACAATGATAGGGATGGATTCTAAAACAGTAGAAAAATATATTGATCTTCTGGAAAAAGCTTTTATTATATACAGGCTGACATCTTACAGCAGAAATCTCCGCAATGAACTAAAGACAAGTAAAAAAGTTTATTTTTATGATAACGGAGTACGCAATGCGTTAATCTCCGCGTTCAACCCGCTGGAATTACGTGATGATATTGGAATATTATGGGAAAATTTTATAATGGCGGAATTATTAAAAAAAGATAAGAACACAAGAAATTTCGCGCGCCGCTGGTTCTGGCGTACAAAACAAAGTCAGGAAGTTGATTTAATTCACGAAGCAGACGGCGTATGGACTGCATTTGAATTCAAATGGAATGAAAAGAAAAATGTTTCTTGCCCTGCCGCATTTAAAGAAGCGTATCCTGAAATTGCTTTTCATCTGATTAATAAAATTAATTTTGTTAATTATTTGTAAGTTTAAACATCTTCTTTCAACAGTTCCGCCAGTTTCGCTTCTTCTCCTGCTGACATTTCGCCGGGGAGAATCAGTGGCTGAGATTGATCCGGCGGTATAAGAAAACCTGCCTTAAGGAATTGCAGAAAAAGAGAGGCCCATTCTTCTTTATTTTTTTCTTCTGTTATATTGAGATAAATACCGTTCCTTTGCCACCTGCTTTTTTTCAGCGCTTTAGCAATGCGCGGAAATGACAGCTTTGCTCTCTCCGGCGCGGCAAGAAGATCATACACACCCCGCGTTGCCGCGGCTAATATAACCGGCGGCAGCATATCACTTGGCGGCAGCTTTGATAATAATTCATTTGACGCGGCAGTCTCTGTTTGAACAGCAGCCACGCATAAACCATAAGGCAAACCACCGCGCCATGTTTGTATGCCGGGTATTACAGGAATTAAGAGCGGAGTGTCTTCAGAGGCAAACGGTGATTCTGCATCAATAAAAGGACGCCATAATTTCGCAATTTTTCCATTTACTTCATTTGTTTCTCTGTTAAATGCTCCAATTAATTCCTCGGGACGCAAGCCGTCCCAAGGCGGAGCGGCATAAACGCGAAAAGACCTGCCCGGTAATAATTTTGACAGCGCTTTTAGAAAACGGTTTTCTGTAAAATGAGGATATGGCGCGTAGAGACCACGGCTTGCCGTGTTTTTTATTTCCCGCAATAAATTCGGCGGAGTATGCCCCAGAACAACGGCGCCGCCGTTCTGCCAAAGATCGACAAGCCTCATCTGACCGAGGCGGTTATCTGCAAGGTAGAGGCGGAAACCTCTCGCGCGAAGGATGTGCGGGATGTTTTTTAATAATAAATCATCATGCAGATTCAAGCATCATCTCCTATTTTTTCGTAAGCTCTTCCTTGTATTTCGCTTAAAAAAAGTTTTTCCTGTCCGTTGTTAAAACGAACGCGGACAACTGGACCGTCATCGCTTTCTTTAACTTCCATTACCGCCCCGTACCCGTGATCGTCGTGAAATACGCGCTGACCTCTCCGCCAGCCAGAACGCTCTTCAATCTGGTTGATGCCTGTTTTGTGATTTACGCTATAACTTGCGCCGCTGTTTTGGTAACTTACGCCCAAACGGTTACTTTCGCTCTTTATACAGCTCTTGTCAATTTCACGCAGAAACAGCGAGGGATCCATGATTGTTGTCCGTCCGTACATGCGGCGCTCGCGGCAGGTTGTTAAGTAGAGTTCGTCCATTGCGCGGGTTGCGCCGACATAGAAGAGGCGGCGTTCTTCTTCCAAGTCTTCGCCTTTTTTATCTTCTCTTGGAAAGATGCCCTGCTCAAGCCCTGTCATTATTACGCGCTTGAATTCCAAACCTTTAGTATTGTGAAAAGTGATAAGCGTTACGGCGTTTGTTGAATCTTCTTGTTTGTTTGACATCGACCGGTCTAATTCCAAATCTTCTAAAAAGTTTAATAGTCCTTCGTGATTATTTGAATACTCGCTTGCTGCGTTTAACAATTCCTGTAAGTTGCCGGTCTTTGAATTTCCCGACACTCCGTCCTGATCCTGCATTTCGTGATATTCCGCAATTTTTGAATCAATTAAAAGTTTTTCTACGCAGACAGAAAGGCCTTTGCCCGCTTTAAGCCCCGAATTTTTTTTGCTTTTTTCTTTGTCTTTCTTAGCGGAGATTTTTTTTCTATTTATATCATTGGGAGTTGGGAGTTGGGAGTTGGGAGCCGAATCCGCGCTGTCCTGAGTTTCTTCCTGCAAACAGGATTTAGCTTTTTCTATCATATTGATAAATTCGTTCAGTCCTGCGCGGGCTTTTGCCGCACATTCCAAAGCGCGGCTTGCCGCTAATAAATCATCTCCATTCATAATCGATGTTTCAATTATTTTATGAACTGTAACAAGTCCGACTCCTCTTGCTGGTTTGTTTACAACCCGCCTGAAAGCGACTTCATCGCGCGGATTTACAAGGATCGATAAAAGAGCGAGCGCGTCTTTAATTTCTTCACGCTCATAAAATCTGAGAGAACCTACAACGCGGTAAGGGATACCCCTGCGCAAAAACAAGGTTTCAAAACCCGCGGACTGCGCATTGGTACGGTAGAGGACAGCCCAGTCTGACCAGTTTGTTTCTTTTTTATTTACAGATTTTTCGATTTTATCAGCGCAGTATGTCGCTTCCGCATTTTGATCGTTCAAACTTGCGAGTGACGGCAAAGGACCTTCTCCTTTTTCAGCGCGGAGTTTTTTTCCCAGCCGTCCGCGGTTATAGTCCACCACTGAAGATGCCGCTCTTAAAATCGGCGAAGTAGACCTGTAATTTTGCTCTAAGCGAATAATTTCCGCGCCTGAAAAACGGTTTGGAAACTCTAAAATGTTTTTTACTTCCGCGCCGCGGAACCTGTAAATGGATTGATCGTCATCGCCGACTACGCAAACATAGGTTGAAGGACCGCACAATTCTTTTAACAGCTGAAACTGCGCGACATTCGCGTCCTGATACTCGTCCACCATGATCACGGAAAACCGTTCCCGAAAACGCTGCGCGACCTGCGGCTGACTGCGAAGTATCTCCACCGGCTTTTTGATCAAGTCTCCGAAATCAACATTGCCAATCTGCGCCATCCGCTCTTCATAACGCGCGTAAGTATCACGGAATTTTTTATGATGATCAATTAGCGCAAGTTCAGGATCATCCGGCTGCAGAAAATAATCTTTCGCTTTTGAAATATTATGCGCATAATGTTTAATCTCCGGCTTGGGAATATTTTCCATCATTCCCGAAAGAAGGGAGATAACATCATCATCGTCATAAATTATAAAATCCGAATTAAGCCCCGCAAGGCTTCCGTTCCTTCTTAAAAACCACGCGCCGAAAGAATGAAACGTCCTCAGCATCGCGTCTCCTGCGCGCTCATCAATCTGCCGCGCCCGCTCCGCCATTTCCTTTGCCGCCTTGTTTGTAAACGTCACCGCGAGGATCGAACGCGGATCAACGCCCTGCTCCCGGATGAGCCACGCAATCTTTGTAGTGATAACCCTTGTCTTGCCTGATCCCGCGCCTGCCAGTATCAGCAGGGGTTTCCCTGTGTGAAGGACAGCCCGCCGCTGTTCCGCGTTGAGAGGCTCAAGGTAAGAGGGATTATTCACAGTTGTCTGTCCTTCTTCGAAGTACATTGGTTAATTGTAGCAAAAAAGAACGGTTGACTAAAGCGACTCAGGCAGTGTGTTCTCAGCCGACGGAGGAATGGATTGCGGCATATCGGCAGGAAGAGGCTGGCTCTCAGACGCAAGAAATTTATTTTCCGGTACAGTTTTAGAATCTTCCGCGGCGCCGTCTGACCAGCCTCCCTGAATTGCTAATATCGCTGTAATTAGAGCGGTTATCGCAATCAGGATTGCCGCTACCGGCGAGAAGCCGGACATTGTTATCATCATATTGTAGATGCCGTGAATTGCGATTGCTGTCAGTACGCGCATGATCGCCTGAATGGGATTTGTGCGGAGCAATACCGCCGCGACACCGATACGTGAGCCGCACGCGCCGTGTACTGCAGCTGTTAGAATAACGCGTAAAGGCAGCATGCGGATATCAGATGCCGCATAGACGGCATTTTCAAGAAGAGCGAATCCAAGACCGGCGACAAGCCCGGTTGCTGTCGCTTTTTTGATGACGGAAAAAGAAAGCGGTTCAAGGCTTATGCTTTGTTCCGGACTGCTTATTATATAACGAGCGCTTATCCGGAAAAAGATAAGCAGCATCAGCAGCCGGCTTATTTCTTCGGTAGAAGCAATGCGGATTAAATGATGAAAAAATAACGCGGTTCTGTTGTCGGTAAATGAAAAGTTTAATAATTCCTGCAAAAGAAGAGCCGGGAAAAAAGCCGCCGCCCCTGTAAGTAAAATAAATAAAAACCGGTAAACAGAAAATTGATACTTTGCGAGCCGGAACCAAACATACACGGCAATCACGGGAAGAGACGAGATAAGTAAAATAATCAGTAATCCGAACATAGTGGCATTTTATCAGATTTTTATTTAGGATTAAACCCATGAATATTATTATTTTTACGGGACCTAAACATTCCGGAAAAACCAGCGCAGGAAAAGCGTTTGCTTCGCTTTGCTTGTCTGATAATATTCAAAACGAGAAGCCTGACTGTCAGGCTTTGCCTGACTTGTCAAAATCAAATTTTATCGATCTTGATGAGCTTATCACGCAAAAGACCGGAAAAACTCCGCGCGAACTTTTTTCCGAAGCTCCTGAAATTTTTAAACAAGCCGAAGCTGATGCGATTCATACAGCAGCAGAATGCGCCTCTTGCGCAGCTAAAACAGCGTATAGCGCAGAAGACTCAAAATTGATAATCGCGGCAGGCGGCGGAATAATCGACAATCCTGAAGCATTGTCTGTGATTAAAAACGCCGGCGCGTTAACGGTATATCTCAGTATTTCCGCGGATACTGCATGGAAGAGGATTTATAATTCCGCGGCTCAAACAGGGTTTGAACTGCCGCCTTTCCTGCGAACCGAAAATCCGCAGGAAACGCACCGCTTGCTTCATGAACGCCGCGCCGCCGCCTATCTACAGATCGCTGATATCGTCATAGAAGCCGAAGGAAAAACCCCTGAACAAATTGCCCAATCACTCTGCTCAGTTTTAACTGAGAAACAGCGCTTTGCGTAATGCAAACCTCAAGTTGATTTAATAAAAAAATTGATATAAAATATTTTAATAACGCATAATAATGAAAAAGGCGGCAGCAATCATTTTTTTATCTTACTCAATTATTTTTTTAAGCAGTTTCGAAGAAAATACGGCGCTTTCCAGTTATGCAGCCGGTACTTTAGAAAATCCGGTTATTGACAGCAATATGACTTATGAACAGGCGCTTGACGGAATTTCTGTTTTATGCCCGCCTTATATTAAAGACAGACAGCGGTTAATCAGCGTTAAATATTTATCTTTTGATAATAAAATTCATCAGGGACAGCTGGTAATTGACAAAGATTTAACAGACGATATTGAATTCGCGTTTAAGGAAGCGTTAAACGCAAATTTTCCCATTCATTCGGTAATACCAATTTCACATAACGCATTCAGAAAAAACGGGCAATGGGATGACAATCTTTCGATGGAAGCGAATAATTCGTCAGGTTTTAATTACAGAACAATTATGGGAACTCGAAATCTTTCAATGCACGCGGGAGGCAGGGCGGTTGATATCAACCCTGTGCAAAATCCGTATATTACAAGAGTTATTACTTTACCTGTTAATTCAAGTTACAATCCAGAAGCAGCCGGCGCTTTAACAAAAGACAGCATAATTGTAAAAACATTAATTTCCAGAGGCTGGGTCTGGGGCGGGAACTGGACTGCGCTTAAAGACTACCAGCACTTTGAAAAATAATGTTTCATGAACCGGCAGGTCTAAAAAGCTGTGTAACATAGGAATGGTCTTCGTATAAAAATCTTACATAGAGTAAATCACCCGGGTTACAGCGTTCCCAAAGACAGTCTTTATGCTGCTCAATAGCCATTTCCAGCCATTCATTTTTATTTAATGCCCGGTCAGAACGCTGCTGTACAAAGAGGTAAACCCCTTGGGGCAGACAGACTTCCTGTGAAAAGGCAGGCTCTTTATTAACAGCGTCCTTCTTAAGCTTGCGTCCGGCATAGATTAAAGAGCCAAGAAACCGCGTCATATCCGGTTCGATGCTGCGGCTTTCTTTCGGGTTTAGTTCATAGCAGAGGAGCATCTCATCATCTTCAGGAAAGCTGTAAATTAACTCTTTTTCTTCAGAAGCAGGAAATTTTAAATAAAAAAGCGGTGCGCGAAGGTCAAGCCTCATTAAAGAGGGGGTTTCCATATAATTATTATATAAAATCCTTTGGTGACTGTCACCTCCGCCACATATAGCGGCACATATCACCAATAAACGCTATATGTAGCGTGGGTGTCAGTCACCCAATATCGTAATTTTGAACAAAGTCATTGACACATTTCTATTCGTAACCTACTATATAAGTATGGCTGATAATCAATTTCTCGATGATGCCAATTTTGAACTTTACCGCCAGTTAATTTATGCAGAAAGCGGTATAACTTTCACACCAACCAATCGTTCGATCTTGGAAAGCAGATTAAAGGAACGTCTACGTGAAAAAGGCGTTAATTCCGTAAGTGTTTATCTTGACAAGATAAAATCTGATAAAGAAGAACTTAAAGGTTTTTTGGATTCAATTACAACTAATCTAACGCGGTTTTTCAGAAATCAGGCTCATTTTGATGCTTTGGAAAAACACGTCATTCCGGAACTGATGAACATAAAAAGAGTACCGAGCACGATCAGGATATGGAGCGCGGGCTGTTCCACAGGAGAGGAACCGTATACAATCGCAATGCTTCTGAATGAAATCCTCCCCAAATCATGGAATTATGACATCATTGCCAGTGATATTTCTCTTAAATGTCTGATGACAGCCAAAGAAGGCTTTTACGCTGAAAGCCGGATTGTCGGTATCCCCGATAATTATCTCGCGAAATACTTTAACAAGGTAGACGGCGGTTTTAAGATACACGCTGATATCCAATCAAGGATCAAGTTTGACTATCATAACTTGAAAAATGATTCCGGACAAAGAAATTTTGATATTGTTTTCTGCCGGAATGTTATTATTTATTTTGATGAGGTAGCTCAAACTGCGGTTATGGGACGGTTTTGGGACGCTATGGCTTCCAAATCATTCCTGTTTATTGGTCATTCAGAATCTCTTTTTGGCATGGATACGAAATTTGAATTTTTAAAGACTGAATGGGCAACTTTATACAGAAAGTTTATATAGGAGTTTTTTGTGGCAGATGAAATATCAGTATTGATAGTAGATGACTCAGCTTTAATGCGTAACTTAATCGGGCGCATGATTGAAGACACGCCGGGGCTTGTTATTGCAGAAAAAGCAATGAACGGACAGTTTGCTTTGCAAAAGATACCGCGTGCCAATCCGGACGTTATTGTTTTGGATCTTGAAATGCCGGAAATGAACGGTATTGAATTTTTAAAAGAACGAAAAAAACGTGGCATAGAAATCCCTGTTGTGATTCTTTCATCCCTCGCCGCTAAGGGCGCGGAAATAACGATGGAAGCTCTTTCATTGGGCGCCAGTGACTTTGTTCAGAAACCTTCAGGCTCGGTCTCCGAAGACATTCATATAGTAAAAGATAATCTTATTACTAAACTGATTGGCTACGGCGGCTCTTTCCGCAAATCACAGGGAAGAAAAGTTCTTACTCCGTCCGAATACGCGCCGAAAACCCCTTCCGCTAAAGTCTCGGACATTGCAATCCATTTTAATCTTGCGTCCGCGGCTCCTGTTACGCCCTCATCGCCTCCCGCGCAGCTTCGCAAGCCCGGCAAAACGGAAATCATCGCTATCGGTATCAGCACAGGCGGTCCCGATGCTCTGCGCGTAGTATTTGCGAACATTGATCCGGACTTAAAAGTGCCGATAGTCGTAGTTCAGCATATGCCGGCAGGTTTCACACTTGAATTTGCCAAGAGCCTCGACCGTATCTGCCCTCTCGATGTTAAAGAAGCTGAGGAAGGAGACGCGATCAGACCGGGCAGAATTCTTATTGCTCAAGGTAATAAACACTTAGAAGTAGAAAAAAAAGCGTCAGGTTCAATCGTTCACCTCTCGGATTCTCCGCTTGTTTCAGGTCACAGGCCTTCCGCTGACGTGCTTTTTTCCTCCGTAGCGATGAACTATACCAATAACGCTCTTGGCGTAATCATGACAGGTATGGGACGTGACGGCGCGCAGCATCTTGGGACTATTTACAAACAGGGCGGAATGACTCTTGGTCAGGACGAGCAAAGCGCGGTCGTATACGGAATGCCCCGTGTCGCTTACGAACTTGGTCATGTAATGGAGCAGGTATCGCTTGAAAATATGGCGCGCCGTATCTGCGATGTGGCAAAAACGTCGCGGTAAAAAATACTGATTATTTAATAATTTATTCAAGTAAAAAAAGGTGACAGAATTCTGTCGCCTTTTTTGTGTTTTTTGACAAGTGAAAAGATAGACCATTGGTATATGATAAATATTTAGCAAGTTTAGGTTATTAAAAACTGTATTCTCTGCATCTCTCACATATGTCAGTCTTCTTTCTCTTCTTTTTTGGCTTCGGCGCGATCTTTCATTTCGGCGATACCGATGAATACTGCGACAAGACCTATCAGAATTGCTATGACCGGAAGACCGCCGCGCAGAAATATCAATATGTCGTCTCCCCAGCCAAGCCCGTACTTGTCTACAGGTAAAATCGCGAAAACTGCGGCGGCAAGAATCACAAGACCAATAATTACGGCTTTCATTTTTTTACTCCTTAAAATAATTCCGGCTATTTTTGCCGGGTTTGTCTGTAAATCATAACGGTAAACGCGATGATAAAAAAGAGCGTCCGTATCGTCGGTAAAAGAAAAGATATTAACGGAACCGAATAGAAAACCAGAAATTCATCTGCGCTTATTCCAAAAATTTTCAATATCGAATATACAGTTTCGATATATGCGATAATTGTGCCGAAAATAACAAGCATCCACGCCGCGTCTCTTATTTTAGGCCAGAGTAAAATAGCTAAAAAAGCGGCTGCCGCGCCGAGACAGAGCTGGCTTGTGATAAAAATTGTCTGCCCCGCATTCATAACCTCATTATCAGCAGTTATAAAAAAAGATTCAAGCCGCTATTTATATGATAAGATTTTAGTGATATAATAAAATGAGTATAAAATGAAGAAGAAAGAAACAATTAACCCGAAAATAACAGAACAACGCGCTGCGTTTGTCAACGCGTTAAATTCCGCTATTGATATCTTTACTTCTCACATAGAAAAAGAATTTGATGATGTAATAAGCAGAGGATTAAAACCAATAACGGATACGACAGGACTTGATCGCGTGGTTTTTTACCGTAAACTGGAAATAAACAAAGAAATACGCTTTGGGCAAATATACAACTGGAACAGGGAAAAAGAGAGGCTTGTCTCTCTGGACGAAGAACTGCGTGTACTGCCCCAAATTCCCATAATAGAGCAGTGGATTAAAACATTATCAAGCGGAGATTACATTAGAATCCGCGAAAGCGATATGTCAAAAAGCGAGCGCGCGTTTCTAAAAGATTTCGGCGTAAAATCTTTATTAATAATACCGATATTTTCCCACGGCGAATTTTGGGGCGGCGTCGCTTTTCAGGATCATTTTAACGACGAGTATTTTGACGAAGGCTGCATAGATTTGTTTTTTTCCGCGGCGCGGCTTTGCGCAAACGCTATTATCAGAGCTGAAGTAGCCGAAAGCGCTGACCGCCGCGAAAGAATGGCGAATATGCTGAATAAAATGGCTGTTATGTTTCTTTCGAAGAGCAATTTATCTTTCGAAGCAATGATGACAGACGGCGTCAAAATTCTCGCCGATATGATGACTTTAGACAGAGTTTCTGTCTGGCAGAATTTCAAAAAACCTGACGGTTTACATACATCGCAGGTTTACCGCTGGGACAGAGAGTCAGGCGGAACTACGATTCCCACCGCAATACTTGAAGACGTGACATTCCGGCAGCTTGCGCCAAGCTGGGAAGAACTTTTAAGCGGCGGAAAAACGATCAACAGCCCGGTCCGTCTGATGCCGAAACACGAAGCTGAAATGCTGCGGAATTTCGGCGTTGTTTCGGTTTTTGTTGTGCCGGTTTCTTTTAACAATGAATTTTGGGGATTTGTGCTTTTTGAAGACCGCATGAAAGAGCGTTTCTTTGAAGAAGATTATACTGAGATAATGCGCTCAGCGGCTTTTCTCTGCGTTAATACGGTTATGCGTTCCGAAATGGAGTACGAAATAGCGAACATTAACGAATTAAACCGCGCTACGCTTGACGCTTCTCCCATCGGCGTTACAATCTTTGACGATCAATTACAAATTATTGAATGTAATGACGCTATTTTAAATCAATTTAAAACCACAAGAGATTATTTTTTTAATCACTTTCATGAATTTGCGCCGGAATATCAGCCGGACGGAACAAAATCATTCGAAGCGTCAGTTGAATATATCAAAAAAGCGTTAAACGGCGAAAGGCAGATAAAAGAATGGTTTCATTTAACATCCGACGGAGAACTTATTCCGTTTGAAGTTACGCTGACGCGCACAAACCTGAACGGAAAATATTTTGTTCTTGCTTATCAATACGATCTGCTTAACTTAAAAAAGATGGAAAAAATTATCGCGGAAGAAAACGATTTTAACCGCGCGATTGTTAACGCGTCACGCATCGGCTTTACGGCTTTTGACGAAAATTTGCGCGTAATAGAAGTCAACAACGCCAGCCTTGAAATATTCGGATGCGATAAACAATACTACATCGATCATTTTTACGAGTTCGCGCCGGATGTGCAGCCTAACGGAGATAAATCTCTTGAAAAAACGCTGGAAGTAAACAAACGCGCCCTGAACGGCGAAAAAATTGTGACTGAATGGACGCACCGCACAAGCAAAGGAGAGCTTGTTCCTTTTGAAATTACGCTGTCGCGCGTAAAATACAAAGGCAAGTATATTGTTTTAAGTTATCAGTACGATCTGCGAAATATAAAACTGATAGCGGAAGAGCTGCATAAACAGAGCAGCCTTTTAAGAGTCAGGCTGGAACAGCAGGAATTAATTTCCGATATTTCAAGAAGCTTTATTTCATCGGGCGATTCGCATCAGCTTATAAACGAAGCTCTTGCGCAATTGGGAAATTATTATAATGTTTCCAGAATTATCATTTTCCGCCTTAACAACGATTCAAGCGAAGCGTCTTTTACTTATCATTGGTCAAAAGATAAAGAACATCCTTATCAGGAAATAATTAAAACAAATAACATAGTAAAAAACAGTTTCCCAAAGAGACTGTACGACCGCGCGACAGTGCCGATACTTTCATGTCCCGATACAGCGGCAAGCAAGGGCGGTGATTTTCTGGATCTGTTAAATTACGGCGTGCAGGCTTTTATCTGTGCGCCGATTTATGTCGAAGGTCTTTTGTGGGGGTTTTTAACTGTTGAGCAATGCGATAAGCCGCGCCAGTGGACCGATAACGAAAAAAGTTTTGTCGCGTTAACCGCAAGCACAATTGCCGGGGCAATCATGCTTGAAATTTACAATACAAAATTAAAAGACGCGGTAACAAAAGTAACGGCGGCAAGCAAGGCAAAGAGCGAGTTCTTATCAAACATGAGCCACGAAATGCGCACGCCGATGAACGCGATTATCAATTTAACATTAATTGCTAAAAATACAGAAAGCCTTGAACGCAAGAATTACGCGCTGGATAAAATCGGAGACGCGTCAACTCACTTGTTAGGTGTAATTAACGACATATTGGATATGTCAAAAATAGAAGCGAAAAAATTTGAGCTGGTGCCTGTTAAATTTAATTTTGAGAAAATGCTGTCGCGGGCTGTGAATGTCAACAATTTCCGCATAGAAGAAAGACATCAGACGTTAAAAGTAAATATCGATAAAAACATTCCCAAAAACTTTATAGCGGACGATCAGCGGCTTTCTCAGATTATTACAAATCTTTTAAGCAACGCGATAAAATTCACCCCGGAAAAAGGAACGATTAATCTTGACGCTAAATTTTTAGGACAGAAAAAAAATATTTATACGATTCAAATTTCAGTAAGTGACACCGGAATTGGCATAAGCAAAGAACATCAGGCGCACTTATTCCAGTCATTTCAGCAGGCGGAATCAAGCACAGCGCGTAAATACGGCGGCACAGGTTTGGGGCTTTCGATATCCAAAAGTTTTGTGGAAATGATGGGCGGAAATATCTGGGTAGAATCCGAAGCGGGCAAAGGTTCTACTTTCGTTTTTACGATTCAAGCAAAGCACTGCGAGGAAGAGAAAGAAATGCAGCAGATTAAAAATGAAGTAAAAGACGATGATTTTACCGGTCACAGAATTTTACTTGTAGAAGATATGGAAATAAACCGCGAAATAGTTTTAATGCTTCTTGAAAATATTAATCTGGAAATTGACTGCGCCGAAAACGGGATTCAGGCGGTTGAAATGTTTATTGAAGAGCCGGACAGATACGAGGCTATTTTCATGGATGTCCACATGCCCGGAATGGACGGTTATGAAGCTACGCATCAAATTCGTTTATTCGAAGAAAAGCTGAATGAAACAAAACAAAACAATAACCCTGACGCGCCTGTACATAAGCGGACGCCGATAATTGCCATGACAGCAAATGTTTTTAAGGAAGATATTGAACATTGCATTAAAGCCGGAATGGATGATCATCTCGGAAAACCTTTGGATATAGAAATGGTAATGGAAAAACTGAGATATTACATAAAATCAAAAGATTAACTTGCTAAACAGTCATAGCTGCTCTATAATATTTATAATCTGGAGGGATTTATGAAAAAGCTAAGCGGTAGATTTTTAACAATAACCGTAAGTACGGCAGTTTTATTTTCTGTTTCGTTATTTTTAACAACCTGCAGTCTTTTGGATGATTTTGTTAAACAACCGGATGTCTCGTTTAATTCAGTGAATGTGCACCCTGGAAGTTTTACTCTTGAAGGGATTACGCTGGATTGTAATGTAACTATAACAAACCCGAATTCTTTTAATATTCCCGACATTCCCGATACGAAAATGGATTTGTATATAAACGGTAATTATTTTATTGGTTCAGCGCTTCCTATAGGCGGCGGCATTGAAGCGAACAAATCAGCGGATTTTGTGATTCCTGTAAAAATTAAATTCTTTGATTTTTTTGAAACTTTCAAAACCTTCTGGAAAAATGCAAATATTGATTTTAAAATCGCGCTGGAAATTATAATACCTCTTGATTATGAAATACTTGATTTATTTACCCCAAGTTATGACAGTCGCAGTGTTGATTTAGACGGTCTATTAAACGATGATAAGATTGTTAAATGGAATATTGAGAAATCAGGCACATTCCCGCTGCCGCAGCTTCCAAAATTAAGCTCTTCGTTTCAACTTAATAAACCTAATTTATCAAATGGATTAGGAGCGACTGTCAGCATGAATTTTAATAATCCAAATCCTTTTGATTTACCAGCACCGATAATTTCATTTGATTATAAGATGAACAATGTATCATTATTACAAAGTACAACTCAATCTAAGGTGATTACCGCATCTAAGACTACAACAATCGATCAAAAACTGGATATTCCCTGGCAAGAATTAGTCTTTAAGTTACCGTTTTTATTAACGGCAAATAATGTAAACACAAGTTTTTCTTTTAATTGCGATTTCGGTTTAGAAGATTACGGTGAAAGTATAATAGATGATGTAATATCAAAAATTATACCGAAATAAAACGATACATAGCGTAGGTGGCTGCACCTGAAAGGATCGTAAAAATGCAAGCAGAATGGTGGAAAAAATCTGTTGTTTATCAAATTTATCCGCGCAGTTTTTGCGATTCAAATAATGACGGTATCGGCGATATAAACGGCATTACAGCGAAACTTGGCTACTTAAAAACGTTAGGTGTCGATGTAATATGGATTTCTCCTGTTTATAAAAGCCCCTTGCGCGATAACGGCTACGACATCAGCGATTACATGGCGATAAATCCCGAATTCGGAACGATGGAAGATTTTGATCGTCTTCTTGAGCGGGCGCACGGTTTGGGATTGAAAATCGTCATGGATTTGGTTGTTAATCATTCTTCGAATCAGCATCCGTGGTTTATAGAAAGCAGATCAAGCCTTGATAACCCAAAGCGCGGATATTACATTTGGCATGACGGTATAAATACGCAAAGCGGAACAAAAAAGAGCCCGCCCAATAACTGGGAAGCATGGTTCGGCGGTTCGGCGTGGACGTTAGACGAAACAACAAATCAATATTACTTAAATCTTTTTTCGCCGTATCAGCCCGATTTTAACTGGGAAAATCCCGCGTTACGTGAAGAAATTTACAGCATGATGCGCTGGTGGCTTGATAAAGGCATCGACGGTTTCCGCATGGATGTTATCAATCTTATTTCTAAACCTCAAGCCTTGTTTGCGAAACAAGATTTGGAGGATTTTCCGGACGGCGAAATGACAGATTGGATTCCAAACGGCAGGCGCATACACGAATTCTTAAAAGAGATGCGGCGTAATGTGCTGTCTAAGTACGACATAATAACAATCGGCGAAACAATTTGCGTAACGGTAGATGACGCGGTTCAATACGCGAATTCAGAAGGCACTGAGTTAAATATGATCTTCCAGTTTGAGCATGTCGATTTGGATATTGCGGCAGACCCCGATAGCGGCGCGGTTTACAAATGGAATGATAAAAAAATCAATCTGAAAGAATTAAAAGAAGTTTTCTCGCGGTGGCAGAACAAACTTTTTAACTGCGCGTGGAACAGTCTTTATTGGTGCAATCATGATCAGCCGCGCATCGTTTCGCGCCTCGGCGATGACGCTCACGGTCTGCGTGAAAAATCGGCAAAGATGCTCGCCGCCTGTCTGCATTTTATGCAGGGCACTCCCTTTATTTATCAGGGTGAAGAAATCGGAATGACTAACGCGCCGTTTGCAGACATCAGCGACTTCCGTGATTTGGAAAGCATAAACGCTTATAACGCCCTTGTCCCGCTTTGCGGAACGGTTTCGCATAGCGGGAAAGTAATGACTGATACAGGCGCGAGTGATAAAAATATCAGCGTAACTAACGCCGGAGAAAAACGCTTAAATAAAGAAGATATGCTGAGATACATGCGCCTTAAAAGCCGTGACAACTCCCGCACTCCGATGCAATGGAATGACAAACCCTACGCCGGATTTTCGCTTTGTGAGTTTGGCTCTCTTTGCGAGTCTGGCTCGCAGAGCGAGCCGTGGATCATGGTAAACCCCAATTACCGCGAGATCAACGCGGAAGAGCAAATGTCCCGTCCTCAAAATGAAGAGCAGACAGGCGAGGAGTGTTCGGTTTTTCAATTTTACCAAAAACTTATTCAACTGCGAAAAACGATGGATATCATCACTCTTGGTAATTTTGAATTGCTGCTGCCTGACGATCCCTGCCTGTTTGTTTATACTCGCAGTTTTGCGGATGAGAAGCTGCTGATTACATGTAACTTTTCAAACGAAGAAAAAACTTTCGCTATACCAGAGATTTTTCACGGAGCAGATTTACTTATAACGAATGAGAAAGCCGCCTCTGTAACCGGCAGTGAAGTCTCCGGAGCGAAAGAGATGATTTTAGGCGCATACGGCGCATCAGTATTGGTTAAAAAATACGCTTGATCAATCAATTAAAAAGCAATAAACTTTACTCATTGATAAGAAAACAATTTTAACATGGTTAAGTACTAAGGAGCTGCAGTAAATGAAGAACTCAATCAGTCATTTTACAAGTAAAGCAGCTATAACAGGAATTATTTTTGCTGTCATTATTTTATTTACAAACTGCCGTACGCTGCCGTCAATAGTAAAAGAACCGGCTGTCAGTTATCACTCAACAGAATTTAAAAATATCACTCTTAGCGGAGTGCAGCTTCTCTGTAAAGTACAGGTGCAAAACCCAAACGCTGTTGATATTCCGTTTCCGGAAACTGACTGGACATTGTTTATCAATACAAACCGTTTTGCAAACGGAACTGTAAAAAATAATCAAAAAATAAAAGCCAACGGTTCAGCCCTTATTGATGTGCCGGTAAATCTTGAATACCGAGGATTATTCAACACGCTTAAATCGCTGATTGGAAATCCTCAGGCTGATTATAAAATCGCATTAGGCTTGAAAATTCCATTACCCGTTCTGGGAGAAAAGGTATGGAATATTGAACATGAAGGAAAACTTCCATTGCCGCAGGCGCCGAAACTGAGTCAGCCTTCTGTAAATGTCGGTGCTGTTGACGCTTCAAAGGTAATATTAAATATTTCGTTTAACATAGAAAACCCGAATGTTTTTGCTCTGCCGGCTCCTAAAATTTCTTATGATTATAAATTAAACAGAAATTCTTTTATTAAAGGCAGGCTTGATAACCAGAAACCTCTTGCGGCTTCTTCGGTTACGCCGGTCAATTTTCAGCTTCAGGTAACCTATGCCGATCTTTTCCGTTCCATTGCGTCATTAATAAATACAAGAAACGTTACCAGCGCGTTGGACATATCCTTCGATTTTGGTCTCAGCGAGATTGGCATGGATATTCTTACAAGAACTGTAACCGGAACGCTGCCGCTTCCTGGCAGGTAGAAAAAATCTAAAAAGGTTAAACTAAAAATTATGAAACAAATAATATCAATTATTTTTTGCATTGTGTTTATTTTTACTCTTGCGGGGTGCGGCGGCGGCAAGTATCCTCTGAATGGAATCTGGTCAGGTCAATTTACAGACGATAATGTTTCGTTTAACGTCAGCGTTGCGTTTATAGATGATTATTGTTTTGCGTTTAACGAATCAAGCGTTGATGAAATGAAATATACATACGAAAAAAGCAAGGGTACGTTAACGGATACAAATCGTTATGAAATTCATTTTAGTGTAAAAAATAATATAATGAATTATACGGTAGAAGGAAGAGATATTGTACTTAATAGAGATAAATCAGCAAAACCGGCTCCGGACGCCATTAAAGGCGTTTGGAAAGACGCGGAAGGCGTCAGGATAATGGCTTTTGTCAATGATTATGCTTTTTTAAGCAACGGAAGAATTAACGCGTATGGTTTTCATTCCTTCGATAACAATGAAGGTTTTTTTATTACTAACAAATATCAGCTTCAAACATGGTTCTTCGTAGACGGCGAAAAAATTAATGCGATAATAAACGGCAGTGAATATACATTTTTTAAAATGTGACGGTCACTTTGGAAGAAAACGGCGGCTGTTATTCTGGCGCTGCCTGCTTTAGTAACTCAAGCGGATTAATTGGTTTATCATCAACGTCATACATTCCAAAATGCAGATGAGGTCCGCTGCTGTTGCCGGTATTGCCGGTTTCTCCGATTTTTTGCCCTCTTTTTACCTCGTCTCCCTGCTGGACAAAAAATGAATTCAAATGGCTGTATAAGGTCTTATAACCGTTGCTGTGGTCTATTGTGATGTAATTTCCATACCCCTGGTGATAAACTGCAATAGAAACAACGCCGTCCATAGCAGCCATTACTGTTTCTCCGATGGGTACGCTGAAATCAACTCCATTATGGAAATGCCTATCGCCGTTGATTGGATCCCTGCGATACCCGAAATAACTTGAAATATTTTGAGTTTCCAGCGGAAAAATAAAAAATTCATCCTCAGTTATTTCAGGCTCGGTTTCTTCAATTTGAGATAAAATATCGATTGTATCTATGTCATTAGCTTCCAAAGTTGTCCTGCATAAAATAAAGACTGATAACAATATAAAAGCAATTATAAAATTATTTTTTCCCCTTGTATGTCTCAATTTTTTTCCTTTCCTTACAGCGTCATCGGCTTAATTGTTGTCATATTTAGAATATTAACAAAACCATTTCAGAATCTCAAGCCGCTGGATAGAATTGATGTTTGATTTTCCGATGTACTTAATCGAAAAGGTAAGAGAGGTTTTGAATCAGTAAATTGACTGTCTTGTTTTTATTTGAAATAATTAAAAAATGAAGAAACGCTCTTTATTCATTTTTATTTTAGTTGCCTTTTTTTGCGCATCATATCTTACAGCGCAGGATAAAAACGTTGACAATTATTCACTGAGGAGTCTTTTAACATACCCGTATAAAACAAGCGTTATTACAATTCAAAAGTTAGTTTTTAAGGATGAGCTTCAATATGCCTACAATGCTTCTTTTACTTCCATGGATTTGACAGTCAGCGCCCGGTTGAGTATTCCCGCGATAAATCCGAATAACATCAAAGGAATAGTGATTATGCTGAGAGGTTATCAGCGTCCATCAAATTACCAAACCGGAAAAGGGACAGAGAATCCGGCTAAAGGTTATCTCGAACGCGGCTGGGCGGTTATTGCTCCTGATTTTTTTGGATACGCTTCTTCTTCGCCCATTCCTTCGCCGTCTTTTTTGTCTCAATTCTACTCTACGATAAACGCGGTAGAACTTTACAAAAGCCTTGAACTTGCTATGCCTCAAGGCGAAACGCTGTCTAATAATGAGAATTCCCGTCCGTCAGTCTTTCGTTATCATTCATCTGTTCCCGCCTCGGACAGAATAACGCTTCCCGGTATGTTAAAGAAAATTGTTATTTGGGGGCACAGCAACGGAGGACAAGTCGCCCTTCATTTCCTTGAGATTATACAAAAACCTGTTACAACGGTATTATGGGCTCCCGTAAGCCTAGCGTTTCCCGACAGCGCGGGTCATTACGGACACGGAGCCGCCTGGGCAGATAATTTTAAGGAGACATACACCGCAGATGATTTTTCGCTGTATAAATTTTTAGACAGAATCGCAGGCGGAACCCGCATACTCCTTCATCACGGAGATAAGGATACATCAACGCCTAAAGCGTGGAGTGATGATTTGTCAAAAGCCATTGAAGCTGAAAATATCCGCCGCGCCTCAAATAGAAGTGAAAGAATTATTTTTCGCTACGAAGTTTATAAAAACGCTAATCATAATCTGAACCCGTATTGGAGTACGGTTTTGCCGAGGGATGCGGCGTTTTGGGAAGAATAGAAATGTAACGATTCCTGTTAGAAATAGCTTGATATATAGGAGATAATTATGAAAAAAATAGTATTTACACTCACTATGTTAGTGATGTTTTTGGCTGTTGGTTGCAGTAAGGCAGCTTATCAAAGAGAAAAGCAAACTGCGTCTTTTGGGGCATCTTCAAGTATGAGGAGATCAGCATCAGCGGACATGTCATACAATGACGCCGCTGTGATGTATGACGAAATCCGCGCGGAAGAAAGCGCAGATTCACAAGCAGCAAATATAACCAATGACGAGCGAAAATTGATCAAGAGCGCTTATGTCAGGATTAGAGTTGATAATCTTGACGCGGCTGATGTATCCATCGCGGAAATGCTGAGCAAATTTATTGCTTACGCCGCTTCGACATATGCAGAAGAAAATTCCCGTCACTACTCATTGCGGGTACCTGCGCCTCAATATGAAGTTTTCCTAACCGAGATGAACGGCATGGGCAGAGTAATTCAGCGTTCGGAAAACACTGAAGATGTCACGCTCCGCTACTATGATCTTGAAGGACGGCTTGAAATGAAAAGAACGCTGTTAAGAACTTTTCAATCCTATCTATCAAGAGCAAGAACAATTGAAGAGATTCTCGCGGTAGAATCACGAATTGCTGAACTGCAATACGATATCGAAGGTACAGACACACAGCTGCGCCACCTCTCAAACAAGGTTGATTACGCCACAATCGATCTCAATCTAATCGGTCCAGTATCTGCTCAGCCGCAAAGCGAAACTCTCAGCGAACGTATCAAAGAACTCTTTGGCAGCTTCGGTTCTTTCCTGTCAACAGTCGTAGTGATCATTATCGGTATATTAATTTTTGGCTTTCCGTTATTAATATTATTTACTCTCTTATACTGGCTAATGTTTGGCAAAATCGGGCTGATAAGAAAACTATGGGTGCTGGTTAAAGGAAAGAAGCAGGGAGCGTGAGCTGGTCACAAATTGCGACCGCCTTTATACTTAAATTATGAAAGAGGTGTTCGCTTGTTGCGACACCTCTTTTTTTATTGACCGTGTGTAATTTAATGTGTATTATTAAAAAGGTAAAATGGGAAAAGTATATACGGTTAAACAACTCAGAAAAATTATTGAAGCAGATGGATGGTATTTGAATAGACAGGAAGGAAGTCATGCACAATATAAACATCCAGTAAAGAAAAATTTAACTACATTACCAATACATGATAAAGACATGAAAAAGGGAACAGCGGCAAGTGTTTTAAGGCAAGCCGGAATAAAAAACAATAGAGAGGAATAGTATGAAAAATTATATAGCTTTATTTGAATATGAAGATGGTAAAGACGGTTTTAGCGTTCTTTTTCCTGATATTCCGGGATGCTTTTCTGCAGGAGATAATTATGAAGACGCATACCGTATGGCTCATGAAGCGCTTGCTTTTCATCTGGATGGATTAAAAAGTAATAATATGACTATCCCGGAACCACGAACTCTGGAAAAAATAAAAAGCGAATGGGACGAATGGAAAGAGTGGGAAAATAATTTTTCTTTTCTTGTTGTTCCTGTTGCAGTTTTTCCGGCGAGTGAAAGATCTGTACGTGTGAATATAATGCTTCCTGAAGGAACTCTTCGCCGAATAGATGCCGTATCAAAAAACCGTTCTGCGTTTCTGGCAACTGCAGCACAGCGATTTTTAGATGATGAACCCTATCAACATAACAGTAAAAAAGGTACACCTGCTTAATTAAAATTATGAATACAGCCCTGCTTCACCAATCCATCCACACCTTCGCCGATCCTTCCTTTTCCCGTTCGGGAGGGCCGGGAGGTCAAAATGTTAATAAAGTAAACACAAAAGTGACTTTAAGATTGTGCCTTAGTGATATAGACGGTCTCTCTGAAACAGAAAAGGAAAGAGTAAAATTCCTTCTTGCAAACCGTATTTCCAATGATAATGAAATTGTAATCACTTCGGACGAGGAACGCTCTCAGCGGATAAATTTGGAAAGAGCATATTTTCGCATGGAAGCGCTAATCACATCAGCGGCAAAACTCCCGAAAAAACGCCGCCCTACAAAACCGGGCAAGGCGGCTAAAGAAAAACGCCTACAGGACAAAAAGCGTCAGGCGCAGAAAAAGGCGGTGCGAAGAGAAAATGTTTCACGTGAAACATAAAAAAGCGAAAATTCGCTGTTAATGCCCTGTTAAATATATTACCAAAAAAACTGAACCCCAGTAACCTTTAAAACAAAAAAGGCATTCTCTGCTAAAGAATGCCTTTTCTAGTTATTTAATAATTTCTTATCATTGATAAGTAAGCAGTATATCTCTGCCGTTTTCGGCTTTTGAGTACAGCAACAGCCTTCCGTTGGCAACGTCCCACTTATAAGCGTTTTTCAAATATGTGTAGTAATCTTGTTCTTTAATTTTTAACGGCTGCCACACAGGCGGTAACTCTGTTACAACCATTTCTTTTACACTGATGGTTTTGTCTCTTTCATTTGCGGTGTACTGAGCGGTGTAGGTATTCGGCGCAGCCTTTCCGCTTACAAAATCATTTGTAACTTTTAAGATGAAAACATCTCCTGCGGCTTCTTTGGATAAGGTGTTTCTGTCAAAAAGAGTTTCTCTAAGGAAAGTGTCTTCAGCGCGGACTTCTATTAATTTCCATTCTTTACTTGTTATATACGCAATGGTCGCATTTCCATCAGGTTTGACACAACCGCATGAACCGCAGCCGCATAAACAGGTACAGACGGCGGAGGTCGTGGCACAACTGCTTATAAACAAGCAAACCACAGCTCCTGCCAATATCAGCATTAGCGTAATCAAATGTTTCTTCATATTTATCTCCTTATAATATTATAAACCAAAAATGATTCGTTTGGTAAGAAAATTATATACTAAAATATTATATCATGCTATATGAATTTTTGGTAAAAAAACTCAAGGCAGATAATTATTCATCATCAAAAGGAAGTTGATCCTGTTCTTCCTCTGAGACTGCTGTTGCGGCGGCGTTATTATTTGTATTATCAGCAGCGGCGGAGGTTTCGTCTTCTTTGACAATTCGATCTAAACCTATGACAAAGTCCGGTTTATCAATACTGAGAATGCGTACGCCCTGCGCGGAAGCACCTGATAAACGAACATCTTTTACTTTCAATTTGATCGATTTACCCTGGCTGGTTATACACATTATATCTTCATTATCCTGAACGCTTACGCAGCCGACAATTTCGCCGGTTTTTTCAGTAATGGTGGAAACTCTCTGTCCGCCTGTGGCGCGTCCATGCGAAGTATATTCGCTGTATTCAATGCGTTTTCCAAAACCAAACTCAGAAATAATCAGCATTTTTTCTCTTTCGTCAACTCTGAGCATTCCTGTTAATTCATCGCCGTTTGCGAGCTTCATGCCGGTAACGCCGCGTGTAGCGCGTCCCATAGCACGGACATTGTCTTCGTGTGTACGAAGAGCTTTGCCCCTGCGGGAGATTAGCACAACTTCATCGCTGCCCTTGGTTAAAAGCGCTGTAACAAGTTTATCGCCTTCATCAAGTTTAATCGCGTTAATGCCTCGGGTTTTTGCGTTTGCAAATTCGCTTGTTTTTACTTTTTTTACAACGGCTTTTGCCGTTCCCATAAACAGGTATTCGTCATCACTGAAATCCTTGAGAGAAACAACCGCAGAAATATCCTCATTTGGAGAAACTGTGAGCAGGCTCTTGATGTGCGATCCTTTGCTGGTGCGGCTGCCTTCCGGCAATTCGTGAACTTTCATCCAGTACGCCTTTCCTGCGCTTGTGATGAACATGATGTACTCATGGGTGGAAGCGACAAAGATTTGTTCGACAAAATCATCTTCCGCAAGTTTCGCGCTCTGCATTCCCTTGCCGCCTCTTCCCTGATTTTTATACGCGGAAACAGGCACGCGTTTTACATAACCAAGATTTGAAATGAGAATCATCATTTCTTCTTTTTTGATCAGATCCTCAATATTGATGTTTTCAACTTCTCCGGTGACAATTTCAGTGCGGCGGCTGTCGCCGAATTTTTCCGCTATTTCGCGGGTTTCGTCTTTAATGACTCCGCGCAATTTTTTATCATCAGCCAACAGTGATTTGAAGTAAGCGATGCGAACCTTTAATTCTTCCAATTCCTGCTTGATTTTTTCGACTTCAAGGCTGGTCAGACGACCAAGGCGCATTTCGACAATTGCCTCGGACTGCGCTTCGGAGAGCAGAAAGCGCTCCTGTAGTTTGAGGCGGGCAGTTGCCACATCACGGCTTGCTTTGATAACGGCGATTACTTCGTCAATATTCGCAAGCGCGATGAGCAGCCCTTCGAGGATGTGAGCGCGTTCTTCGGCTTTGCGTAAATCGTAACGGGTACGGCGTGTGACCACCTCGACACGGTGTTCAACAAAGTAGTGGACTAATTCTCTCAATGTGAGTAACTGCGGCTTGCCGTTAACCAGCGCCAAATTGATGATGCTAAAAGTGGTTTGAAGCTGAGTATTAGAGAAAAGCTGGTTTAGAATGACTTTTACAATCGCGCCTTTTTTCAGTTCGATGACTATGCGTATATTTTCATCTTTATCTGATTCATCGTTTACGTAGGAAATACCGTCAATTATCTTGTCCCGCATCAACTGACCGATTTTTTCGACCAACGGCGCTTTGTTCACATTGTATGGAATTTCTGTAAAGATGATTTTATCCTTTCCCTGTTTTGTGGTTTCAATATTGAATTTACCGCGGATAAGGAGTTTGCCCCTGCCCGTTCTGTACGCCTCTTTAATACCCCGCCTGCCGAAAATAATACCGCCTGTGGGGAAATCTGGTCCCTGCACAAAACGCATCAGATCATCATTTGACGCGTCAGGATTATCAATAAGAGCGCAGATTGCGTTACAAATCTCGCTAAGGTTGTGCGGCGCCATATTTGTTGTCATGCCAACGGCAATTCCGCTTGAACCGTTTATCAGCAGATTAGGAACAGCGGAAGGCAGTATTGCCGGCTCAATTTCTGACTCGTCAAAATTAGGAACAAAGTCAACTGTCTCCTTGTGGAGATCCTGAAGCATTTCATCGCCGATTTTGGAAAGTTTTGCCTCGGTGTAACGCATAGCCGCGGGACCGTCGCCGTCAATATTTCCGAAATTGCCCTGTTTGTGTATTACCGGATAACGCAGGGAAAAATCCTGCGCCATGCGCACAAGGGCATCGTAAAGCGACATATCCCCGTGCGGATGGTATTTACCCATTGTATCGCCGACAATACGCGCACATTTCTTGGTTGCCGCTCCGGGACGCAAGCCCAGCTCGTCCATAGAGTAAAGCAGCCGCCTGTGTACTGGTTTGAGACCGTCCCTCACATCGGGAAGCGCACGGCTCACAATGACCGACATTGCATAATTTAGGTAATCTGTCTTGACTTCGTCTTCTATCGCTATGGGGATAACTTTACCCAACGGCAGATCTGCCGATGGTAATCCTTCAGTTGTATTGGTTTTAGCCACTCTCTATATCCTTATATTGAAAAATTATAATTTAAATTGAAATTCATTATATCATTTTGAGAAATTTTAGTCAAAAGGGGGAGGGGAAAAGAGGTTTTTTCCACGAACTGGAAGAAGAATTTTCTACCACAAACAGCAAGTTCGTGGTGTTTGTGTGGTTTGCGGTAAAAAATTGATTTACTTATACGCGTCCTGCCTGTTTTCAATGTTAAAAATAAATATCAAATTTTCTTCCTGATCGATTTTATAAAAAAGTCTGTATTCTCCTATCCTAAAACGATAAATTTCTTTGTATTCACCTTTCAATTTTTTTATATTTGCGCCGTAATATGGATTATTTTTAAGAATTGGATAAACGTCATTTATTATTTTATTATACAAATGATTGAATTTATTAGAATTAATTTTTTTAGAAAAAGTTTCCGTCTCTGCAATTTTATATTTATCCAATTATTTTATACCGTCCCTTTTTTATATCGTCAATTCCTTTTTTTATGTCTTTTTCAAAAAACATTGTTTCGTTCATCTCGTTATCATCAACGACATTGCTATTAAAAATATAATTCATTGTCGCATATTCAATATAATTTGAAATTGTTCTTCTATCGCCGTCCGCAGCTCTTTTGAGCGTATTATAAATATTATCATCAACCCGTAAAGTTATAGTCTTAGCCATATACAATCTCCTTGCATTCAATATTATTCATTTTTACACAATTTGTCAATAGTGGTTTTAAAAAAGCCCCCGCTTTTTTTCAGGGGCTGAATAAAGTTTAAATTAATTACGAAGCGTATAGCGATGTTAGTGTTATTTGTGATATAAAATTGATTTAAGCTATGTAAGCTTTTTCTTTAATTAACGCTATCAACTGCTCATTTGTGATTTTATTAGAACTATAATCAAGATATATTTCAATCTATGCAATGTCAATGTGTGAGAATCTTTTGGAAAGATTATAAATAATCGGAATGTGTTCCGGTGTACGAAAAATAAATTGATTCTCCAAACATTTCCTTCCAAACTTCCTCGAGTTCTTCGGGTTTATGCCATTTCACCGGAATATCGCCTCTAATTTTAGCTTCCGTTTCTTCAATAGCAGCCAAAACTT
>JGI24695J34938_10000720_pt1 | contig 31245 bp, 25 predicted proteins | sample TergutCo191P3_FD_34938 | JGI IMG/M metagenome (IMG submission 34938)
TAAATCCGAGTATCCTCAGTGACGGGACAGGGATTCCGGAAAGCGGGAATTTGATACCTGATATTATTGATGAGGTTCGGTATGAAATCGAGTGGTTCAGGAAGATGCAGGATGCGGTGACGGGGGGCGTTTATGCGGGGGTATCGGTTTATCCTTCGGGGAATAGTGATGCTTACTCGGCATTTATTGAACCGATATCGGTTGAAGCAACGAAAATGTTTTGTGCGATAATGGCGAAATTTGGTTATCTTTATCAGGATTTTGATAATTCTTATGCAACGGAATGTTTGAAAGCGGCGGATCGGGCGTGGCGGTATTTGGAGAGGAATCATACCGATTTATTGGATGAAATGTATTTTTTGGCGGCGGCGGAAATGTATCGGGCGGCGGGATATCAGGTTTATCATAATGTTATAGTTAAGTATTTGAATAGTGAGGCTTATTTTGAATTGTTTGATGAAAGTTCTATGAATGTTTGGGATGAGCGTCAGGAAACGATTATGATGGGGGCGGTTACATATTTATTGACAAAAAAGCGGGTTGACAAGGTTTTGTGCAGTGAAATAATGAAAAAGATTATGTTGATTGGTGAAAATATCGCGCATCGTGCGCGGCAATCGCTTTATTTAGCGGCAGGTAATTTAAAGCAGGATAATAACCATGAATTACTTAAAGATATGTTTTTTATGACGGTTGTAAATCATATAATTCCGAATCATGAGTACGGAACGGTGCTGGAAAATCATCTTCATTATTTGATGGGGCGAAATTCGATCGGGATAAGTTATATCGATGATGTCGGTGCTTTAAATTATAAGGATTTGGATAATCGGTTAGGGATTATGAACCAAATTGAATCGAATTCGAAATTAATGTTTATTCTTAGTGAAATAATTAGTAATGCCGATGGAATATACTGAATATAAGTCATTAAAGGGAGAAAAAAGTATGAAAATAATTGTGTTAGCAGGCGGGATTAGTCCGGAAAGAGACGTTTCGTTAAGTTCGGGCAAACTTATTTATCAGGCGTTAAAAGAGAAGGGGCATCAGGCGGTCTTTCTTGATGTATATTTAGGTTACGATGATGATTTAATATCAGTATTTGATAAAGATATTGATTGGACGAAGGACGTCGGGGCTATCGGCAGTCAGAATCCCGATATAGAGAAAATCAAAGCGATGCGGACAGATGGGGAGAAAAATTTCTTCGGACCGAATGTTATCGCCTTATGCCAAGAAGCGGATATTGTCTTTATTGCTCTTCACGGTGAAAACGGGGAAAACGGAAAAATCCAAGCTTGCTTTGATTTGATGGGAATTAAATATACCGGCAGTGATTACATAAGCTCGGCAATTGCGATGGATAAAACCTTGGCGAAGGAATTGTTTGTTTTTCATTCGATTCCGACGCCTAACAGTATATCGATAAGCAAAAAGGATGCGGAGGACTCGCCTGCCGGTATCGATTATCCGTGTATCGTTAAGGCGAACGGCTTGGGTTCAAGTGTTGGGGTAAAAATAGCGAAGAATGATGCGGAATATGCCGAGGCTTTGGAAGAAGCTTTTCGTTATGATGATATTGCGCTTGTTGAAGAATATATCATTGGGCGGGAATTTTCCGTTGGTGTTTTGGATGGTGAAGCCTTGCCTGTTATTGAGATAGCGCCGAAAGATGGTTTCTTTGACTATCATAATAAATATCAACCGGGCGCGAGCGTAGAAACATGTCCCGCTTTGATTTCCGCTGAGCGGGCAAAGATGCTAAGGATGGCGGCGGAAAAAGTCTTTAAGGTTTTACGCCTTGGTAATTATGCACGGATTGATTTCATGATGGATAGTGACGGCTGGATTTATTGTTTGGAAGCGAATACGTTACCGGGAATGGCGCCGACTTCGCTGTTACCGCAAGAAGCGAAAGTTGCCGGGATTGAATTTGGCGATTTGTGTGAGCGGATTGTGAAGGTGGCTTTAAGATGAAAAACATGACATTGATTAATATCGCGCAAGCTTGTCAGGGTAAGCTTTGCGGTGCGGATATTCCTAAAGAAGAGGTGAGCGGGGCCGTCATTGATTCGCGTCGTCTTAAAGAAGGTAATCTTTTTATTGCTGTCCGCGGTGAGAAAGCAGACGGTCATTCATTTATTAAAGATGTGATGATTAAGGGCGCTTTGGCGGTTGTTTGTGAAGAAGAACCTGCTGTGGAAATTCCTTATATTTTGGTGAAAAACAGCTTACAGGCACTTAAGGATATGGCGATTTTTTATCGTTCTCAATTAGATATTCCGATTATTGGGATTACAGGAAGCGTGGGGAAAACCGGCACGAAAGAATTTATCGCGGCAGTACTTGGGGTTCGCTATCAAGTGCTTAGGACGGAAGGTAATTTTAATAATGAAATCGGTTTGCCGTTGACGGTTCTTAAGATTCGCGGCAATCATCAAGCGGCGGTTTTGGAAATGGGAATTAATAATTTCGGTGAAATGCATCGTTTATCGGAGATTGCTAAACCGAATATTGCAGTGATAACGAATATCGGGGATTGCCATTTGGAAAATCTTGGCTCAAGGAGTGGCGTCCTGAAAGCTAAATCTGAGATTTTTGATTTTTTGGCGGATGACGGGCATATTTTGCTTAACGGAGATGATGAACAGCTTAACAAAGTTGATGAAGTAAGAAAAATCGTACCGCTTAGATTCGGGAGAAGTAAGGACAATGATTTGTATGCTACGGATATTGTTAATAATGGATTAGATGGAACTAGTATAACAATTGTTATGAAAGACGTGAGTTTTAAAGCCGATATTTTTCTTCCCGGTGCGCATATGGTTTATAACGCTTTGGCAGCAACAGCGGTCGGAAGATTGTTAAAGATGCCGGTTGGTGAGATAAAAGAGGGCCTTGGCAAGGTAGAATCAATAGTCGGGCGGAGTAATATCATTCATTTGGCTAATGGAAAAATTATTGATGATTGCTATAATGCGAATCCCATTTCAATGCACTCCGCACTGGCGCTTTTGCAGAGCGCTAACGGTCGAAAAGTAGCGATTTTAGGTGATATGTTCGAACTTGGTGAAAAAGAAAAGGAAATGCACGCGGAGGTCGGCCGCGAAGCCGTTACGGGCGGTGTTGATGTATTGGTTTGTATAGGCGCATTGTCGGAGAATATGTATGAAGCGGCAATTGCGTTATTGGGTGACGATAAACGGAGAGAGTCATTTTATCATTTTAGCAATAAAGCGCTTTTTATAAAAGCGGCGAAGGAAATCATCCGCCGCGGTGATAATGTCCTGATTAAAGCATCACACGGTATGGCGTTTGAGACATTGGTGGAAGAGATTCGGGGGTTGTTATCATCGATTCCCCAATGATAATTGGTTATGTCTCCGGATTTAACCCGGCTTCTTCAATGTCGTAATAATCCGCAGGTGAAAGGAAGGATTTAAGCTTTTCTTCAATAACCCGTGGATTCTCGCCTGCCTGAATTGAAAGTAAGCCTTCGACCATGATTTCTTTATTCATAATTTCGATATCATTGCGATTTTTGAGTTTTCCGGCGACGGGACCGGCGACCAAGTTCGCCAAGAAAGCGCCATAAAAAGTAGTAATAAAAGTCATCGCCATTGTCGGTCCCAGTGAAGCGACATCGGAGAGTCTGTCAAGGGCAATGATTAGTCCGAGCAAGGTCCCGATCATACCCCATGCGGGTCCGTATGCACCTAAAGAATCCCAAAAGGCGATTCTTTTCTTATGCCGCGCTTCGATACTGATAAGTTCGGTTTCCATGATACCGCGAACCAACTCAGGATCAGTACCGTCGACAATCAGCAGAATACCTTTCTTGAGAAAACGATCATCAATTTGTGTCGCCGCTTCTTCTAAAGATAAAAGCCCTTCTTTACGGGCTATATTTGATAATTCAATGATTTTTGTTATCATGGATTTGATATCGTTGTCCGGTTTTCTGAGAACGAGGGTGATTGATTTAAGACCTGCAATAACATCGGGAAGGTCGTTAGCCGCCACGATGCTCGCCAATGAACCGACGAAAACGACGAAAACAGAAGGTATGTTAAAGAACGACTTAATCTCGCCGTTTGAGCCGATAATACCAACATACATTGCCACCAGACCGATTATAAATCCAATAATTGTTATAATGTTCATTGTTTATCCTAACCTTTCTATACGCGGTTGGTCAATTGCGTTTTCGTACTAAATCCCTTCAAGAGGGGAGTACAAGATTTTCCGCTATACATCGGAAACCTATACATATGATATCTAAATATAACAGTTGGCGATGATTTTGTCAAGTAGTAACTTTAATTTGACATATTTAAGCTAATTAATTATTATTAAAGATACCTATGTATAGTAAACCAATGCATGAAAGGAGTAATATTTTGGATTTTCAGATGATTAAAGGCAGTGTATCAATGATGGTTCTTGGGTTATTGAATACTTCTGATATGTACGGCTATCAAATAATCCGCGAGTTGTCAGAGCGCTCAAATGATACTTTTATGTTTAAAGAAGGAACATTATACCCTGTTCTCCATGAACTCGAAAAAAAGATGCTGATAGAATCTTATTGGGAGAGTACGACGCTTAAACGTAAACGTAAATATTACCTGATTACGGAAAAGGGTCGTATCGCGTTATTAGAAAAAATAGAGGATTGGGAAAACGTAGTTATATCTGTAGAACGAGTAATTGAATCTTTGAATCGGAGGAAAGATTATGAATAAACGCATCACGGAATATCTGAATACTGCTTGCGCTCAAATTAAATCAAAGCAAAACCGTTTATCCGCAAGAGCCGAATTAATGAGCCATATCCATGCATCGGTTGATGATTTGAAGCAAAAAGGAATGAATGAAGAAGACGCCGTTAAAGTAACTTTGGAGCGCATGGGGAATCCGTCTGAAATTGGAAGCCAAATTTCAGCTTTTAATCCGACGTGGAAAATTTATATGGTAACAATGGCAGGAATCATTTTACTTATGGCTCTTCTTATTTGGGTAGGTGTTTTCCGTAAGATCCACTTATTTGATATTACCGCTTTGGTATTCGTGGTACTGGTCACAGCCGCAATTATCCTGATTGGCGGAATATCAAGACTGACGAAATTATCAGCCCTTGCGCGCGGGCGTTCCGCCGCGTTATACGCAGGGGGTATCGGTTCGGTAATTGGTCTTGTGGATGCGTTGGGCAATATTGGTAATCTTGAAAATTTTGGGGTCGCTTTGAGTTTTTGTATTACGTCTGTCTTATATGGCTTGATCACAAGTGCCGTACTAACCGGCATCGGGCATTTGTGCCGCCCGCTCGAAGCACATGAAATCTGTAAAATTTTGGGTTGGGACTATGAGTTATGAGAGACATATATTATATGCTTGATAATGTCAGTATCGTCAGGTCAAAAATATAAGATTACATTTGCGGATTTCTAAGTAGACATTTAAAAAAAAAGGTGTATAATTATCTTACATAACTAAAATCATTGATAAATATAAGGTTTACTTTAAATTGCCCGATATATTTATTATTGTAGTTTTTGCATTGGTCAAGAAGGGGGTTCTTGGTGAATAAGCACAAAAAGTTTTTTGCATTGATTCTGACATGTATGCTTCTTTTTAACGGAGGTATACCATCGTTTTCTGCCGGATTGATACTGAATGGTGATTTTGTCGGTGACGGTAAAGTGATCTATGATGTTCTTGATGATGAAGTCTTCAAATATTGGGTACCAACGAATTTAAGCTACGATTTTATGCTGATTCCGCAACAATTACTGGGCGGACCGGCGGTTATTTTTAATCCCAACTCAACCCTGCTTATAGTCAGTGAAAGTTCGGTTCCCGTCTCGGTGGACGTGACTTTTAAAATGTTTGATAATGGTGACATCAATTTTGTTGATGATGCGGCATTGCTTGATGTACCTCTTAATTCAGAATATCGTAAAGATTTATTAATCGAATTGGAAACAACCAAGGAGTCGGTTTCGGCAATAGGATCTTTTGTCGGCGGCGGGATAAAGGGCGCTACTAATAAAAGGGGAACGATGTTTAAGTATGTCCTCGATGAAGCGTCTTACTCATACTTGGTAACGGTGATAGACGCCGATAATTATGTCTATCAATTTGATTTCGTCCGCGATGATCCAACTGAGGCATATGGTATTCAGTTAAAGCCATCGGGTCAAATAGGTGCAATGGGTAATTGGAATACTTATGTCGGTGCGGCGCCATCCCATTTTGTGACGATGGAAGTAAAATATGTTGTTGACATTTATTCTGATGATATCGCTGCGGTAAATTATTTAGATCCTCCGAACGCTTATGCTTTGGTTGAAATTGACCAAGATTTTTCATATCCTGTTGACTTTGAATTCAATGGGTCAATTGTGCTGTTTACAATCAAAGCGGATCCGCTCTACGGTTCGATTTTTAGTAGTGTAAAGACAGAGTATACAATATATAAAGACGGTGATGCAGGTACCGAAATATTCGGCACTACTAATCTGTCCGGCTTAACGGTGATGAATAATGGCAGTACCGCAATGTTTGCCATCCCGTACTGGATTGCGAATGACGGATGGACGAAGTTGGTCATCACCGGCGACGGTGTTTCCGGCAAAACGATTACCATGGTTAAAGCAGGTCCGGCAAATCAGCGGGGTGCTGTATTGGTATCTATAAAAGATTAAGAAAGCAACTGAATGAAAGCAAATATAAAAAATCACACGACTTATATATTATTTTTCGGCTCCTTATTAATTATGTTCATTGGATTATACGATGTTCTTAAGATGTATTGCCTGACAATTATAAATGACGAGTTCGGTTATTGGGCAAATGCTGCTCACATGGCAGGAAAGGACTGGTCGAGTTTGCTTTCGACTAGCAGTTTTTATTCTTATGGCTATAGTTTCTTATTGGTTCCGCTTTACCGGCTTGGTGTATCGGCAGAAGTGATGTATCAATTGGCAATTGTGATAAATGTTTTATTGATGGTCTTTAGCTTCCTGTTGACAGCATGGCTGGGTATGCGTTTATTTGATAAGATTGACAAACGGATAATTTCTTTCGTTAGCTTGGTTGTGACTCTGTATTTGAATAATATCTTTCAAATGAAGGTTGCGTGGACAGAGACAGTGCTTTATTTTACGTTCTGGGCGATTGCGGTTTTATTATATCGTGTGATAGAACCGATGCTTTATGCTAATGGTCAGATGACCGTGATAAAACCCAAAATTGTTGATCTATCCTTGTTTGCGGTCGCCGCGGTATACATATATACGGTCCATAATCGGGCTATCGGAGTAACAATCGCGGCAATTTTCGTGATATTTCTATTTTATGTGATGTCATTATTTAATAAAAAACCACAGCACAGATTGCTTATTGCCATGGCGATAATGTTTATTTTAATCGTTTTGGCATCTTTATTCCGGCAATATATAATTGATAATTGGTATAGCGCGCTCCGCATTGGCAATGAAGCGGAAATTGGCAATATTAACACCGATATCAATGATTTTTCAGGTCAGGCGAATAAATTTAAGCGCCTGACGACGCTAAGAGGAATCACAGACTTAGCCTTAAGTTTTGCGGGGAAGCTTTATTATCAGGCAACAGCATCATTTTTACTGATTTTTCTGCCGCTTGTTTCAGCTTTGGGCTTGGTGGTAAGCAGTATCTTTAAACGAAAAAGTACTGCAAAATGGACGGTCACAAACTGGGTACTTCTATTTTGCTCATGCGCCTATGTTTTAGAGATTGGAGTGGCGTCATTTTATAAATCTGCCAGAATTGAAAATTTAAGAGCGCTTGATGTTCTATATGGCAGATATCCTGAATTTGCGATTGGCCCGATGCTTTTGTTTGGTTTTGCGATGTTGCTTTCGAATAAAGAGTATTTGAAGGAAATTATTATCGGAGCTGTTACCTATTTTATCACGGCGATATTAGTAGCGTATCAGCTAAATAATGTGGACGCGATGTTTGTAAATCTCAATAATCTGACCTCTGCGTATCATTATTTCAATGGGCAGGATTCGGTGTCGGTAATCGTTCTTAAAATGACCTTGGTCGGCTTGGCGGGATTTTTACTGGCGGAAGGATGTGCTGCTTTTGCTAAGATGCAAGATGGCAATAAGCAGAAAAATATATTAGTTATTTTTGCAATCACAATTATTAGTTTGTATTGGTGCTTTCTCGGCATATCGTCCACACATAAATGGGTAGCGGGGAACGATGAGAGGGGGCGGAGTGCCATGGGGGATATCCATGAATTGGTAAAAGAACTGGATCCGCAGACGGAAATTTATTATTTCGGCATACCCGGCGATCGGTTCCACAATCATGTAAAGATTCTCCAGAGCATGAACCCTGACAGGACGTTCCGGGTCATATCATTCGAGGAAGCGATGGAACGGCGCGCTTATGAAGGCAGTTATGTTTATATGAGCGGGATTGATAACGCGAGGGTCAGGGCATTTAGTGAAGTGGCGGATAGGGTGTATTCGAATAGGTTTTTGGCACTTTATTTGCCGTGAGTAATGATGGTGTGTATTTGACAAAGTAGCGTAAATAAGTGATAATAAGAGAAATTATTCGGAATTTTGCCGATATATAGATTTGAAAATGAGTATATTATGAACCATAAAAAAATTTATGTTACAAAAACATCATTGCCGCCATATGATGAATATATTAAAGCCATTGAATCATTATGGGATAGTCGTTTCATAACGAATATGGGGAAATATCATCATGATTTTGAAAGTCGGTTAAAGGATTTTTTACAAGTGCCAAATCTGTCATTGATGGTTAACGGGCATATGGCTTTGGAGATGACAATTCAAGCGCATAACTTTCCCAAAGGCAGCGAGGTCATAACGACACCGTTTACATTTGTGTCTACTACTCATGCTATTGTCCGTAATGGCTTAGTGCCGATTTTTTGTGATATTAAAGCAGATAATTTTTTGCTCGATGAATCAAGGATAGAGGAGCTGATAACAGAAAACACCGTTGCGATTGTTCCTGTTCATGTCTATGGAAATGTATGTAATATTGAAGTGATCGAAAGTATAGCTCAGAAGTATGATTTAAAAGTAATTTATGATGCGGCACATGCTTTTGGTGTTAAATATAAAGGCTCAGGGATAGGAAGCTTTGGAAATGCCTCGATTTTTAGTTTTCATGCTACGAAAGTGTTTAATAGCATCGAGGGAGGCGCGGTAGCATCTAATAATTCGGATTTACCGGATAAGATATATAATCTAAAAAATTTTGGTATTCGCAATGAAGAGTTAGTGGTGTCCATTGGCGCAAATGCTAAGATGAATGAATTTCAGGCAATAATGGGTATTTGTAACTTGAAATATTTTGAAAGAAATGTTGCCGCCAGAAAATTGATCGTAGAAAAATATCATGAATTATTATGTAATGTTGAAGGCGTTAGATTATTGTGTTTTAACGAAGATATTGAACGTAATTACGCTTATTTTCCTGTGCTGTTCGAAGAGAATGAACACGGAGTCGAAAGGGATGATATATTTAATGCGTTAGCGAAGAATCAAATCAATGCGCGGAAATACTTTTATCCTTTAACGGCAGATCAAGCGTGTTTTAAAAATAAGTACCATGCTATTCCATTAGAGACAGCGCGGTATTGCTCAGATAGAATAATGGTTTTGCCTTTGTACCCGGAGCTTTTATTTGATGATGTTGAACGGATTTGTGATATTATCAAAGATACTCTGTCTTGTAACGAGGAGAATAAAAGTTGAATGTAGGTATCATGCAACCATATTTTTTACCTTATATTGGTTATTGGCAGTTGATTAATGCTGTTGACATATATGTTATTTATGATGATGTAAACTATATAAAAAGAGGATGGATAAATAGAAATAATATTCTGGTAAATGATGAACCATACTTATTTACACTGTCACTTTCTAAAGCAAGCCAAAATAAGCTGATAAATGAAATAGAAATTGAAGGCGACCAAACGAAACTAATTAAAACTTTTCAATCAGTATATAAAAAAGCGCCCTTTTTTAATGACGTTTCGGGGATTCTTGAGCAAATATTTGATTATCGTGATATGAACTTAGCAAGATTCGTTGGTAACAGCATTTTGATAATCGCGGATTATCTTGGATTAAAAACGGCATTTATGTATTCGTCTGAAATTAATAAGGATAATTCGCTAAAAGGTCAAGATAAAATAATTGAGATATGCAAAATTTTAAAAACAACAGATTATTATAATGCTATCGGCGGAACAATGCTTTATAATCAATCTGACTTTGAAGCTAGCGGTATTCAATTACATTTTATGAAATCACAATCAATTGCTTATAAGCAATTTAATAATCTTTTTGTTCCATATTTGTCAATATTAGATATTATGATGTTTAATTCTGCAGAACAAATAAAAACCATATTATTATAAAGCGTGTACATGGTTCAACCAAATAGCTATTTCGTCAAATTCAACAGAGGCTTGATTTTATAAGTTGGAGGAAGTATAATATTATGAAAACAAATATTGCGTTTATGGGTTATTCCGATCAATGCATAGGAGTGCTTTCGGATAGTCATATATTTAATCTGGTAGCTGTTATTACAGAAACCGGAAAGCTGGTTCAAGCAACGATAGATAGATTGAATAAAGCAGAAATCCCTATTTTTTTTGTAGAAAAAACTGATGATGTTATAAATGCAATAAAAACTATTAATGTGAGATTGTTTTTAATTTATAAATTTCGATATATAATTCCGCCGGAAACTATCAAAGATAATAATATTTTCAATATCCATCCGGGAGATTTAAGAAATAACAGAGGTGCAAACCCACTTTCGTGGAGTATACTTTTAGGTCATAAGTCTACTTGTCTTTCTTTGCATAAAATTGATGAGAGAATTGATATGGGACTTTTGTTAGCGGAATATTCAGTTAGCGTCTTTGAAACTGACGATATAAAAAAATTGGAATGCAGACTAAATCAAGGATTAGAATATCTGATAAACGAGCTATTTAATTTTTTGGCAAATAAATATTCCGGGGAACATATTGTTTCCGGAATATACAGAAGAAGGATAGAAGAAAAAGATTATACAATTGATTTGCAGAATGATACATTTGATGTTATGAAGCGGAAAATATATTCACAAAAATCATATAGAGGAGCAGTTCTGAAAGTTGGCGGCTATGCTTTCTATGTTAATGACATCGGTAATTTGTGATATTATCAAAAATTCCTGTCTTAAGACATGGTTTTCGGGCAGTTATGCTATAATTGGAAAGTATCACTAAGAAACGATCTATAGTGCTGAGGTATTTTATAATTTATTACATAGATAATATAAATAAAATACCAAACACTACCGATATATCCTATACGCAGTATTATGTATTTGAATGGAGGTGACAATTTTGTCTGAAGAAGGTAACAATATTAATAAGGGAGGTGATGCAAAAAAGAGGCGACAAAGCAGTAAAACCATGATTATAGTCATCATTTTACTAGTTATTTTAGTGGTGATCGGCGGTGTTTTAATTTTTATTATGTTGAGGGATAAACAGCCTGACGTTCCTGCAGAGAGACCAACGCTAACGGGGGGAAGGGGAGTCATCGCAACGGAAGATAATATTCAAGAATTACTTGAACAACTTGAACAGCCCGTTGAAGATGCCCACTATTTGGTTAACATGAGTGTTCGTTTGGTTTTTGACACTTGGGACAAATCGGCGCGAGGTACATATATTAAAAATGATTCGGCGAACAATAGGACAGTGTATATTGACATTTTCCTGGATGATGAAAATGGTAATCGTGGAGAGTTAATTTATTCTTCGCCATATATACCGGTGGGACAGGAGTTAAGGAATTTTAGTTTGGACCGCGAGGTAGCGGCAGGGGAGTACTCAACATCAATCGTATATTATTTGGTTGACGATGAGTATGAGTTTATTACGGATTTAGTGCTTGGCGTTAAGTTAATTATCAATGAATAACGCTGTACTAAGCAATGAAACTATAAACTAATGTAAGAAAAGGAGTTCAAAAAATGAAGAAACACAAAAAACTATTGGCAATTATTCTTTCAACGGTGTTGGTACTTTCACTCAATGTAGCAGCATTTGCAGGCGGAGCCGCCCCCGGATTCCAGGGTTCGGACGGCGTCTTTACGGGCAGCGGTAATGTTCTGTTTACAGACGAAGAATCAGAAGAGGTTAAGCTTTATGTGCCGACCAGTCTGTCATTCGATTTCATTCTTGACCCGTTGGGCATCGTAGAACAGGCAAAAACGGCAAATGGAGCGCCGTTCACGCTTGATCCCGACGCCGATCCCGAGGTTATCTTTCTTAATGATGAGATTGAATTCGGCGCAGAAAGTTATGCACCGCTTAGTCTTGGTTTTAGTGCAAAAATGGAAGACCAAGGCGGTATTGTATATAGTACGGACGGAACATTTGCAGACGATGATACTCTTGAATTGTACATCAATTTCGAAGTAGCTCAGAATGGCAATGTAGTACCTAAAATATTTGCAGATTTACTTACGAATAGTAAAGCACATAGTGCAGGCACATTTGACGGCACTGGTGAACTTGGAGCAATTGATGATAACGGTACAGATTTTAGTTTCGTAATACCTGAATGTGAATATGGTGTTGAAATAACAGGTTTTGATTCTTCGAGTTGGCCTTGGACATTTACTGCCACACCTATAAAAGAAGATGATGACGAGGTATATGGTACTGCTTTAAAAGCCGGCGGTGAGATGACAAAAGGCAGTGATTGGTCTGCTTATGCAGGTGTCGATGAAATCAGGATAGTAACCAAATTCGAGATCGACCTGTATAGCGGCGCGGCTCCTGTTTATGAGGCAGATACGGCTTGGTTGGTAAGTATTGGTTTTAATGCTCCTAGTGCTCCTATTGTTTATACATGGTCTGCTCTTGGCGCTCCTAACATCGTAGGCGGTACCAATGCTACTTCGACCACGGCGATACCTGAATTAGTAGGCGCCACTGTTACCGGTGCTGATTATTACACAGCCAGTTCTTCGTTTTCTTTAGGTATTGTTACGGCATCACCTTCCGTAAACAACACGATTAGAAATAACAATGGTATTTTGACGGTAAGGCTTGGCAATAATGCAGCTACTGATTGGACGAAAATAGTATTAACCCTTGATACCGGTACTGAAATTACAATAAATCGTTAATTAGTAGATATAAGTAAAAATGATCTGCGCATAACCTCTGTAATTCAGAGGTTATGCGTTTTTCCACCTCTTTGTAAAATTTTGTATATCGCTGTCACTGTAGAAAAAATGTATACGTGAATCAGAGCCATAGTATAGTGATAATATATCATTCGGGAGTCGGAATGAGTTTTTGAGATCGCGATAGATATATTTGTATATTTCATCATCAGCAACTTTTTCATTTGATAAACGAAAGTTCGATACACCCGCAAATTCACCGATTATGTTTTCGAGCGAATTAATTTTTTCGAGTTGAAAGATTAGCACCTCAATATTATCTTTTTGGATAATTGAATATCCTTGATCCTTATCAAATGGGTAATCATACACATCGATATGGAATACTTGCTTTAGTTCATCATCAAACCAATCCCACAGCAAATCATACTTTGAAGTTATAAATGAAAGAATATTATCCATAAATGATTCACCTGTATCCATGACGGTTTTAAGCCCATGCCGATATAGATTATGCATAAACGCCGATATATTCCGTGAGATAGGATCGCGAATAGGGGTTATTATCCTTTGTTTTTCACCATCTCTTATGCTATTACGGTAAAGAGTCAAAAGTTTCTTTAAATCTTCTGAATCGCAAACAAGTTTTTGGATGAAATGCAGCTGAGCAGGGATAATTCCGCAGTTTCGCAAGCTTTTCTTGATAGTGCTGGAGCCGACTTTTGCAGCTTGGTAAACCAGAATATCTGAGAAGCCATTGAAGTGTCTTTCCATAATGTAAAGAAGAGCTTCATTGAAGATATCATTAACTCTGCTTTCTGCCTTTCGATATCTAAGCAATTCAATACCTTTTAAGTATCTGTCAATGAAAGCTTGTCGTGCTGAATCATCTATTTTTAGTTGATAGATGTTTTGCATAAGTGAAATGTCCAAAGTTAATGTAAGAAAAATATTTGGAGTTCTAAGACATAAATCAGTGAGAGTATCAATTATTTGGGCGGCGACGGCATTTTTAATTGTTGTGATTATGATGACAACCTCGCATTGCTCGTCTAATTCTTTTAGTTTGGTAATTGATATGATTGGTTTGCCATTAATCGTATCTGTCAATTTATCTGCATCCCGATCACAAAAACACATGATTTCTATTCCTAATAATTTTAGTTTCGCTTGTGTTTCTCTGCCGGTTAATCCGGCGCCATATAAAACTATTTTATTATTTTTTAGTATGTCAGGTTCGTTTATCAGCGTTAATTGATTCATGCGGTTTTCCTTTCTTTCAGCGCCACTTTTTTTGAAAGTTGTTTATATCCGCTTCATTGTAAAAATAGCGGGAGCGGGCTTCGGAGTCATAATATAGCGACAATATTTCCGAAGATAAATGTAGCGACATTTTCACATCGCGATAGAGATTTTTATATATCGAATCATCACTAACAAAGGCGTTCGTAAGTTTGAGGTGCGGAACATTCGCGAACTCACCAATTAGCTTTGTGAGAGAGTTCAATTTTTCAAGCTGATAGACCAGTACTTCAATATTACCCTTTTTAATGATCGTGTATCCATTTTCCCGGTCAAACGGATGGGTGTATACATCAATATCGAAGGTTTGCTTTAACTCACTATCAAACCAACCCCATATTGCATCATGATTTGAGGTCAAATATGCAATCAGGTTATCTGTGAATGATTCACCTGCATCCATATGAAGTCTTAGACCATATATATATGATGTAAAAATATATGAAGATATATTTCGTGAGATAGGTTCGCGGACAGGTATTATTATTTTTATATTATTTCCGTTCTTTATGCTATCACGATATATGGTTAAAAGGTTTTTTAGCTCTTCTGAATCATCGATAATACCGCGAATGAAATGAAGGTGGGTGCATGATACGTCGTGATGGCGAAGACTTTCGTGAATGGTAGTTGAACCTACTTTTCCTGCTTGGTATATCAATATATCTGAGATACCGCTAAAGTGTTTTTCCATATGATTGATAACACTGTTAATTTCACAATTTCTAATCCTTGCCCGTGCCGTTTGAAATTTAAGAAGGTCAATACCCCTTAAGTGTCTGTAGATAAAAGTATTTCGTGATATATCATCTAATTTAAATTGATAAATATTTTGCATGATCGAAATGTCTAAAGTAAATACCGTGTAGATATTTGCAGTTCTAAGATGTAAATCATTTAGCAGATTAAGAATCTGTTCCGTATCGGTATTTTGAAGCGTTGTGATAATGATAACGATTTCGCAGATACTATCTAATTCCTTAAGTTTGGGGATAGATATGATTTGCCGACCATCGATAATATTATTCCATTTATCAGCATTACTATCACATAAAAAGGCGACTTCAATTCCTAACTGCTTAAGTTTATCCAGTGTTCTTGCGCCGTTAAATCCTGCACCGTACAAAACCACTTTATTTTTATATAAAATATCGGGTTCGTTTATTAGTGATAATTGGTTCAATTGATTTTCCTCCGCATTACAATATTACAGACGACTTCGCTTTGCTCTCGTTGCTCGCGTTGCTCGTGTGAATCTTGACATTTTAAAAAGCATTTATTATAATTATGAAATAGCTGACTGTTGAAGCATATTATTGTATTTTAATGCATATAAAAGAAAATTTCAAGAGTTCTGAGTTAATTAAAAATAAAACCAAATAAAACGGTGATTAGAATGATTGGAACAGAACAAATTTTAAGATCTCCGTCCTATTACTTGCATTCCCGAGAAATCATTTTATATGGCGCAGGGTATGATGGACGGTTGTATTTGAAAAATTTAGAGTATATGGGCGCAAAAGTGATAGCTTTTTGTGATACCTTTAAAAGTGGAAGCTATTGTGATTTACCGATTCTTGATACTCTTCAATTGGAAAAAATACTTTGTAAAAACAAACAAACATACAAACATATCGTTATATCTTCAGATAATAATCGAAATGAAATTTTGTTAGCTATAAAAGCACAAGGGTTTGATGAATATTTACTTAATATTGATAGGGAATGTTTGGCTCAATTAATGATTAATTGCCAAAAAACGAAAGATGCGAATAGTTATAAAGATGAAATTATAGATTTCGATGGCCATGAGTTAGGAAAGTATATTGGCAGGAAAAGGCGCCGCAGTGTTTATGAATCGATAATACTGGATAATCCGCTTTTGATTTATCAGCCGGGTAAAGTGGGTTCAACTACTTTATATAACAGCTTTTCCAAATCAATTCCGATAGTTCATATTCATTGGATTTATCGTGATTACAGATTATACTTTAGTGAAGAAGGTTTCGGCAGATTTAAAGCATTATTACGTAATCGGCGAGTTAAAATCATTACGATGGTACGAGAACCGCTTTCACAAATCGTTTCAAGCTTTTTCCAAACTTTGAATAGATATCATACTAATTTGCTTGATGTAAGCCAATTATCTTTTGATGATGTAAAAGAGGATTTAGAGCATCACTTAGAGCTTTCAAAGTCTGAGAATCTTTTTGATTGGTTTGAGCGAGAGTTAGAAAGAACATTCGAAGTTGATATCTACGAATTTCCCTTTGATCGGAAGAAAGGCTATACTTTAATTAAGAAAGGAAACTTAGAAATTCTTTTGCTGAAAATGGAAAAAATGAATAGTTTAGTTGATGTAATCGGAAGTTTCGGCGGCGTCGAAAATTTCGTTTTAGAAAAGCATAATCTATCAAAAGATAAGCCGTATGCCGAGTGCTACAAAGAAGTCAAAAAGAAGTTTGTCTTCAAAAGAGAATATGTTGATTTGTTTTATAGAAATAACGACAAATTTGATCATTTTTATTCAAAAGAAGAGAAGACAGAGTTTCTGAACAAATGGAAACATAATTTACCGAAGGGATATAATATTTAAGCTATACTAATCTATATGCTTAAAATTTTAAATTGGAGTATACCTATTGCGGAAATATCATCAAAAAATGATTTTGGAACTGTTATGCACCATAGCAGAAACGGCAAACGAAGCCCGAAAGCATAAATCGTCTAATCTTTTAGCTGATTGTCAAGATGGAGCAATCGAGATTGGTAATCTCATTGAGCGGCATGAAGGCGCAGATCATGTAACGGTTAAATACCTTGAGGAGTACTGCGAACTGCTATATAAAGCCAGCCTTGCATTGACCGAGCAAGTCAATGAGTCGGGCGTTTTTAAAATGCTAAAAAAACAACATATTAAAATCACCGACAGTGTTGTAAACGACATAAATGCAAATAAATTGGAAGTAGTTTTTTTCACTTATAAAGCCAGCATGTGGGATTCGCTGGAATCGGTTTGGCTAACGGCGAAGGAAGATCCTGATTGCGAGACCTATGTTGTACCAATTCCCTATTATGATAGAAATTCCGATGGTACATTAGGACAAGTCTATTATGAGGGAGGTGAATATCCTGCTTATGTTCCGATTACCGACCCGAAAAGTTATGATGTCAGCGAGCGGCGCCCTGAGATGATATTTATCCATAACCCTTATGATAACAGCAATTTCGTGACGAGCGTACATCCTGATTACTATGCTGAAAGTCTTAGGAAATTTACCGATATGCTGGTATATATTCCGTATTTTGTGTGCGGAGATGAGGTTGAAGAGCATTTTTGTGTCGTCCCCGGGACGCTTTATGCTCATAAGACGATAGTGCAGTCGGATCAAATCAGAGATGAATACCTTAAATATTACAAAACATTTGAAAGGGAGAATAACTGTATCGGGATGTTTGGGCGGGCAGAAGAAAAATTCGTTGCTTTGGGCAGTCCGAAAATAGATGCAGTAATTAATAAAAAGCCGACCGATTTTGATATACCGATTGATTGGAATATCTGCGGCAAAAAAGTTGTTTTGTATAATACAACCGTTGCGGGTTTATTGCATGGCGATAGAAGAATACTTGATAAATTACGCTTTGTATTTGCGTGTTTTAAGGATAATAAAGAAGTGGTTTTACTTTGGCGTCCGCATCCGTTGAGTATATCGACTTGTAAATCAATGCGCCCGCAGTTATTAGATGAATATCTTAATTTGGTTGCTGAATATCGGCGAGAAGGCTTTGGAATATATGATGATTCAGTCGATTTGCATCGGGCAATGGCTGTTTCGGATGCATATTATGGTGACTGGAGTTCGTTAGTTTATATGTATGGCGTGACGGGGAAGCCAATCGTTATTCAGAATATAGATGAAAAGGAAAACAAAAGGAATCTATATTTTACAGAAATAGCTTTTGATGAAGTCGGAAATGCCTGGGGATATGAAAGGCATTCGGACGGGTTATATCAACTGAATTTTGCCCAAAAGACAGCCAAATATATTAGCAAGAGCGGGTTGACGCCTAAGAGGGATGGAGTTGAACTTAAGGAGGGGTTCAGATACAAAATAATTTTTTGTGCGGATGATTTAATTATCTGTTTTCCGATTATGCTGGACTGTATTTTCGTATATAATAGTAAAACAGGTGAAAACAAAAAGATACTGCTTGATATTGATTATCTCCTACCGGGAGTTGATAATGCCTTTGCGTTGTATGCTGCCGTTAGATATCAAGAAAAGATTTATTGCTTTAGTGAACGTACTAAAGCGATAGTGGTGTTTGATGTCGTCAGTCATGAGTTAAGTTATAATTCAATGCTTTTTGAGAAAATCGGATTAATGACCGGTTTGAGTCAGCCTGTAATATTTCCGTTGTTTATTAGTGAGTGCTCGAAGGAAGGCAAAGTACTCTTGATAATGAAAGATTTCGGATATCTTATGCGCTATTCATTAATTACTGAGGAAGCAGAGTTTTTACCATCAATACCACAGCTGGCGGAATGTTTAGCGGTAACAATAAGCAATAATATAATTTGGTTGCTTTCGGCAAAAAACGAAGCGCTCATTAAATGGAATATTGATGAGAACGATATAATCGAATATCCGATAGATAAGGAATTATTTATGTTATCTGATGCTCCTGACTTCTTTAAAAGCATTATTGATTGCGAGGAATATTTACTGCTTCTTCCGTTTTTGGGTGATTTAATATTAATTTTTAGCAAGGTGAACGGTGAATTTCTTAAATATAACAATTTGCCGCTTCCTGATCATTCAAATAACAAAAATTTGAAATTTGCCCGACCAAGGTGTATCGGTAATACAATATATATATTTGCAAATTTTAATCGCACAATATATATGTTAGATAAAAAGACAGGTGCTATAACCGCTCATAAATTCTTGACTGATAAAGAGGGAGAAGGGTTTTATTTAAGAGATTATTTTGATTTTGCCGAGAGTGCGGTTATTGAACGGAATTTTGGTAACATAGCTGATTTTTTCACAGAATCTGTAAGCGGCGAAAATGAAATAAGAAAAGAAAAATTTGTTGCATATAGTAATAACAATGATGGCACAGCAGGCAAAATAATTTATGAAAGATTAAAAAGCGAGGTTTTGCCTTAGCAGTATATATCGGTATTATAACGGAAGGGAGAATATGGATATTAGCGTTATCATGATAACATATAACCACGAGAAATATATACGCAAAGCTCTTGATAGTATATTGGCGCAAGAGACTGATAATCTATGCTATGAGATTCTGATTTGCGATGATGCTTCAATAGATAATACGGGGGAAATTATCCGTGAATACCGAAATTTATATCCGCAAAAGATCAGGGCATTTTTTCGAAAGCATAATAGCTTTTTTCCGACTTTAAATACATTTTATCTTATGTCAAAAGCAAAGGGTAAATATATAGCATTTCTTGAAGGCGACGATTATTGGCTTAGTACAAGTAAGCTAAAAATTCAATACGAATGCTTGCAAAATCATACGGAATATTCGGCTTGCGTAGGAAAAACCGTCTTAGTAAACGATGATGGCAGTAATTTCAACGAGTATGATGCTAATAGCATTTATCCGTATTTTGTCAATAATTTATATACAATAAAAGATTTTCAGAAAACAACCTCGTTTCCCGGTCATGGATCGGCTTTATTCTATCGTAATTGTTTTGACAAAGAAAAATATAAAATTTTATATACTGCAAGCAGTATTTGCGGAGATCATGTTCTTGTTATGCTTAATGTACTAAAAGGCCCTATTCATCAAATGCCTGAACTTTTGTCGGCCAGGCGCATGAAATCGCAGGAAGGGCAAACGAACTACAACTCGCTTAAGCTAAACAATAAATATCGCAATTATTCGAGTGTATGCCATTTTATACGATTGGAAAAATATCTCAGGAATCATTATGACAAGGACTTTTCGTTTGCCTTTATGACTGATTTGATTTGTGGAATATATCGTGACACGCCGATCCGTTCACTAGTTAAATTGTTTAAAATAAGTGCGGACAAAACTCGCTATTTCAAATATATTTTGATTATGTATCTGCGATCTTTGCAGAATAATATTGAAGTTTTCAAAGGAGAAAAAGCACTTTTTAAAGGCAAAAAAAGAATTATTATCTTTAGTGCCGGTGATTATGCGAAAAAATACCTTGATTTGCATGGTTGGCGTGAGCAGGTGCTTTTTTTAGTAGATAACGACCCTGCAAAGCAGGGCAAATCAATGAAGGGTTTCCTTATAAAGAAACCGAAGGATATTATACCCTATCGAGATAAAGCAATTGTTTTAATTGCCAATGAATTTTATGCAAAGGAAATTACTGTTCAGTTAGAATCGCTGGGCATATATAATTATTATATTTATCACGAGTTGGAAAAGCGGCGCTTAAATAAAATTTTTGCGGATAAGTTAATGGAATCATTGAAAGGATAGATCTTAAAATGAAAATCAGCGTGATAATCCCGATTTATAACATGGGAGAATATTTAGAGGAATGCTTAGATAGTGTTGTCAGACAAACATTAATAGAAATAGAAATAATTTGTATTAATGACGGTAGCACTGACCATTCATTGTCTATATTAAAGAAATACGAGAAAAAGTATGATAATATTGTCATTGTTGATCAGAAAAATATGGGGGTAGCGGCGGCAAGAAATAAAGGTCTTGATATTGCCAAAGGTGAATATGTTAATTTTATGGATCCTGATGATTATTATCCCGACAGTCGTGTTTTAGAGGATTTATATAGATTGGCAGGGGAGCATAATGTGATGGTTTGCGGTGGTTCAAGAGTTAAAGTTATAGATGGCGAACTAATAACAAGATTTGAAGGCGCTCACTTAATATTTACAGAAAATAAAATTTATGATTTTCGGGACTACCAATCCCAATATGGATTTACGCGATTTATTTTCAGTTTAAAGATGCTCCGTGAAAATGCTGTTTATTTTCCGTTATATATTCGTTATGAAGACCCGCCATTTTTTGTAAAAGCAATGCTGTGTGCGGGAAAATTTTATGGATTTTCAAGAGTTTCAACGGTACATCGGGTGGGGCATAAGCGCTTGGTATTAAATGAAAGAATAGTTACCGATGTAATGAAAGGCTTGCTGGACTTGCTATTGATTTCTAAAGAACATAATTTAGCAATTTTACATGCCCGAGTCGTAAAAAACATAAACATTGATTATTATTCTTTTTTTGCCAAAGGCATAGTGACGAAAAGCAAAATGAGTATGGAACTAATCAAAAAGATAAATCATGAAATGGACGAAGAACTGTTAGGAATCGCCGAATCACCATATCTTAATGCCCCGCAGTTTGACTATCAGAAAGTAATTAAAAAAACTAATGATATGAAAAACAGGCATCTATCGGAAATGAAGCAATTTGAGAAAATTATTATTTACGGTGCAGGTAATATCGGAAAATCGATGATTAATTATTTATCTAAGGAAACAGATATTAATATCGCAGGTATCGCGGTAACAAACAGGGATAATAATTTGAGCATTATTAATGGCGTTTCGGTGGATCAAATTGATGATTTGGCTGTTAATTATGATAATACACTTTTTGTGGTTGCCGTTATGTCGCATTTACAGAATGCAATATTAGATGAGTTGAAAAAACGAAATATTGAGCATTATTTATTACTGACGCAAGCGGATATAGAGTTGATTGAATTATATTACGAATAAAATGAAAATTAAAATTATTCAATTTGGATATGGTAATAACGGCAAAGATATGGCGGAACTCTTAAGTAGAGTACCTTATTTTGATTTGGTTGAAATTTGGGATAACGATAAAAATAAGCATGGTAGTTTTCACGAAAATAGATATCCGATTTTAAGTCCGCAAAAATATAGCGGTATTCCGATTGTTATCAGTGTTTATCAGGCGGATGGGATAAAAGAACAACTAATAGCGGATTATGGTTTTCGAGAAGACGCCATTTTTTTCAAAGATTTTATCGATAGAATAATAAAAGAGAATATTCTAAGTGCGTATGTTGAAAAAGATATTGAAGTTAGCAGAAAATATTGTTATAAAGAAAGTCATTCGGCGCCGATACCCGTAAAAAGCCGTGTGGCTATATATACTGCTATTTATGGGAGCTATGATGAGTTGATTCAGCCTTCTGTTCAAGATGTGATGTGTGATTTTATTTGCTTTACAGATAATAAAATGTTGAAGAGAAATTCAGGCCGCTGGCGCGTTATATATGATAAAAATCCAATGCCGCAATCGCGAATCCAAGCAAAATATTTTAAATTGATGAGCCATAAGATATTTCCGCGAGGGAGATTGTCGCTAAAATATGGTTTGTTAAATAGAAAATATTATGATTATATAATTTGGGTAGACGGTAATATGTTTATAAAATCACCTGCTTTTGCCCGCGATTTGTGCGGGTTTCTAAAAAATGATTGGGCTCTTTTTGCTCATTCGCATCGAGATTGTATCTATGATGAAGTGAATGCGGCAATAATGAGATGCGGCGGGCAGCCGATAATTGAGCAAGCCATTGCCTATCGGTCAGAGGGGCATCCTGAGCATTATGGTTTGTGGGATTGCGGAGTAATAATTAGAAAAGGAAATATATGTAAGGAATTGCAAAGATTTAATCAGGCTTGGTGGGACGAAAATTTAAAATGGACTTATAGAGATCAAATTTCTCTGCCATATTTAGTTCGAAAGCATAATGTGAATATTGATACGATTCATAAGTATGTATGGGATAATGAATGGTTTGATAGGGTTAGGCATGTTAGTGAAAGATAAATACCGTAAAGAGGATATCGGATTGGGAAATAAAAAAGTAATTTTGTTTGGTAACGGTAAACTGGGTAAGGAAATAGCAGAAAAATTGCATCGCGCGCCTGATTTTGAATTGGTAGAAATTTGGGATAATGATGTGCATAAGCATAATCATTTTGAAATAAATAGATACTTAATCAAGGCTCCGCAAAAATACGCAGGTATTTCAGTTTTGATCGGGGTTTATTATTTTGTTGATGAGATAAAAAAAGATTTGATTGACAAATATGATTTTCCCGAAAAGGAAATCTTGGATTGGCATGATATAAAAAAAATAATAAAAAATAGGATTATTACAGATTATCATGATGATAATGACCATGAAATTCAAGAAATTATTTCGAATCTAAAAAATAATGATTTAGAGGTATTTAATTATGAGTTCACTAAAAAATATCATGATTATTATGTAGATATTTCGTGGGATTCAAATATAAAATTATTTTTTGCAGAATGGAATGAAAAAAAGATATATTTTAGAAGAAGCATGGACAAGCAACATTGTCTTAATTATATGCGGCAAATATTAATGGAACAAGATCCGCAATCGCCGCACTACTATAATGCGGATGGGATTTTGCTTAAAGATGGCGCTGTGGCGATAGATGCCGGTGCTGCGGAAGGTATTTTCGGATTATCATTAATTGACAAAATAGAAAAACTCTTTTTAGTAGAGTGTGACGAGGAGTGGATTGAAGCGCTTAGGTACACTTTTGCTCCATATGGTAAGAAAGTGGAGATCATATCGCGCAAGCTAAGTGATATAGCAGATGAAGAGCATACAACGATTGATGCAATGATTCGCGGAGGCAGGCTTGACGTCGTCAAAATGGATATTGAAGGTTACGAAGCAAAAGTAATATCCGGGATGCAAAAAACAATTTTATATCAAAGTGATTTTTTAGCTTTGGTATGTGCTTATCATAATAGTGATGATGAGGTAAATTTGAGTTATCAATTGGAGAAGATGGGTTTTTCGCTATCTTATTCACGAGGATATATGTATTTCGAATTTATGGATAAAATAGTTCCGCAGTTGGTCAAAGGTTTGATTTTGGCTGCGAAAGGGGAATATTTAGCCAAGCCATTCCTGCGCAGATAATCCTGACCAAAAATATTTATGCAAATCAATAATATAATAGTTGTCGCCAATCAGCGCTTTCACATCATTATAGTGAACACTCGTACAGACAATAACGGTTTTTATTTTCGCACGGATATCATTCCAAGGCTCAACGGTTATTTTATCCCCAATTATTTTATTATATTGTTTAGGATCGGTGTCGGTAATTTTTATTTGAATATTCAGGGTTGTAAATAATCGGGTAAAAAAAGTACCGTTTTTACCGCCGCCCCAGAGGCATATAGCGGATGAGTTATTATCAATTAAGTATTGATTTAATTCTGATACAGGTTTTTTAAACGCTTCGAAATACAATAAAAAATTTAACTCATTAAGCCATTTTTCGAACCGATTAGGACATTCATCAGGAAAATTGTTATTAATTCCTGAATTAATGAGAAAGTTTGTCGCCGAAATTTTAGCAAAATTTAGCTTGTTAAATAACGCCTTAAATTGCTTGATTAACTTCCATTTTTTATCTTCATTGCTTAACTCATAATAAGTTTTAAAATAATCAGTCAATTGAGCGATTATAAACATTGAGCAATAAGTATAGTGAGATGTTTCAGCAAAGGTATCCATTCTGTTGAGAAATTCTTCAAATGCCGGTATCATATATGTGAAATCACTATCGCTTCTAAAAATACCGGACGAACAGGAATCACTTCTTACACACCAATGATAAAGCACTTCATCAATATATACAGTTTTGTTTGAAGATAGTGCCCAAAAATAAGTTGCAAGATCCTCCAGTATCGGAGCTTCTATAAAATGCAACAGAGTTCCGGCTTGTAGAAATTCACGCCGCACTATTCTCGACCAACCGGCAGTAAAGTGTATTTTCCAACTTTCAATTAAAAAATTAGCTTTATAAGCACCGTATTTGCTCAAAGATTCATTATAGTATTTACACCCTACCATATCGGCGTCAGATTCAATGGCTTCCCGATAGAGTTTTTCACAGAAGGTATGATCCATAATATCATCACAATCTATGAAACAGATATAGTCTCCATGAGCAAGTTCCATTCCACGGTTTCTGGCAGCGCCCTGTCCGATATTCGGGGAAAGATATAGACAATGAAATTTATTCGGAAATTTCTCTTTGTACTCTTCCATGATTTTTTGGTCTAATGGGTTTGGAGATTCATCATTTACGGCGATTATTTCTATATCGTTAAGGGTTTGCTTTATGCAACAATCGAAAGTCCGCCGCAATAAAAAATCATCGCTTTTTGCTTTGCTCCATACGGGAATTATTATGCTGACTTTTATCTTGCTCATAGTCGAACGTTCCTTGTCTTATTTATAACCCAAATGCGCAAATCATTTAGAATTTATCAGAACATCAGTCGAAGTATTGTAACATTTATTCATTCTAAGCATACCATTGACTATGGTACAAACGAAAAATTCAACCGGCTCATCAGTTCGCGATATCGTTAGTTCGCTAAGATTAACAATAGTATTAAAAATTCCACTTACGTAGTTGAAGGTTGTTTTATAAAAATATGTCAAACTTCCAACTTTTATTAATAAAAATAATTCCTCGCATTCCTTAAAAACATTATGAATATGTCCTTTTATATAGGCATAACATTTACGAGAAATAATAAATTCAATTAATCTGCACTGAATATCATTACTGTATGCACATTCATAAAGGCAATGATCGTCTTCATATTTATATGCATTTGCTTCTAAAATTTCCAATTCGGTAATAATATCTGTAACATACTTAAGGGGATCTTGTAATGTTGTTATGTCAAATGCGTCAAATACTTTTAGTGGTGTTCTAAATGTCATAATTCCATTCGGATCAATTCTGGTATTATAATGCATAGTTCTATTTAGTAAGACGCCATTTGTATTTTCAAATCTGTCAGAGATGCTTCCTTCAAAAATAACAGCAGGAAATTCTTTTGCAATTTCATCTACTTTTAATTTTACTTTATTAAAATCCAAAATTTGGCTTTTGATATAATTCTCGTCATTGCCGCTCGAAAGGTATCTTAGGAAGTGCTGTTTCGGGTGAAACAAATCATTGGCGGTTTTTACTATTGTATATAACTCATCAAAGTTGTCTTTTAGAATCATTGTGATAAAGGAAATTTTTGATTCTTCTGTCTCGGCGTATATCTTAGCCAAACGGTATAAATTGTCGTAGAAATAACTGTTCACACTTTGTGTAATTTTAGAATAAAGTTCTTGATTGAAAGTTTCCAAAGAAATATTTATATTTCCAATCGGAGATTTAATCATCGATCTCAATTGCTCATCACTTAATTGCCGGGCTAAGTTTGTAGTGAAAATAATCTTGTTTGAATACATTTTAGGAATTTTATATAAAAACTTTTCAAAATCTGGATGTAATGTTATTTCAAACATGCAGGAGAGTAAAAATAAATTCTCTTTTGCCAGCGGCAACAATTGAATGGATTTTTTAAAAGTTTCTTCTTGCATATTGATATGTGTTTTGCTTTTGTTAAAATCATTAAGGCAGAATTTACATCTCACATTGCAATAATTTGTTAAATCATGGCTAATTCGTATTAGCTGATCTTTATGCTGTATCTTTATAATTTCATTTTCCATAATTTATCCTTTTCATATTTAATATCTTGTTGATTCTTTATTAATTAGCTTTCAATTCCGACACTGCATGATAATTATTTTAACATTTTCAAAAATTAAATTCAAGTAATAAATTAATTCCTCATTCAAATCAATAAATCGTGTCCGGAAATCTTGTTTTTCGCGATTTTCACCTTTTTCTAAAATAAAACAATCCGGTATTATAAAGATTTGCCTCGTGATTTCTGAAAACAGTCAAGTCTGTTGCATTCATAAAATCAGAAATCGAAACATTCTCGGTTAATCCTTTCGGTGATGTGTATGAAAATTCGACTAATTCCATTTCGTCAAGGTAACTGCAAATTAATTCAGGTGCATAAATTCGATGAGCATTAAAAACTAAACGTGATTCTTTGGCGATCGGTACAGAGATATACAAATTTCCGCCGGGCTTCATAACCCGCTGGATATTATGAAATGCTTTTTTATGTGCTTCAGGGTCAATCGGGTCGCCGTATCTGCCAAGACCGAAATGTTCGAGTGAGCATAAAGCCGATAAAGATTCAATCGATTCATCATCGATATTGCTCAAATTGGTAGCATCTGAACAGATAAATGATAAATTTTTCGTATTGAAAGTGTTTAGCGGGCGAATATCAATCAAAACGACTTTGGTATCAAAACTCAGCAGATGGGTAATGAACCCAACTACAGACGAACCAATATCATAATGAATTTGCGGATTATTTTGATAAACCTTTCTCGCGCCCCATAAATCTTGCAGCACATAATCATCATTTAAGTTCATACCGGCAGAAGAGAACATATTATGGTCAAAGATATATAGTTCATTTGGATTAATCTTAAAACATTCATCATTATTTCGGGCGGTATACTCATCATACTGCCGTCCAATAACTTGCGAACACCAATATAAGCGAAAATCACTGCCTTTTATGATATTTATAACTCCTTGCTCTTTTAGTAACTTTTCACATTCAAGAAAATGATTTTCTTGTAGGAACGCTAAAAGAACATAACCGTTTCGCTTGAACTCTTCGGATAATGTATTCGGTTCAGGATAATTTATTTGATAGCCGAAGCCATTGTCCGAAGATGCAAGACTTTTGGCGAAGCGATCCCAGACCGTAAGCTTGTTTTGCGGAAAATAGTCACTGTATAAATGTAAAAATTGTTTGCATATAGCAGTGTATCCCCAAATTATTACATCAGGCGCCTCTGTTTTAATAGTTGAATCTAAAGCACTAAATTGTCTTTTTATTTCATCATTTATTTGCAAACTAAACATTATTTTCTCTTCCCGATTCTGTTGTAATTAGGCGAAGCATATCAGAAAACAAAACATAGTCACGGTTTTTCCGATACCCCCAATCTTCTAATTTCTGCTCAATTTCTGCTTCGTATTCTTTGGGGGTGACAATTACTTTATATTTATCCTTTTTCAATATTTCTGTAGATGTAATCGGAATCCCTAATATTTTTTGCTCCCATTTCGCTTGATCGGCATCGACCAAAGCTTTAATATTCACATCCATTAGAGACAACCAAGCAAGGCAATTAAATCCCATATATCCAACACCCCAAATATAAACGGTTTCCTTCGGAGTGATATACTCGGATAAAAGGTTTACCGAAAATGACTGATTGCGGTAAATAAATTCTTTGACCCGAATATCCCGCCTAGCGTCTTCATAAGCCTTTTCTATACGGGGTAATTGCTCTCTTTTCGATGCAGGCAATAGTTTATGGGAAATATGGTTGCTTTCTTCGATGTTTAGTAATAGGGAATCTTCATGATTGCTAAGTCCCCCATGGCGAAAATATGTCAAAGGCTGATGAAGGAGATGGAACCTGATACCATGTACATATGCCCTCAGTACCCAGTCATAATCAGCGGCTATTTTGTACTGCAAATCAAAAGTACCGATTTGCTGAAAAACTTCGGCACGAGCAAACATAGCAGGTTGATAAACAGTCATCTGATAGAATAATTTATCATTTAGCGCTATTTTTCGCAGATAGGAAAAATTATCATCCCATATATAGATTTCTTCACCGCAAATAATATCGAAATCCCCTTTTTTAAACGCTCTTAAGACAATATCAACCGTATTTTCGAAATATCGGTCATCACTATTTAAAAATGCAATGATGTTCCCTTTTGCAACTCGGATACCTTTATTCATTGCATCATAGATGCCGTAATCAGGTTCGCTTAAGAAGAAATCAATGTATTCATGATATTTCCGAATGATATCAATCGTTCCGTCGGATGAACCGCCGTCAATGATGATATACTCGTAATGTTGGCTACTTTGATTAAGAATACTGCGAATCGTTTCTTCAATTGTTTTGGCACTGTTATAACAAACAGTTATGATACTGAGTTTTTCACTTTCCATAGCATTAATTATATAATAAGATCAATAAATGTGCAATCGACAACGATTGATATCCATGCTATAATGATTTACTTGATGTTTGGAGGAGCTTAATGAATATTGCGGTTTCGGTCATTGTGCCTGTATATAATGCGGAAAAGTATCTTTCGGAAACTATGAATGGTATTGCTAAGCAAACGCTTAAAAATATCGAAATTATCGTTATTGATGATGGTTCGACAGATGGCTCGGCAGAGATTATCCGTGAGTTCCTAGCATCTGATACACGTATCATTCTTAAGACACAAGAGCATTCAGGTACGGCTTTAGCGAGGAATAAAGGGATTGAGATGGCGCGGGGGAAATATTTATCGCTCCTCGACGCGGATGATTTATTTGAGCCGGATATGCTTAAGCAAGCTTACAATGAAGCCGAAAAATATGAAGCCGATTTAGTAATTTTTGATAATGACAGATTTGATAGTAAGAGTGGAAATGTTTTCATAAAAACAGAAGCAGGAAAGCGGCATATTCCGCAGAAAAACCCATTTTCATCTGATGATGTAAGAGCGCATCAATTTACTTTTTCCTTCAATGTAGCATGGAATATGTTGCTTAATCGTAAATTTGTTCTTGACAATAATATTTGGTTTCAAAATATTGAACAGCATAATGATTCTTATTTTTCTGTGTGCTGTAAGCTTTTAGGAAAAAGGATGTGCTATTTGAATCAGACGCTTTTACACTACCGTAAAAACGTCGAGAACAGCATATCATGTTTTCATATGGGAAAGAAAGACTCATTTTCCGCCATTTCGGCGATGAGTGCAATACATGATAGAATTAAAATACATAAAGATTATGATAAAATGTTACCAAGTTTTATATTATACTCATCAGATGTGATTCTTTTTAACTTGAACCGTTTAAGAGGGAAAGCGTTTTTTGAGATGTTACGATTACTAAAAAGTGAATGGTTTCCCCGCTTTCCGGCAGAAATGATTTGTGCGGATGTATATGAATCAAATACTGCTCTTATGCTTTGCCGAAGTATTATGGAAGATGATGACCTAACTTATTTATTTCTGCTTTTGGATATTGAAATGAGGGAAAATCAAGTTCTTATGATGAATAAGCAGTGGGTTTTCGCGGATATAAGGGTGAAGCCAAACGACCGCATTATTATCTATGGGGCAGGAGACATCGGCAGGGATTATTTTTATCAACTGAACCAAAATCATCAAGTGTTTTTGGTTGACGGCGCATATAAGCAGATTTCTGACTTGCCTATCGAAGCTCCTGAAAACATTAAAGAGATGAAATATGATTGGATCATTATTGCAACCAACAAATCTGAAAGTGCAAATCAGATTCGTCGATTTCTGAAAAATTTAGGCGTGGAAGAAGAAAAAATAATTATTCCGATTAGTTAAAAGTCCGGGAGAATCATATGTATTTTATTGAAACAGTGCTTTATGAGTTGTAACCTTAATCAGTAAAGGAAAAAGATGAACGATTTAGCGGTGGTAATCTGTAATTATAATAAAAAGAATTTTGTCATGGACTGTATTGCATCGGTATTAAAATCCACTCATGCAAAATTCGATTTGTTCGTTGTGGACAATGCCTCTACGGATGGGTCTGCGGATGCGGTCAGAGAAAAATATGAAAATAAATTGACGATATTGGTCAATGAAG
>JGI24695J34938_10000730_pt1 | contig 30986 bp, 20 predicted proteins | sample TergutCo191P3_FD_34938 | JGI IMG/M metagenome (IMG submission 34938)
ACATCGAGCATTACGCGCACGTCTTCGATTTCGGGAATGTTGCGAAGGATCACAGGTTCGTCGGTTAAAAGCGCGGCTGCGATGCAGGGCAGGGCGGCGTTTTTATTTCCGCTTACCTTAATTGATCCGTTAAGGGGAATGCCGCCATTTATCAGGTATTCACTCATATATTGAATGTAACTTGAAAACAGGTTACTGTCAACTTAAGGAGAACAACATGCTGCAGCTTGTTAAATCACGCATTGGCCCCTGGTCTTTTTATAAAGAAGCGCTGGCAATCGCCCTGCCGGTAATGCTTCAGCAATTAATCATGAGCATGGTCTCGCTTGTCGACAATTTTATGGTTGCAGGTTTGGGCGATGTCAGCATGGCGGCTGTCAATGTTTCAAATCACATTGTGTTTGTTTTTTTTGTAATTGTAAATACGATTTGTCAGGCAGGCGGAATTTATATCGCGCAATTTTACGGCGCGAAAGATTCAAGCGGCATGAAAAACGCCTACAGTTTTAAATTGATTTTTGCTCTTAGTATTTCGATTGTCAGTTTTATAATATGCAGATCTTTTTCGTATCAAATAATCGGCATGCTTACTTCGAATAACACCGCGCAGCAGGAAATTTCCGCCGTGGGAGAAGTGTATCTGCGTCTTGTTTCGTGGGCGTTTATTCCAATGGCAATATCAATGTCTATCGCGACAAGTTTTCGCGAGATTGCAAAACCGAAAATTCCGCTGATAATTTCCGGCGTATCCGCAATTATCAATACATTCGGAAACTGGGTTTTTATTTACGGTAATTTGGGCGCGCCGCGTCTTGAAGTTGCGGGAGCCGCATACACAACAATAATTTCGCGCTGTATCGAGGCAATTGCGTTTTTAATTTACGCGTCTTATGTAAAAGCGCCGTTCTTTGCGCATTTAAAAGAATTGTTTTTAATCAAGAAAAAACTGATAACAGAAATTTTCGGCAAGTCGGGAATGATTTTTGCGTCGGAGATGTCATGGATTATTTCGGAAACATTGATGATTGCCATGTACAATAGAAGGGGAGGGGAAGAAGTTGTTGCAGGCATGGCGGCAGGTTGGACAATCGCGAATATTTTTTTCCTGCTCTTTGGCGGGCTTTGGATATCTTCGAGCATTCTGGTCGGCGGAGCATTGGGAGCCGGTAAACTGAACGAAGCGCGCGATCGCGCAAAATGGCTAAAGTGGGGAGGCGTCATCGCTGGAATTATTATGGCGATACCCGGATTCTTTATAGTTTCTGCGATTATTCCGTTTGTGTTTCAAAACTTAAGCGTTGGAGCAAGAGCGAATACTCTTGGTCTTGTTACTGTGATTCTTGCGTATCTGCCGCTGTGGTGTTTTTTAAACACTCAGTTTGCAGTTTCGCGCGCAGGCGGCGATACAGCGATGGGCATGTGGACAGATGTTTCAGTTAACGTTTTGCTTTTTGCGCCGGGATCTGTTTTATTATCGTTATTCACAAACCTTGCTCCTGTGCCCATGTTCGCGGTTTTAAAACTTACGGACTTTGTTAAAGTTTTTATCGCGCGGCATCTGTTAAAGAAAGAAAAGTGGGTAAAAAATTTAACGATAGCAAAAGAATGACGCGCTTATTGCGGCCATAACGGTATTACCTGAGTGTATACTGCTTCGTAATTTGAACGTGGTCCAAAAAAAGTTCTGGTTTCTGTTTTTCTTTCTAAAGCAATTGAGTAGCCGTCAATAGGTGTTTCAATGAAAATCCCTTTAGTTCTTACGACAAACCTCAATCTGTATTCACTGCCAGCTTCAAGCGGCGGACATCTGAATATTCCCCTTCTTCTGTTCCCGGGAACATCTCCGTTCCAATAGACATATACCCTCATTTCTAATGGTCTTCCTGCAGGAAGTAAAACAGATGCATAACGCGTTCCTTCAGGAAATACTTGTCTTTCAAAATCAACGAAGCTGACGCCCTGTCCGAATGTTAATATTGCTGTTTCGGTTCCGCTGTCGGTTCCTGCAAGCGAATATGGAACAGATCCTGAAGTTTCGCAGCTTGTTAAATAAAAAAACGTTAAGGTTAAGATAATCAATAACTTTATTTTAATTTTCATTTTTTTCTCCTTTAATTCCGGCTGCGAAACTCAATATATTGCGAGTTATTTATTTGAGCAATAAGCATTTCATCTGTCATTAAGTTTAATGTCTCTATTGAAGAAAAAATTATTTCTTCCGATAGATCGTTAAAAGCTTCAATTACAGCGGAGATTTCTGTTTCAGAGAATGATTCTACCGTATTTGTAAAAGCGGCAATGTCAGTTTTGGGCAGAGAATTGAATTTTTCAGTTAAAGATAAAAATTCTGCCTGATGAATAAAACTTGCGCTTAGCGAAAATGTGTCGATATGATCCATACTTTTGGCCTTCCTGGACAATTCCGCCGCTTGCGTTATTTCTACAATAAAAATAACCAATTGAATTGGAGAAGTAACTATATCAAGCGGAATAGTGCCAATCCATGCGACTAATCCAAGTTGACCAATGTTACTGCTATACGCAGCTACTGTGAAACAGCCAGTAAGGCTGTTGGCAATTAATATAATAACAAGAACAATTGCAATTTTCCCTGTGATTTTTTTCACAAAAACCTCCCGTAATTTAAAATAATATTATATTATTTGTCGGTATTTACCGGAAAGCAAGTAAGAAAAAGTATACTTTTTCAGGAAATTGCCTCTTTTTGCGCATTATTTTCCTGCGTTTTTATGAATATATGCACCAGCTCACGGTTGTTCTTTATTCCCAGTTTTCTATAGATAAAATAGGCATGCTTTTTTACCGTTGAAAGTGAAACGTACAGTTTTTCCGCGATTTCCGTATAGGTCAGCCCGCTGCAAATGGCAATGGCAACCTCGTTTTCTCTTTTTGATAATGACAGCAATCCTTTTTTTTCAGCTTCGGCATTATTCAGCGCGAATGACGGTTCTGTCTTCTGATTTGAAATAATGAAATTATTTTTACCGAACAGATACATTTTGCAGTATATAAGTCCCGGTATTTGAAACGCCAGGGTACAGACTGTCCACCACAGCGATGAAACATAAGAGACTTCAAACAGATATGCCGAAAATGGGATGAATGCAATCATGAAAGCAAGAAATGCAATAACTGTTTTTCTGGTTATACTTTGAGTAATTAGTTTTAACGAGTTTTTTTCATTTTCTTTTGCGCCGGCCAATATGGGTAATAAAAATAAAATATAAAAAACTATTCTTGATAAATATAAATAGGTAAATATATCATTGATCATCAATATATTTTCTATAACCGCTTCTATTATAATCAATGCAGGTATTAATACGTAATATTTTTTATTTACGCCGAATAAATAATAACCGCATAAGGGAATAGTAATATACAATAACAATATTCCATTAACAATTATTGGAATTATATTCTTAATGTCCAAAACAAGCGATAGCATGATTATTACTGACAGTAAAAACATGTTTACCAATACAATTAAATAGAATAGTTCGATTTTATGCCTGTGTTTTGAATATATCACCGCGAATAAAGCAATATGAATGAGACAGATGCTGTATACAAAAATCCATATTATAATGTTTATCGTTGTCATTTTTCCAAATACCTTGCTTTAAAGAAATCCATATTTTGAGGGAAAAATGCAGGATCCATTGCAGGTCCGTTATAAAGTTCAAAGTCATCGATCATGCCGTTGCCGTTTTGCGGTTTATTGTCGATTACTAAATCGTATTCAATGCTCAGCATGGAGATAACATTTCCTTTTTCGTATTCGCCGGTTATATTGATCATATCCTCAGTATTTAAAATTTTTTCGATAAATATATAATAGTGGTTAAATTCGCCGCTGTAGTTCACGGTTTCGTCTATTTCTTCGTTAGCAAATGTATAAATATTTAACTCTTCCCGGATTAACGGTATCTCGTATTCACCTATTAAAATATAACCTCTTGTAAAATAAAAGTTTTCAATTTGATAATCTCCCATATACTGAACGGGTATACAGAAATAATAACCGTTTTCATTATTTAAAAGAAATATTGACAGAGTGTTTTTTAACGAAAAATTATATTGGCGCTCCGCCGCGCAGGCAGTAAACAAGATAATTATGGAAAGAATAAAAAAAATATATTTTAACATGCTATTTTAATATATTATGTAATGAAATGGATGTTTTGTCAACGCAGAGAAAAAACCTCTTTATTTCTTTTACTAAATACCCGGTATGCGCACTCGCCCTCACTGGGGAACTATTATTAATTTCCATAATGTGTGATATAATAATCCTCCGGAGGCTTTCCCATGAAAAACTTTGTCGCATTTATTTCCATATTGGTGATATGTTTATACTTTGGCTGCCGAAGTAATATTGCAAGCGATATCGCGATGCCGGCAAGCGTTGAAACTTATGTCGGCTCTACAGATCAAGCCGCAAGTTCAAGAGGTATTGTGCGTCAGCTTGTAAATAATGCAGCAATTGATGATGCGTTTAGATTGGATTACAGGCCTTTAAAGGCAGAACCTGTTAACGAAGCAGAAACATTAAGCGCGGCGGATCTTGCCGGAGCAGCGTCCGGCTCAAGTCAGGGTAGTGTTACTGGCGGCGGTTTACGAAGATTATCAGATTATCAAATAACATATTTTGATCCGGCAAGAGAGTCTGCAAGGATTCAGGAAATCCGGGAAGCCCAGGAACAGGGACGCGAAGGTCAGCTTTCCGGAACAGATGAACCTTTAACAGTGGTCGATTGGGGTCCGCGCGGAAATTATTCTTCCGCAATACAGCGGCCTTCCGTTTATGTAATTTTTTCTCAGCCGATGGTTGCCCTTGCGAGTCTTGGAGAACAAAGCTCAACATCTTCCATTGTTTCGATTAATCCTCCGATAAGAGGAACGTTTCGATGGTATGGAACAAGTTTTTTAAGTTTTGAAGGAGAAGAACCATGCCAAAGTCAGCAAACATATACCATTACAGTTGCAGCTAATGCAGCTTCGCTTGGCGGGAATAGAATTACAGGCGACAGAATTTTTTCGTTTGTTACGGAAACACTCAGCATAAGGAACGTTACTCCCGGAGAAGAATTCAGGGAAAGAACAAATTTCCGTTTTGACAATAACAATGTGCCTCCCGAGGCGGCAAGACAAATCAGTTTATTATTTAATTACCCTGTGCAGGCTGCGGATATGAATCAATATCTGGAAATATTCGCGGGAACTGCAGGCAGAAGATTTACGTTAAGACAAATTGACGAGTATAAAATCCTTGCTGAACTGGCAGAAGCTGTTCCTTTTGAGACACAGGTAAGAATTGTTTTAAAAAGAGGAGCAAGGTCGCGCGGCGGAACCCGCGGAACAGAAGCCGATCAAACTTTTAGTTTTAGAACGCCGGGCGCTTTTATTGTATCGTCACACAACAGAAGTCAGGGTTACGGAAGATACGGCGGAAGCATTATAGAATTAATTTTCAGCCACGCATTAAATGAAAGCACTGTTCTTAATGCGATAAGAACAGAACCACCGATGAATATCACAAGCGAAAATATCGAAACATTCGGAAACTATGTGCGGCTTTTTAATTTACCGGTTAATTTCAGGGATCGTTTCAGGCTTACCATAAACACAAGCGTGGAAGATATCTACGGCAGAAAATTAAGCGCGCCGTATGTTTGCGATATAGTAATGCCGGATGAACCGCCGCCCGTTGGTTCGGTTGTTTTTCCTGACTACAGGCAGAATGTAATGCTGGAAGCCCAGTTTCCGCCGCGATATCTTTTTGAATATCAAAATAATACAAACAATTCTTCGTATAGAATATCAACAGATAAGAATCCCTTTATTTTCGGAAACACAGGCAGGAATAGAATTAACTTAAGACAGTTTAATTTAAGAGCAGGAGATGTTAACAATAAATATTTTGAACAAATAGACTTAACTCCTTTTTTAAATGAACATGGCAGGGGAGCTGTTTTTTTTGACAGTTCGATAGAATTATTAACGATTCAAAGACAACGGGACGGTTCTCTGGGAAGAGGAACAAGAAATGATCAAAAAAATATCAGTATTCAGGTAACAGATCTTGGTTTAACTGTCCGATATGGTTTTAACAGAGCTGTCGTACTTGTAACAAGTCTTTCTACGGGAAACCCTGTCGAAGGCGCAGCTGTAAAAATGCTTGCGAACGCAGCAGTCAATTCGAACCCTGATTTATCATCTGTAGAAAGTTATGCGCAAGGCATAACAAACAGAAACGGACTTGCTGTTATCAATATGAGTTCGTCTGTTTTAAGGGATAATATGGGGCAAAATAATTATTCGCCTTTTGTAATGGCGGAAAAAGACGGAGATGTGGCTGTTTTTAATCCAGATACGCATAACATGTGGCGATCCGGAATCAGAACAGACAGACCGCAAAACGCCGAATTAATTATGCCTGTTGCGTTTTTGTTTTCCGATCGCGGTCTTTATAAACCCGGCGAGACTGTTACATTCCGCGGCGTGGATCGATCCAAGGTACTTGGCATGTATACTTTGTATAATGGAAGTTATTCAATTTCGCTGGAAGAAAATACTTACAGACCGGCAAAAATTTCTACCTTACAGGGGCAAACGACAGAGTCGGGAAGTTTCTTTGGGCAGGTTTCTGTACCGGAAGATATCACGCCCGGTTCGTACAGACTTGTGTACAGACGCGTAACAGACGGCACAGAAAATAATGAAATAATAACAAGTGTTCCCATAACGGTTGCGTTCTTTGAAAGATTAAGATTTCAGGCGGCGCTTTCCGCTCCTCCCGAAACAATTATATTAGGTGACGATATTAATTTGACATTGAGGGCAAGTTATCTTTCCGGCGGAAGTTTGGCAGGCGCGTCATGGGAAGGCGCATGGTATGAAGAGATGAGCGTATTCAGGCCGTCAGGCGTAAACACAAGAGGTTTTGTTTTTGGACCGATGCGCGAATGGGATTCAAGACGTCATGTTGGATCGGAAGAAGGAATATTAAACGGACAGGGAACTGCGACTCTTACGCGAAGAACAGGCGGCTCAAGGATCACAGGGGCGCCGTATATTTATCAGGCGGAAGCGCGGGTTACAGATATTGGAAATCAAATGGTTACGGCTTATCGAACTGTAACTGCGCATCCTGCAAGTTTTTACATAGGGCTTAGAAAAAGCGTATCGGGATTTGTCCGCGCAGGACAGGAATTTTCATGTAACTATATTACTGTTAACGCCTCCGGGGAAACAGCAGGAAGCAATCTTTTTCTTCAAAGCGGAGAAGGCGCAAGGCAAATAAAAGTTGAACTTATCCGGGAAGAATGGCGGCGCGTTCAGCAAAGAGGCGTTAGCGGTTATATAAATGACGAGTATACGCGTCAGCAAATAACGGACAGCGTTCAAACGGTTAATATTCAAACAGGCGGAGGTCAAATCAGGGTGAGACCTTCTCAGGCCGGGTACCACATTCTGCGCGTCTCATCAAAAGACATGGAAGGAAGAACCGCTCTTACAGAAACAAGTTTTTATGTTACAGGTTCCGGCGGCTATTGGAATATGAATAACGCCGAAGAATTGCGTCTTGTTCCGGATCAGAATATGTACGAACCCGGCGACACTGCGAAAGTTCTTCTGCAAAGCGCGATTCCCGCAGGGTATTATCTTATAACAGTGGAAAGAGAAGGCATTTTTACGGAGGAAGTCCGTCATCTTACAGAATCTGTCACAGTCCTTGATATTCCAATTGCACGTAACTTTGTGCCTGTTGTTTATGTTTCGGTTTCTTCATATTCGATTCGCCAGGGGTCTCCTTCTCATGAATACGGAAGCCCGGATCTTGATAAACCAAAAGGATATTACGGCGTAACGCGGCTTAATGTTGATCCGCGCGTTAAAGCTTTTTCTGTTAATGTGCAAGCCAACAAAAGAACTTACCGCCCCGGCGAAGAAGTTACCTTAACCCTAACCGCGACAAGAGACGGAAGACCCCTTCCAAATGCAGAACTTACATTGATGGCGGTAGACAGGGGCGTTCTTGATTTAATCAATTACCGGGTTTCTGATCCCATTAATCATTTTTATTCAGACAACCTTTTTCCGAATCATACGATGGGCGGCGATTCGCGTTCCATGCTGATGGATCCTGTCACATACGCTGTCCGCAACCGCGTTGGAGGCGACTCTGACGACGGCAGTAAAATAGAAGAACGCAGCGACTTTAATCCAACGGCAGTTTTTGAACCAATGCTCGTAACGGACGCAAACGGCAGGGTGACATGCTCTTTCAGGCTGCCCGATAATCTTACAACGTATCGCGTAACGGTTTTCGGCGTTCGCGGCGATATGTTTGCCCTTAAGGAAAGCGAGATTGCCGCGCAAAACAGAATCAATGTAAGAGAAGTTGTTCCGCGCCGTATACGTGTGCGCGATACTGCTGAAGCAGGCGTTTTAATTACAAATCTTGATTCAGCTTCACATAACGTAACTGTCAGGCTCGATATCGGCGCTCCTCTTGCAAATGACGAGTCAAGCGGTCTTTCAAAAATTCCAGGAGAAGCTTTTGTTGACGGGACAGCCGAACGGCGTATAACTGTAAGGAGCGGAGAAAGCGCTGTTGTCTGCTTTGATGTGGGAGCTGTCAGGCGCGGAATTATAACATTGAACTTTACAATAAACTCAAGCATTTTAAATGAAAGACTAATTCGCGAGATGATAATCGAACAACCGTTTATAATGGAAACAGTAACGACAACAGGCTCCATTACAGGTAATACCGCAGCCGAAGGTTTTGTTATCCCGTCATTTGCAGACAGCGGGGTCGGCAGTTTAACATTGACGCTTGACGCCACGCGGCTGAGTTTACTGGATTCGAGTATTGATTTTCTATTCCGTTATCCTTACGGATGCATGGAGCAAAGAAGTTCTGCGATTATGCCGCTTGTTGTTTTCGGCGAATATATTGACGCTTTAAGCATTAAATCCGAAGTATCAAATCCGCGCCGTGTTGTAGAAAACGAACTAAGATCGTGGGGGCAGGTGCAGCTTTCAAACGGAGGTTTCCCGTATTGGCCAACAGGCACAAGGGCTGATTTTTATGTCAGCTTAAGAATTGCGCACATTATCGCAATTGCAAGATCAAAAGGGATGAGCGTACCGGCTTCTCTTAACACTGTAAATTTAATTTCGTATTTAAACCGCGAGTATCAGGAACTGCAAAGATGGACAACATCTTCGCATTCGTATTATTACCAGTCTTATCTGCAGTCGTATATGCTCTACGTTATGTCTCTGTTAGGTGAAAGGGTAGATCCGTCCAGGATTACAGAAATTTTAAGCCGTCAAAATATCGATCCGTCCGTTCTTGCGTTTACGGGAATGACATACCGCGCGCTTAACCGAACGGGCGATGCCGCAGCTGTTGCAGAGCGTCTCAGAAATCTTATCCGCCCGACAACAAGGGGCGTTGATTTAACAGATCCGCTTGACAGGCATCGTTACAATTATTTCGGCGGAAATGTTGAACAGCTGGCGCTCACTTTACAGTTTTTTGCAGAACAGTTTACCGGGGACGATATAAATACGCGTCTTATTTACACATTACTCGAAACTCAACGCTCAGGGTATTGGAACAGCACGGCGGTAACTGTACGCGTTCTATCCGCGGTGGACGCTTTAATAAGAGCGGAAAATCTGACAAATATTGACGTAACGGGAACGGTTGCGCTTGGAGCCGCGCAGCTTTTGCAGGGAACTTTCAGGGGTCTTGGCGCGAAACCTGTTACAAGCGTGACCAATTTTAGTGATCCTGCGTTTTCCTCTCTTGAGCGCAATCGATTGCAGCAATTAAACTTTACGCGAAGCGGAAGAGGCAATCTTTATTACACAGCTTCCTTACGTTACGCGATACCTTCAGAGCTTCAGACATTCCGCGATGAGGGAATAGGCGTTTTCCTGAGCATTCATGATGTCGCCACAGGCGCGCAGGTCAGCTCCGCATTGGAAAATGGAAAAACATACCGCGCAAGGGTGCGCGTTTCTTCTGCAAGGAACCGTACATATCTTGCTCTTCGCGTGCCTGTCCCGTCCGGCGCGGAAATTTTAGACATGGCTTTTGTTACAACAGCATCATACGAAGACGCAGGCGGAGCAAGAGGTGACGAGCAGCAGAATAACAATCAGCGAATGTCATCATGGCTAAGTCATCAGGCGATTATGGATAACGAGATTCAGTATTTCTGGGATCAGTTTTACAGAGGAGAGACGACAGTGAGTTTCCTTTTCCGTACTGCAAGAAGGGGAGTGTACCCGACGCCGCCTGCTCAGGCTGAATGTATGTACGAACCGGAAATATTCGGCAGAAGCCAGGGATTGATATACACAATTGAATAATAAGAATTTTACCGTAAAAATAATATTGCTTTTTGCAGTTATACTAGCAGTATTTTATTTGTTCCTCAGGTTTTCGCCGTATCCTGATTTAAAACAATTCCAACAGAGGCCGTACAGCGTCCGTTATTATGATCGTTACGGAATGCTGCTTCAGATAACGCCTCTTGCGGACGGACTTCGCAGGGAAAAGCCGCTTGAAATTCCTGCGCAGATAAAAGATGTTTTTGTTTTTGCCGAAGATAAAAGGTTTTACAGCCACGGCGGCGTAGATATTTTTGCGTTAATCCGCGCAATGTATCAGAATATTTCAGGCGGCAGGAGGGTAAGCGGCGCGTCTACAATTACAATGCAGCTGTCGCGTATTATTTCAGATAACGCGTATGAACAGCGGGGACTGCCGCAATCCAAAGCCGCGCCGAGGCAGCAAACTGTCGGCGCAAAAATAACCGAAATGTTTAATGCGCTGCGTTTGGAGACGCGGTTCTCCAAGAGTAAAATCCTGGAGATGTATATTAATTCCCTTCCCTTTGGTTTCAGTTCTGAAGGAGTAACGTCGGCAGCCCGCGCTTTTTTTTCCGGCGAAATTTCCATGCTCTCGCCTGCTCAGATTTTTTGCCTGGCAGTTGTTCCTCGCCGTCCAAGTTTTTATAATCCGCTGGAAAACCCGCAAAACAACATGGCGGCTGCGATGGAACTGCACGCCCAATTTGCAGATAACAAAAGACTGACGCGAAAATGGCCTTTGCTTGCGGGAATTGACGAAAGAGATTTTGAGTTTGCTGTTTCTTCCAGCCGCCGCTTTCAGTATCCGTTTGAATTTCCGCATCTTATCCGCAGGATAAATCCGCGGGCAAGTTTTTCTGTAAGCGAAATGCGTCTCTCTGTCGATTTAGCTCTTCAGAATTATATTGAAGACGCAATAGCGGGCAGCGTTGCAATGTTTTATTCATCGAGGATTACAAACGGCGCTGCAATTGTAATTGATAACGAGAATGCGGAAATTTTAGCGTGGGTTGGAAGCGCGGATTTTTTTAATGAAGAAGCCGCAGGGCAAATTGACGGAGTGCTTGCCCTTAATCAGCCCGGCAGCAGCATGAAACCGTTCCTTTACGCAATGGCTCTTGAAAACGGTTTTTTACCGTCAAATGTAATTGCGGATGTGCCAATGACTTTTGGTGAGACAGAAATTTACAGTCCAAGAAATTTTAATGAACGATTTAACGGCCCCATGCTTTTTCGCGCCTCGCTTGCTTCCAGTTTAAATATACCCGCAGTTTATCTGCTTTACAGATTAAGCGTACATAATTATACGCAAAAACTTTTTTCGCTTGGGTTTAGTTCGCTTGAGGAGTCGGCACATGAAGCCGGTCTTGGCCTGGCTCTTGGAAACGCTCCTGTAAGCCTTTTGGAACTTGTAAGAGCGTTCAGCGTATTTCCGCGCGACGGAATATTTCTGCCGATTACATGGCAGATAACAGAAAATAAAGATCATGAAACAGGTAACGGAGAATTAAGAGTTTTTTCCGCTGATACGGCAAGAATCATCTGCTCTTTTTTATCGGATTCAAGCGCAAGAGTTCTTGCCTTCGGCGCGGGAAGAAATTTCAGGACATCGTATCCTTCAATATTTAAAACGGGAACAGCGAATCAATATCAAAATATTGTGGCGCTCGGCGCGTCAATGAAATATACAGTCGGCGTGTGGATGGGAAACTTCACAGGCGAAACAGTTATGGATAAAACCGGAAGCTCTGTTCCTGCGGCAATTGCGCGAAATACGCTTAATGTTCTGCACAGAGCGCATGCGGCGCATTCAACAAGCGATCAATCTTTGGAATTTCCGGTTCCGCGTGAATGGAAAATAAGAAGAATCTGCGCAGTTTCCGGAATGGATCCTTCGCAAGCGTGTCTTTCGGTTATCAATGAGTATATTCATCCGGCCGAAAACAGAAGCCTCTGTACATGGCACCGCCTGGAAAACGGAAGAAGCGAAACTGTCTTTCCTGCGGAATATCAGGCGTGGTTTGCGTCATTTTCAGGCTTAAGGCAGGGTTCAATTGATTACAATTCTCGTCCGCTGGAAATAGTTAATCCGCGCGACGGCTTTGTGTACCTTGCGGGTCAGGGAATCGGCGCAAGTGACGAAATCCCCGTCGAGGTTATAGGCGGCGAAAGCAGCGTCCTGCATGTGACGCACAATAACAGAACCTTCAGCGTAAGCCGTCCCTTTATTTTTTTCCTGCCCCGTGAACAGGGGATTAACACATTACATGCGGTAAATGGCAGCGAAGAGGCCGTCATAACCTTTACAATCAGCAATTAATGCGTTATATTGTTATCATGAAAAACTACAAAATAACATTATTTTTACTGATGGGAGTTATTTTAATTTTGAGCGTGACAGAAACAGCAGATGCCCAGAATCTGGGCGATGGGCTTTTTGCCCGAATTACGACCAACCGCGGCGATATAATCGTTCGTCTTGAGTACGAGCGTGCGCCGCTTACGGTTTGTAACTTTGTAGCGCTGGCAGAGGGTACAATGAATGCCGCGCGCGGAAGACGTTACTATGACGGCTTACTCTTTCACCGTGTTATTTCGAGGGCAAACGGCGATGGACAGGATTTTATGATTCAGGGCGGCTGTCCTGATGGAACAGGCAGGGGCGGACCCGGCTACAGGTTCCCTGACGAAATTCATCCCGCGTTAAGGCATAACAGACCCGGCGCTCTTTCAATGGCAAACTCGGGACCTGGCACAAACGGAAGCCAGTTTTTTATTACAATCGTTCCTACCCCTCATCTTGACGGAAGACACACGGTTTTTGGTTATGTTGTTCAGGGGCAGGAAATTGTAAATAACACAAGACAGGGCGACAGAATAGTTCGAATGGAAATTATCCGGAACGGCAGCGCCGCAAATGCTTTCACTGCGAATCAGGAAAATTATGACAGAATGCTAAGGCAGGTAAATGCGGTAAGATAGCCGGGTATTTATGAGTGACGAAAGTAACCAGGCCAGCTCAGTAGAAATTTCCGGAAGGAAGGTTTTTTTTCTCTATCCAACGGCTTCTGTTCAGAATCAAATTATTACCGAATTGGTTCAGAACGAGATCGAGGTTTATGTTGCAAAGGATCACAACCGTCTGCCGCGTGTTTTGCAAAATCATCCCGAATCTGTTGTTTTTATTAATATTGACGAGCAGCAATTATCCGAACCTGATTGGGAAAAGTGGATAGTAAATAATCTGTTGGTGTTAAAGACCGTAAAGATTGGAATTTTTTCTGGCAGTTCCAGTGAAGAACTGAAAGAAAAATATATTTCCAAGCTTAATGTTACATGCGGCTTTTTAAAACTCAAAGTGGATATGTCAAAGGCTATTTCGAATGTTCTTGAAATTCTTGAGCAGGTAAACGTTAAAGGCAGGCGTAAATTTCTTCGGGCGACTGTTGATGCTGATACTAACGCCACCATGAATATGCCTATAGACGGCGATTATATTAACGCTGTTGTCAGGGATGTAAGTGTCGTCGGGTTTTCGTGTGTTTTTGAACAGAATCCTGTTTTAAAGAAGAATACCCTTTATAAAAATATTCAAATCAGACTGCAATCCAATTTATTAAAAGTAGAAGCGATTGTTTTTGGTTCACGCGAAGAAAACGACCAGAAAATTTATGTATTTTTATTTACCCAGCGGACTGATTCGGAAATACGCTCTAAAATCCGCAAATTTATTCAGCACAGTTTGCAAACTAAAATGGATCAGGAGCTGAATTAGGGATCAGTTTATTTATACTGACCCCTACTCTGCTATACTCCAAACAATTTGATTCCTTCCCCCGGAAATTTTTCTTTTACTTTGACAATTGCCTGTTTAATACGCGCGGCTTCTTCTTCTTCGCACCAGATGATCAGCGAAAAATTTTCTTCAGGCCAGACAGCGTCTCCCATGCGCGGACCGCATGCGCCGACTCCCAGAATATTTGGAATCTTTGTATAAAATTTTCCGGCCTCTTCTTTTGCAAGCGCTTCAAGAATATTTTCTTCGACCGAACGATTTGCTATTATTTCTGCCCGAATCATACTTCCTCCGTGCCGGTTGCGGCAATTACTGTTTTAGCGCGGCCTTCGCCTGCGGCAATCATTTCGCGTTTTTCCTGCGCTTTGGCAGAACGCTTTTCTGAATTTTTGTTTATTATAGCATACACAGTGGGCATCAGGAACAACGTCATCAATGTGCCGAATGAAAGTCCGCCAAGAACAGTTTTACCAATCGGCGCTACGAGTTCTGTACCTTCGCCCGGGAAGAATGCCATCGGCACAAGACCCAATACAGTTGTTACTGTTGTCATCAATATCGGGCGAAGACGGCTGCGTGCAGCTTCGACAATTGCGTCATTTAGCGGGTAACCCCTCTTTCGCAGAAGATTTGAATAATCGACAAGAATGATACCGTTGTTTGTAATAATGCCAATCAGCACTAAAAGACCAACTGCAGTAAGCGCGTTAAAGATTGTGTTGGTTATAAGATATACCGCGACAATTCCAATTACAGAAAGCGGAATTGTCAGAATGATAATAAACGGAGAGCGGAAAGATTCAAAAAGACTCGCCATAATTCCGAATACAAGGAATATTGCGACGACACAAATCATGATAAAGCGCGTGAACATTCTAATCATTTCCGTATTTGCGCCGCCGTATTCAATAATAACATCGTCTTCCAGAGGAATTTCAGATCTTATTATATCTTCAACAAGCGCCTGTAAATGATTTGTTCTGACTCCTGGTTTAGCTGTCGCCGTAACTTTAATTATGCGGCTTTGATTCTCGCGGTTAATTGTAAGAGGACCTGTTCCTTCCTGATATGTAACAAAGCTTGACAGCGGAACCCTGCCCGACATTTGGCTGTTTACAAAAATTTGATCAAGGGAGGGAAGAGTTGAACGATCCGCTTCTGCAAGAATTAAAATTACGTCGTAATCTTTTCCGCCGGATTTGAATCTTGTCGCTGTAATGCCGTCAACGGCGGCTTTTATTTCATTTCCAACCGTATAAGTGTTTAAGCCAAGAGCGTACATTTTTTCGCGGTCAATTACAATTTCATACTGCGGAAGTCCGTCTCTTAAATCTACGGACGGCTCTCCTATATAATCAGACAATCTTTCCGAAAGAAGCGCAGAGATACGTTCTCCTATCAGCTTTCCTTTTACCAAATCGTCTGTGCGTAAAATAATTTCTACAGAGCTTCCACCCATAAAGCCGCCCATTCCTCCGCCAAAAGTGAATGTTACGCCGGGGAACTGATTAAAATACGGACGAAGTTTTTCCTGAATTTCGTTTGCTGTTTCTACGCGCTGCGAGTATTCCGGAAGATTAATTCTAAGCGATCCTGAATGACTGCTCGTTCCGCCGAAGCCCATCATGCCGCCGCTGCCCGCGCGAAGAACAATTTTTTCGTATCCTTCAACTTCCCTTTCTACAATTATCTGAAGCTGCCTTAAAACCGCTTCAGTCTCCTGAAGAGGCGTTCCCATCGGAAGAGTCGCCGTTATGTTAACATTGTCCTGATCCTGCGCCGGCATAAATTCCCAGCCGATTACAGGAATCAATGCTACGCTTATAATCAGCAGTACGACAAGAAAAAGAATTACAACAAGCTTGTGATTTAAAACCTTTTTAACGGCGTTTTTGTATTTTGTTTCCAGCCAAACATAAAAATGTTCGAATTTCGCGTCAACTTTCGCAAGCGCGCCCTTTAACGGAACCTGTTTTCGCGTAACAATCGGCAGGTAGTGGCTGCAAAGAACCGGAACAAGAAAAATGGCCGTGAAAAGTGAAATCGCAAGCGAGATTACAACAGTAAACGCCAATCCTGAAAACATTTCACCTGCCATTTCAAGAATACCCTGGAACATAACAAGGGGCGCGAAAACGCAAATGGTTGTAATGGTAGAAGCTGTAATTGCCGTAATCATTTCTGATGTGCCAAGCACCGACGCTGTTTTTAGTTTTGCGCCTTTCTCGCGGTACTTATAAATGTTTTCCAGAATAACAATTGAGTTATCGATTAACATTCCTATACCTAAAATTAATCCCGCCATTGTCATAAGGTTTAATGTAAGTCCTGCAAAATACATAAAAAGCATTGTAATAATTACAGAAACAGGAATGCTTATACCGATGATGATGGTCGGCTTTTTTGCGCGAAGAAACAGAAACAGTGTTAATATTGCAAGCAAAGCGCCCATAAACGCTGTTGATGTTACCTGATTAAGCGAATTTTCTACCATGTCTGTTGTGTTAAATAATTCCGTTATTATAATATCCGGAGGAAGTTCGCGCGAAATTCTATCGAGCCTTTCGCGTAACGTGTCTGCGGTTTGAACAGAATTTTTTCCTGTTTGTTTTGATACGTTTAATGTAACAGCGGACTGGCCGTTAACATAAACTGTGCTGGTTTCATCCCTGTAGCCTTCGTAAACATCGGCAAGGTCGCGAAGAAGAATCGCGCGCGGCATTTGTACAGCTCCGCCTGCATAACCTCCGCCCCTGTATGTTACAGCCGTATTTCTGATATCATCAAGCGATGTATATTCGCCCATTGTCGTAAGAATGTACGACATGCCGCCTTCGGTTATTGTTCCCGCGGCTGTTTGTATATTCTGCGCCGCGATCATCTGCTGAACCTGGGTAATTGTCAGGTCGTATGCTTCAAGGCGCGTCTGCGGAAATTCAACGCGGATTATTTTTTCGCGGCCGCCGTCTACGGAAGCTGTTGCGATACCCGGCGTCTGTTCAATGCGCGGGATAATTGTGTCTTCTGCGATTTCGCGCAGTTCTTCGGGAGTTCGTCTGTCCGACGTTACCATAAGACCCATAATGGGAATCATTGACGGATCAAATTTAAAAATCATCGGAGTTTGCGCGCCCGTTGGCATATAATTTCTTATGCGCTCAAGAGAGTCGCGGATGGAATTTGACGCATCGGATAAATCCGTACCGTAAGTAAATTCCATGATGACGATACTGCTTCCCTTGTTGGAAATGGAAGAGACTTTTTCCAGTCCTGATACGCTGGATAATATCGCCTCCAATGGGCGCGTAACAGAGCGTTCAACTTCTTCGGGACCTGCTCCCGTGTATTGCGTGATTACTGCCATAATCGGCATGCTTATTTCCGGGTACAGATCGATTGGCAGGTTTAACATTGCAAAAAGACCAAGTCCAATGAGCAGTAAAAATATAATTAAAATTGTTGTAGGGCGCGCAACGACGCCTTTTACCATGCTCATATTTCTTCCCTCAATGAATTAACGCGTTCAATAATATTTACTCTTGAACCGTCATCAAGCAGCGTTTGACCTCTTACTACGACTTCTTCATCAGGCGAAAGCCCTGAGGTAATTTCCATAACGCCTTCGGTATGAATACCGGGCGTTACAATTCTTTTTCTTACGATATTTATTTCAGGATTTTCCGCATCGCTTTCTATGACATAAACGTATTGTTCTCCGAATCTGTTGATTACAGCTGACGCAGGAATTTTTACAATACCATCCTTGCGTTCCGTGATAACGCGAACGCGGGCAAACATACCGGGTTTTAATCTTGACTGCGGATCGCTTACATTTACGCGCACTTCCATTGTGCGTGATGCGACCTCTACAGTCGGAGATATTTCCGTTACGCTTCCCCTGAATGTTTCGCCGGGCCATGCATCAAGCGTTATTTCGCACGGCTGATTAAGCGCAATTCTTGAGATAAAACGCTCTGCGACATTAAGACGTATTTCAAGTCCCCTGCCGCCGGAAATTCGCGCGACAGGCACAGCCTGGCTTACAGTCATTCCAATCTGGACAGGTATCATGATGATGGTTCCGCTGATGGGAGCTGTAACAACGCTTGGGCGGAATGTCATGCCGGGACGCGAAGAATCAACTGCGGCAATGCTGTCCCCCCTGTTTACCCTGCGGCCTACAACTGTGTATATTTCTGTTACTCTTCCCGCGGCGTCAGGATGAACGTCTACAGTGGAACCTGACATAATGTCACCCGAAAAAATAATGTAATCCTGAATCTGGCCGCGGACAGCCAATACAGTATTTACGGCAAATACAGGTCCGTCTGCCCTTGGTTCGTCTTTATCATCCTTTTTGCAGCCTGCAATAAAGACAGTTATAACTAAAAAAATAATTAAAGGTTTAAATTTCATTGCCCTCTCCTTGTTGATAATGTTCCAAACGGAACGCCTATTGAATATTCAAGATCGATAAGACTGTTTAAGTAATTAAATTGCTGTTCAAGAAGCTGAACGCGCGCCTGATGCAATGACTGCTGCGCGTTTTGAACCTGAAAATAATCCTGCAAGCCTGCCCTGTACGCCTGTTCTGTTAAACGATAAGATTGTTCAGCTAACCGTACGGTCTCTGTCTGCGCCTGCGTGTTTATGCGCGTTCTTTCCAGTGTAAGCACAATATTGTTAATCTCGATCTGAGTTCCGGTTACCATCTGCGCAAGTCCGATATTCGCTGTTCTGATTTGATCATCAAGGTTTCTTATCCCCTGAAAATCCGTACTGAACGGAATTAAACTGTGCAGGCGAAGCGCCAGTGTAATGGAAAGAGAACCCTGTCTTATCCAGTCATCGTTATTGAACCATGAGTTCTCCCAGGGATCTCTTATAAAAATCGACTGGCTGTTCCAGCTGATATTTAAACTTGGAGTAAGCGATAAAATTTGAGCCCTTCTTGCGCTTTCCAGCATTAATATTGTGTGCCTTAATTCCTGAATATCAGGTTTCCTTGCGGCAGCCTGCGTTACCATTTCGGCAACATCAAGCGGAATAAAGTTTGAGGTTTGCGCTAACGGAATTAATTCAAACTTGGTGTCGTAATCCATTCCAAGGAACATTGCAAACTGCATCATGGAAAGCGCGAATCCGCTTTCCACCTGATCAATTACGGGGCGCATATTTTCCCTTGCAACCCGCGCCTGCAAAAGGGTCAGTTCCGGCGCAAGACCAGCGTTATAGTTTGCCTGCGCCATTTGCACCTGACGCTCGACATTTTCAAAACTGCCGCGAATAAGGGCTATGTTTTCCTGCAGAAGAAGAATGCTGTGATACGCCTTTCTTACATCGCGTTCAAGCTGAACTCTCGCTCTGTCATAATTTATTAAGCCTGTCTCGTAATCAAGACGAAGACGTCTAATGTTTTCGAACATCGCGGCGCTGACTGTAACCGATGCCTGAATGTTTCCGACAATGCGCCATTGCGGGTTATTTATTTCTGCGCTAAACAAGCCGCCTATGCCGGGGTAGAACAATCCTGGTATTCCTTCCACTGTATACGGAATGCCTGCTCCGGATGGAATAACCTGATTTATACTTGTTGTACCTGCTTCGTTATCCCTGTTAAGCGTGCCTGAAACTGTAATGTTCGGAATAAACTGATTCCATGACAGCTGCGATGCGCGTCTTCTTGTAGCAAGACCTGCCCGTGAAGATTCAAGGCTTAGATTGTTTCTCAGCGCAAGTTCAACCGCTTCTTCAATGCTTAAACGCATCACGGTTTGCCCCGCGGCATTCGCTGTTTCCTGCGCATGAAGCTTTGCAGATAACAACACGATTAAGATCAAGCAGAAGGGAACCACAAACCATTTTAACGGCAGCGATTTTAACTGTAACCATCCTGAATATCTTTTTTTTCGGCTCATATAATGACTCCTTTTTTATGCCCGCATACAGCGCGGCAAATGGTTCCGGCATGCGATGCATCGCCGGTTATGCAATTAAATACATTGTAATGTTTTTTACTCATCGTATAAAGCCTCCAAGACCCATTGTGATAAATTTGTATAACAATCGAATACTGTCGTTTTGAACCAGCGCTGTTTTCCCAGACGGGTTTATTAAAATGTTTATTAGCTGAAACAGTATCCAGTGAGAAGTACGCTGTTTGTCATCTTCTGTCGCGCCGCGAAGCTGCTCAATATTTACGTCTTCAAAAAGCCTGAAAATCTCTACATGTTTATCGGGCTTTCCAAGGTCAAGACGCCGCGTGCGAATCCAGTCCATCGCGATAAGAATCTCTGGCCTTGTTCGAAGGTAGACAGCAATTGAAAAAATACCAAGATACAGCTGCTGCGCAGTGTTATCTGATTTACTGATTCCCGCTTTGGCAAAATCCATAATGTTTTTAAATTCCGTTACAAAAAGACGGCGCAGCATATCTTTCCTGTTTTTAAAATGACCGTAGAGGCTGCTTTTGCTTAAACCCAGTTTTTTCGCGACCATTTCCATGGATACGTCCCATGGGCCGGCATCGGCGACAGCCTCTGCAATCGCCTTAAAAAACGGCTCGATTTCCTTGTCAAAGGACGTTTCTTCCACCTGTTTTTCCAGCGTATCAAAGTCGATATCCGCCTCATTTGCAGACAATCCAAGGCCGCAGTTGATCGTTTTGCATATAACGGAAGTAATGTTTTGAATTTCGTCTTCAGATAATGGGTTTTCTGTCGATTTATTTTTCTTGTGGTAATGCGACATAAAAAATGTAAGCGTTGCAAACATCAATCTGGTTATGGAAGCATCGCCTGTGTATTTTTTCTCGATAATCCGCTGAATGACCGACATATCCGCGCCCCTGGCTTTCAGCATCTGCACAACTTCACGGCTGTCCAGGCTTCGGTCATAAATGTTGATAAGGGAAAAAATCAAAGCGTATACGTCACGGGCAAAAAAGGCCGAAAGACTCCTCATTATGGTAGAAATTCCCTTATCCGGGTCACTTTCAGCCTGGGCTCTTTCAAAATCAACGCGTATATGGGAAGAAAAATCGTCCAAAAAACGCTCAGTCATGGCATTAGTCAGTGCCTGTTTGCTTTCAAAATGGCGGTAAAGAGCAGGTTTGCTCACTTTTAGCTCAGATGCAAGCTGGGAGAGGCTGGTTTTTCTGTAAAAATTGCGCCCCCATACCCTGAAAGCTGCATTAATAATCTCAGTTTTTGTCATCATGCACCTGACTATAAAAATTATCTGACCTCAAAAATGATCATTTTTGCTTAAATCACCAATTTGCTGCCAGCCTGTTCGTCTGTAATTAAAAGTTACCGAACGGTCGTTAACCAATAATATAACAAAGAAACTTAAAAAAAGCAACAGGCTGGTTTAAAAAACGTTACTTTTTTTTTTAATCGTTGTATAATGTGGCTAGTATTTTTTAAAATCTGTCGAGGTTAAGTAATGAATAAAAAGGGCTCCCTTATATATGAGTTAATGATAATGATTATATTGGGGATTTTTGCTTCCTGTGTTCTTATGTGGATTGGATTTACATTCGGCATGAGGCTCAACGCCGAGCGGCAGATCAGACAGGTTTTGTATGAATCGACAGGTAATTTACAAAGTACAATTGACGGGAGATTGTCGGAGTGTTCGCTGGTTCTGGATTTTGCGGCGATTGGTTCGCTTCCCATAATGAATCAGGACAATGTTGATACAAACCGGCTTTTCGACCTGTACACGACATTAGCCAATACCCGTGATTACGTTCAATTAATATTCGCGTCCAGCGTTGGAAGATGGAATGAGCCGCAGGGATATTTGGTTTTCAGCAACAGATGGCGTCCCGGTATTAATTCTTATGATAACAGGGAACGGCCGTGGCACATTAACGCGCTTGCCGGCGCAGGGCAGATTGCTTATACAGACCCCTATCACGATCAGGCGCTGGGAATGCATGTTGTTTCCCTTACCAGAGCAGTGATGGATAACGAAAGACCTGTTGGAATTGTGGTTGTTGACATTGCCCTGGCGGCGCTTAATGAAATAGCCAATCAGAACTCCGTAGTGGACAAAGCAAGAAGTTACGTGCTGCATTCTTCGGGCATGTTTATTACCAATCCTGACGCATCGGTTTTAATGGAAAAAGATTTTTTTACTGAATATGGGCTTGAAGAATACAGGGAGCAGCTGTTAGCTGAAGATACGTTTTTTGTTATGGACGATAAATATATTATATGTTCAATGCCTGTAACCGCGTCCGGCTGGACTCTTGTTTCGATAATGCCAAGAAACGAAATTTACAAAGCGGGAAACAGAACCAGTATAATTTCCGTTGCTCTTGTTGTTGTAGGGATTGCGCTTTTTATAATGGTATTCCTGCCGATTGTTAAAAGAAAAATAAAGCCGATTAATTTAATGATGAATGAACTAAAGGAAATTTCCGAGGGCGAAGGCGATTTAACCAGGGTTGTAATGACGAAAGCAAAGAATGAAATCGGCGACCTTGCTTTTTATTTTAATCTGACAATCGAAATGATACGAAGACTTATCGTAAATATAAAAGAAGAAGCAGGGGTTTTATCCGATATTGGAAGAGCTCTTTCAACCAACATGAGCGAAACAGCCGCGGCAATTAATCAGATAACGCAAAATATTCAGAGCATAAGGGAACGAGTTTTAAATCAAAGCGCAAGCGTCAGCGAGACACACGCGACAATGGATCAGGTTGCGTCAAATATTCATAAGTTAAACGGTCATGTAGAAGACCAAAGCATTCACATTTCGCAGGCTTCAGCCGCCATTGAAGAGATGGTTGCAAATATCGCGTCTGTTACAGATACGCTTGTAAAAAATGCAGGTAACGTAAGAGTGCTTAACGACGCTTCAGAAATCGGCCGCAGCGGTCTGCAGGAAGTATCCAGCGACATTCAGGAAATTGCGCGCGAATCGGAAGGCCTTTTGGAAATAAATTCCGTAATGAACAATATCGCCGCGCAGACAAATCTGCTTTCTATGAACGCGGCAATTGAAGCGGCTCATGCGGGGATTGCAGGACAAGGTTTTGCGGTTGTCGCTGATGAAATACGAAAGCTTGCGGAAAACTCAAGCAGGCAATCAAAGACAATCGGCGCTGTACTTAAAAGAATAAAAGAATCAATTGATAAAATTACCAAATCAACCGAAAACGTATTGAACAAGTTTGAAGCGATTGAAACCGGCGTTAAAACTGTCGCCTTGCAGGAAGACAATATCCGCCATGCGATGGAAGAGCAGGGCGAAGGGAGCAAACAAATCCTTGAAGGCATAAGCAATGTTAATAATATTACAAGACAGGTAGAGGCAGGCTCAAAGGAAATGCTTGAAGGTTCGCAGGAAGTTATCAGGGAAAGCACAAATCTTGAGAGCGCGACTCAGGAAATTACGTTAGGCATGAACGAGATGGCAGCCGGAGCCAACGAAATTAACGTTGCGGTAAATCATGTTAACGAAATTTCGATTAAAAACAGGAGCGCAATTGAAGCGCTGATAAATGAAGTTGCGCGATTTAAAGTTTAAAGGAGAAAAATATGAGTTTACAAATAATTTTTATTGTAATTCTCGGCGTTATTTCAGTTATTTATTTAGTAACTTTAGCTTTTAAACCGGGGATTTTTCAGTTTATATTGAAGGGCTGCCTTATGCCTCTTGTTTTTGCCGTGTATTTTTTCGGGCCGCGTGAAATGTTTTTACTGCCTGTAGTTCTTGCGATGCTTTTTGCGTGGATTGGAGACATTTTGCTTGTCAGAATTACAAATATTATCTGGTTCAAGCTTGGACTTGCGAGTTTTTTGGTTGGCCATATCTGTTATTGTGTAGCGATGTTCGGTTTTATTGATTTTAATTTTATCGTACTGGCTATAAGCATTGTAATTGCCGCAGTCTTCTGTATTGTTGCGTACAGGGTTGTAAGACCCAGTAAACAAATGAAAATTCCTGTTATCGCTTACGAAATAATTATCACAACCATGGCGGTTTTTGCGTTTCAGTTTTTTCTTTCTGTTGGATCGGCAGTCGGCGCGCTTATTTTTGCAGGGAGCCTTTGCTTTGTAGCCTCTGATACGATGCTCGCGCTTAAAACTTTCAGAAGAGCCAAAATTTATTTTGCGGTAATGGTTACATACATTGCGGCTCAGTTTCTTATCGCGTACGGTTTCTCGAATTTAATCCTGCATTAGTTTCCGTTCAGATGTTATGCGAATAGCATCCGCGAGGTTTTCAGCTCCAAGTTTCATATAAATGCTGTTGATTAATACTTTTACCGTATTAATGGAAAGTCCGCGGTTTGCGGCAATTTCGGAGCGCGAAAGTCCGTGCGAAAGGTCTGTAAGTATATCCTTTTCACGCGGAGAAAGAGACGTAATCTCTGTAATGCCTTTTGCGTTTTTATACTTTGTAATTATATGAGCAAGATGTTTTGCATAAGTCGTGGATTTTTTGTTTATGTCTTCAAGCCAGGCTGCCGGTATTTTACACCCGGAGCTTTTTAATGCGAATGCCGTTAATGTGCGCATGTCTTTGCCAAGCTCTATAAAGGGCATAACTATTTCATTGCCTACTGCTTCATTATACGCTTCCTCCAAAGTAGCAAGCGATTTTTCCTTATTTTTTAATTTGTAATGAATGCAGGCTTCCATCGTAAGCAGTTCAATTCTGCCAAACAGGTACGAAACGTGTTTTTTTGTTTCATGAATGTGGGAAAGCAATGGGCAGTAATTTCGCGCCGCGTAGCAGAAACGGGCCTTCATTTGATTTATGAAATTTTCCATAAACCTCGTGCTTGCAAAAGGAGCGAAATTTTCTTTCAGCCAGTCAGGTGATTTTTCCGGCAAGCCGAGAGCGCAGTAATACCAGCAAAGCGATACGTCGTAATCGCTGTAGCGGTTGGAATCTTTAACGTTATCAAGATTCGTTTTCATGTCCTTAAGCGTTCTTTCCGATTTTTCATAATCTCCCTGAAAAAACGCGATTCTGAGAGTGTAGAATAACGCCCTATGGGACATTTCTGTATAATTTGTTATTCGCATCGTATTCATTGCGTTTGCAATAAAAGATTCCGCCATCTGCATGTCGCCCTGATAAAATTTTATTTCTCCATGGGCAAGATCGTCCTCTCCGTTTTCGAATGAAACAAAACAATTTGACATATACTCAACGCTTTGTTTTAACGCGCCAAAAAAATCAAAAAGAGATCCTTTTCTTGAAGCGCTTACTGCGCATAACCACGGCCCTGGAGAGCGAACAATTAAATTTCCCGGGTCTATCTGCTTGGGATAACATTTGCATAATTTTTCGGTGTAAAGGTGAAAATCATAAGTATCGGTTTTCATGTTTATCCCTGCGCGAATTATGCTCCAGCAGTAGTAAACGCTGCATAATGAACTTTTCTTAAATGGAAGATCATCCGGCAGTTTAGAAAAAATTTCTTCGTAATAGGCGGCTTTTTTATTCGATTCTTCCGAAAGTCCCTGACACATTAATGTGCGCAAATGTGTAGATGCAAGATATATTACAGTGTCGTACGCTTCCTGCGGAGCGTTTCTTAAAATTACTTCGGCAAAACGCGCGATATCAAACGGTATTTGAGTCGGCGAACCTATAAACATATCAACAATCGCTTTGTAGTTTCCTATTTTTTCGTAATAGGAAAGCGCGTCAATTTTAAAGCCGTTTTTATTGCACCATGCGCCGGCAATTGTGTATGTATCGTGCTTTTGATCAATTGTAAGAAGATTCTGCTTTGACTCAAGAAATTCCAAAAAAAGAGGATGTATTAAAAACGCATTAATGTAACCGTCTATGCGCACATAAGCGTTTTGTCTTTCCAGTTCCAAAACAATGTGTTCGTCCGCTCCCGCCAAAAGCGCGATTAAATCAATCGACAAATGATCAATCAATGAAAGACGCACCAAAAAATCCTGAAGACGCGCGGAGATTGTCTGCCAGATTTCGATTTCCATAAAACGGAAAATATTTGATTTCATCGCGTTTCTAAGATAGCCGTCGTAACCTGGCGCTTTTTTATATGAACGCGCGATGTAGTTAAGCGCAAATGCCCATCCTTCGGTATCCTGCATAATTTTGTGAAGGCTGTCAGGGGAAAGGGTAATTCCCTGCGTGCGAAAATACTGCGAAAGTTCGTTTTCCGAAAACATAAGCTCTTCTTCGCTTACGTTAAAAATGCGCCCGGCGGACGCAAGCCCTGCGATGTTGATGCGCGGCGTTGAACGCGAGATAAAAATCAGCGTTATGCCGACAGGTAAATTGCGGATACCTTCTTCTACAAAGCGGATAACTTCCGGGCTCTCGATATAATGGCAATCATCAAAAACAATAATGCGTCTTTTTTTGTCGGAAAGATCCCTCAATAAATCCGTAAATTGTTTTAATTTTTCCTGTGTTTCGGGAAATCCAAGCTTTTTAATTGAAGCCGAAAACTGTACGTTATTAATTAAAGCCATACTGTGCGAAAAATTTTCCCAAAAACGTCCGCCTACATTATCGCGTTCAGAAAGCTGCATCCAAACAGTGACAGCCTGATACGCTTTAACAAAATCGTGAATGGCGGTTGTTTTACCGTAACCAGCTCCGGCGCAGACGATTATTATCGGATATTTCATTGCTTCTGTAAATAGTTCATTTAATCTGGAACGTTCAAAATGATAATTATCCTGACCTGTTTTTACGTCCGGAACATTTAGCGATTGATTAATGGATTGCGTCATTTTTTAATAAGCTCTCCTATATTTTAAACAGCAAAAATCAGCTGAACAATAATATGTTATAATGATCCTAACTAACCTGTTTTTTATTGTCAATTAAAAAATTGAACGATGTTTTAATTTATTATACTTTTTATTAATTAAAAAGCAAGGTGTTTTTGCCTTAAGATTGCGCATATTCGCTCATGGTATATAATATATTGACATTGGGTATTCGCTGATATAGATTGAATTTATACGATGGAAACCTTGCAAAAAATCTATTCATGGATGCCGCTTCTTTTGCGCGGAGCCGGTGTAACTGTATCGTTAACCGTTCTTTCTGTAAGCGTGGGGCTTTTTCTTGGCTTTTTTCTGGCTCTTGGTAAAATTTCCAGAAAAGCATTTTTAAACAGAATTTGCAGCGCTTATATTTTCTTTTTCCGCGGCACGCCTCTTTTAATGCAATTGTTTTTTATTTACTATGCTCTTCCTGTAATTATTCCGGTTTTTACAATAAACAGCCGTTTTCTCGCGGCCTTTATCGCCTTTTCGCTGAACTGTGCCGCCTATTGCGCAGAAATAATCAGAGCCGCCATCCAAAGCATCGATAAGGATCAATTTGAGGCGAGCCGTGTCCTGGGGCTTTCGTACATGCAGACAATGCGTCATGTGATTATTCCGCAGGCGATAAGAAGGCTCATTCCGCCTGTCGGCAACGAATTTATAATGATGCTTAAAGACGTTTCTCTTGTCTCGATGATTGCGCTTGTTGACATAACGCGCGCGATGAGAAATATCGAAAACTCCACAGGCTCGGCGCTTGTTTATCTGCCTGCAATGGCTCTTTATTTGATTATCACCGCGATTTTTACCGCTGTTTTTAAAAGGCTGGAGAAAAACGCTGATTAAAGACCAGAATATTATTATTGCAACTTTCATACAAAACTGGTATACTTTATATATGCAGGTAACCGTAGCTTTAGCGGCGATGTTTATCGAAGGGCTCCGTAAAGCGGAGACTAGTATCAGCATTTTAGGCAGAAACACGCCAAAATCTTGTGTGAATTCAAATTCTCTCTCTCTCTCTCTCTCTCTCTCTCTCTCTCTCTCTTGTCTATAGAAGAAAGTTTGCAAATATACCCATCTCCAACCCTTTTTCAGGGGATAGATCCGTCTACTCAAAAACAATGCAGTCCGTAAAAAATTGCGGGGGCTTTATATATATCAGCAGAAAACAAATTTAAGGAGGTTTTTTCACGAAATGTTGTTTCGTGTTCGATTTAACCGCCTGACCACGGTCAGGCTAAAAAAGAGGTTACAAATGAAAAACAGACAAAAATGGCTAATGATGACCGCCATTACGGTAATTTTCGGATTTGTCGCGGCGGCTTGCGACAACGGTACAAGCCCAACCGCAGACCCCTGCGTGAACGGTCACGTTTTCCCCGAATGGACAGCGCCGACTTGCGAAGCCGCGGGGAACAGCGAAAGGGCTTGCGTCCGATCAGGGTGTGATGCGACAGATACCCGGACGGAAGGTTTTGCCGCGCCCGGTCACGATTGGGAATACGACCCGAACGCGGTGCCGCCCACTTGCACAATTGCGGGGCTTGGACACCGGCATTGCAACAGATGCGATACGGACGAACAGGGCATTATCCCCCCACTCGGACACTCATTTACTTTATGGCAGGAAACAACTCCTGCTACTTGCACAGACGCGGCAATCGACACTGAAAAATGCGATGTTTGCGGTACGCTCGGCACAGAAACGGACGAAGGCCATTCCGCGCTCGGACATTCATCGGGAGTTGGCGCAGTAGAGGTATCGTGCGAAGTAGACGGCTATAGCGGCGGATCAGGTCCGTGCATCCGCGAGGGCTGCGATGTTGTTTTACCAGCAGGAGAAGTAATACCGAAATGGAATCATCAATACCATGATTGGACAGCGCCTACCTGTACTACCGCCGGAAACAGCGAAAGAGACTGCACCAATGACTGCGGTACTATAGATACGAGAGACACAGGTTTTGCCGCGCTCGGTCATGATTACGGCGGCTGGTCAACTAAAACACCGGCAACTTGTACAACTGATGAAGTTTTAAAAAGAACCTGCTCTGTCTGTTCCCATGAAGAAACAACAACCGGAATCGGAGCTATTGGGCACACCTATGTATGGACTACCACGACAAACCCCACCAATATAAGAGAAGGTATACAAACAGAAATATGCAGTAATAATTCATCACACACAAGAGGAACTCGCACTGTTTCTTCGCTTCCCATAACCACATCAACAGAATTGACAAACGCGTTTTCTGCTATTTCTAGCGGCGCAAACAACCAAAGCTATAATCTTAACATCAGCGGAAATATCGCGGTTAGCGGATCTACCAGTCCCAGATTTGGTTTCGGGACAGGAAAAACCATAACTATGGTTGGAAACGGCAGGCTTTATCTTACTTCGCAAGGCAATTTAATACATATTACCGGAGGACAAACTTTAATTATTAACAGCCCTGATTTAACACTGGAAGGTTTTTCGGGAAATAATGCCGCGGTTATAGAATTATTTGGAGGTTCAGCAAGATTAGAATTAAAAGATGGTACTATAAGCGGCAATACGAACAGCGGTATGGGAGGCGGTGTATCTATTTCACTGGGCGGAACATTTGAAATGAGCGGCGGATATATTTGCGGTAATACTGCCAGTAATGGCGGCGGAGTTTTTGTCGCTAGCGGATGCAATTTTATAATGAACGGTTTCGGTCAGATTTATAACAATAAAACCAGCAGCTTTCAAGGTAGAGGCGGCGGAGTATATATCCAGATGGGTTCATTCAGCAGAACTACTTATGGCGGATCAATATATGGCGGTGGCGGTAATAATGAACCAGGGGTTGATAACATTGCTTCCGCAGATACCTTTGGACATGCTGTGTACTATCAAGCTGGCTTGGATGCGTATTATAATGATAATGGAATAACCAGTTGGCAAGCTATCAGCACTGATGATCCTGGAACAAATATTTGGACAAAAAGATAGTTCATAATAAAAACAAATTGGAGCTGTCCGAGAAGTAACGCTTGGGCAGCTTTTTTTTGATTTAAGAGAATCTCCGTAACCCTAAAGATGTTTCATGGACTGAAAAAGGCTGGAAGGTTGACAGGGTATCTGGGAGCGGAACGCTCCTTGGCGATCCAATGATGAATTTGGGGCATTAGAAAACAGCCACAGGAATACCTTTATATTTATAGTTCTCGGGTATTTCCAGTATTTGTGTAACTACATTTTCTCTCAAGTCAACCCATACCTCCAAAAGCGGGTTTCTTGTCATTACATTCGTTAGTATTTCCTTTCCGGTTACGGTTACATTTCCTCTTGTCTCCACACTTGTAAATATAATTTTGTAAAGGTTATTATCATAGTTAGACTGAGAACGATGTCCCTGCCTGTACACAATTCCGTTCATTGGTATTTCCGCTGCAAACCATTCGGCAGGCAGCACATAATTTAAAAACAATGTATTACTGTCCGCCATATTTACTCTGTTTTTAACCTCTTCAATTGAAAGTGCAATACTCATTATTTGCTCTATCTCAATGTTATCCGCTTTTGATAACGAGACAGTAATAAAATTATCTGAATAAACAGCATATAAACTATTTATCGAAAGTGTATTTACACCTTTTGCAATTCCAAACCCAAAGATAAGAGTAAAAACATATAAGACAATAAATATCATAACTCTTTTCCCCCTAGACTTTGGCAAAGATGAATTGTTTTTAATAAATGTAAGTTTAATAGGTAAAAACATATTTGTCCTGGCTTTGTATTCAATATATGATTCTCCAAATTTCTCCTCACATTCTTTTTCTTCTGCTTTTGCAAGCGCATAATATACAAACAGCATTGTTATATACATTAACAAATTGATATATCGGGGCCATAAGATCAAAAGTCCAAATCCGCAAACAGCAAAAAATAGATATTGCGGATGTCTTATATATTTATAGATACCGCTCAAAACTGCTCCTTTGCG
>JGI24695J34938_10000731_pt1 | contig 30954 bp, 29 predicted proteins | sample TergutCo191P3_FD_34938 | JGI IMG/M metagenome (IMG submission 34938)
CCCCCCCCCCCCCCCCCATGTTAACCAAATAATAATTAAAGTAAACAACATAAATTTCTCATTTTTTACAAAAACGCAGGGTAAATTCCGGCGGTAATTTAGTAATAAATTTCCGTATGGAAATTTAAATATATGTCGGCGGCGACATAAACACCGCGAAGGAGTTGTATTATGAAAAATACATTTAAAATTTTTGGGATTATTGCTCTTACAGTAATAATCGGGTTCTCGTTTACCGCTTGTGACAGCGATGGCGGTGGTGGCGGTACAACAGGAGGACTGACTATTACTGGTCTTGGTACTTACAACGGCCAATATGCTTATGCAACATCTGCTTCTCTTGTCGGTGTATCATCAAGTGGTAAAACAGCTCTTATTAGCAACGGTTCTGTTGTGTTGACCGTCTATAATTCGGCATCTGTTTATACAGGAAATGATACAGTGACTTTCTCTGTAGCCATTTACGACACAGAGGTTGCACCAGGTCAAAGCATGGGATCGCCTGTAACCAGCGGTGGTTTAACAGTAACTTTTAGTAATGGAAAAGCAAGCGGATCATTTACAGCTCCATAATTAGCAAAGACAACTATTCGGAGTACTTTCCCAATCATTAGGAGAGTACTCCGAACTATAAAAAAAGCCGTTAATCCTTGTTCAGTTATTTCACGATGTTTATTTATTTAAGAACTCAAGTAATTTTTGCTTATCTGTTTCTGTCAATCGTCCTATTGGCTTCTTATTACTGATAGCAGACAATGGCAGTTTAAAAAGCGTTCCCGTATCAATATATATTATAGGCCGGTTTTTCCCATCGCTTCCCCATGAAATAAAGGTTATAAATATTTCAAATGGATTCATTAACCGTTTTCCGCCCAGTCGTATACTTCCGGGTGCAGTTTCTTATCAATTAATATATTTCCGTTTTTATCTGCGGTAAGTTCAACCATTTTCGGATTATTTTTTATAGCGGCGGCAATAATCTGTTCATCAAGAATTGATGACACAATAGGCTGAAAAGGTAATCTGCGTTCTGCGATAATCTGCCGGTAAAACATTTCTATCGCTGTTGTTTGATCCAACCCCATTCGATCCAATAGTTTTATTGCAAGTTCCTTAACGTCTCGATCAATTTTTACATTAACATTTGCTTTTGTCATATTACACCTTTAATAAATAATAGTATAAAATAACGCTACCGTCAACATATTGGCGTTATAAAGGTTCTTGGCAATAAAAATTCTTAAATCTTTAAAAAGAATTTCTCGCAAAGGCGCAGAGTCCCGCAAAGAACGCCAAGCTGATGTTCGAAATCATTGCATTAAAAAAAACTTAGCGTTCTTGGCGTATCTTAGCGTCTTGGCGATAAAAAATTATTAAATTAAAAAATCTCGTATTTTTTACAATTGTATTCCAAAATATTGTCTTTTATTACGCGTTTCGTGCGTAAACTACTCATGACAACTTGAAATTTCAGTGTTATCTTTTTCTATCTTGTATGAGAAAAAATTGAAATCGTAGAAGTGCTTGAAAATTGGGAGTTAAGAATGTCTGGAAGAACAAATTTTTTGGTTAAACGGCGGATTATTCTGTCTTTTAATATCCCATTTGGGAGTGCTTCATCGAAGCGTATTCTGCCCTTGAGGGCGGATTAATCTATGTGATTATCCGCCAAAATCGGACTTTAGTCCGCAGGCAGGATAACACTGATAAGGAGTGTTTTTATGAAATACACAATTAAATTTCTGGGTATTATTGCTCTAATAGTAATAATCGGGTTCGGGCTGAGCGCTTGCGGCGGAGGAAGCGGAGGCAACTGTAACCATAATAAAAATGTTGAGTGGATAGATGGGGATGATGAATATTGCATGGTTCCTTTTTGTGAAGATTGTCAAAAATATATCTATGATGACTGGTATACAGCAACAACAGAGCGAAGAAAACACACTCTTCAAGATGAAATAGTGCAAGCAGCTACAGCAGCTAATGATGGTAGTGAAACCATTAGTAAAAAATGTGTCAACGATGGTTGCAATTATTATGGTAATGCAACTTACAGTACCAGTGGTCTTTCCTATACATTAATAAACAATAATACGGCTTATCGTGTCTCTAAGCAAACTGGTGGTGGATATTATGACCCTAATTTCCCTTTAACTTTTCCAACAAGATATGAAGGTAAACAGGTAACAGAAATTGGTGATTTTTCTAAGGAAAAAGTTAGTAAAGTATTATTCCATGACGGCATAAATAAAATCAGCAACAATGCGTTCAGTGAATGCACATTCCTGACAGAAATAACCATACCTGCCGGTATAACAAGTATCGGTGATGCAGCGTTCTCTTACTGCAAAAACCTTGAGAGCATAACAATACAAAATGAAATTATCGGCAATGTGATGTTCGCTTTCTGCACAGGCCTGACAGAAATAACCATACCCGACAGTGTAACAAGTATCGGCGAACGTGCGTTCTATGACTGCACAGGCCTGACAGAAATAACCATACCTGCCAGTGTAACAAGTATCGGTTATAAAGCGTTCACTGACTGCTCAGGCCTTGAGAGCATTACAATACAGAATAAAATTATCGGCGATGAGATGTTCAGTCACTGCTTTAGCCTGACAGAAATAACTATACCCGACAGTGTAACAAGTATCGGTAGTGGTGCGTTCTCCTGGACAAGCCTTGAAAAAATAATAATTGGAAACAGCGTACAAACAATCGGCGACGGAGCGTTCTCTTTCTGCTCAAGCCTGACAGAAATAACCATACCCGACAGTGTAACAAGTATCGGTAACTGGGTGTTCAGAGACTGCTTTAACCTTGAAAAAATAATAATTGGAAGCAGCGTACAAACAATCGGCGACTACGCGTTCAGAAACTGCTATATACTGACAGAAATAACCATACCTGCCAGTGTGAAAAGTATTGGCGACAGAGCGTTCGATAGATGTTCCCTCATTCTTATTACCCTAAAGAGATGGGATTCAACGCTTTCCGGCAATGACAGAATAACAACAATAGGTAGTAACCCATTTGGCTATCGAACAGAGCCTCCTCTTATCCCCATCGAGCCAAATACTGACCTTCGCATTGTTGTTCCGAAAGGCAGTTTATTGGCATACCAAGAAGGAAACTACTGGAATGATTCGTTTTTGAAATTAGCAGACAGAATCGAAGAGGAAAATGATGAATGAGTAAGGCAGCAGCTACCTGAATTTCATAACGTACTTGTGGACTACGGTACGCTATGGATGGGGTATAACAATCAGGAATAGGAAGTTTTACTTCTTGCTCCTGATTGTATGAGGAATTAAAATCAAAAACGGTTTAAAAACCGAAAAGGAAAAGAAAATGAAAAAGACAAAAAAGATGCAAATAGCGTCAATCGTAGGAATTATCGTCATAGCGGCGATGATTGGTTTCGGGTTTACCGGCTGCGATGATCCCCACGTCCACGACTGGAACTGGCAAATAACAACCTATCCCACCGCAATCCCATTAAACGGCACAGAAACAAGAACCTGTACAGCTTGCGGTGAGACTGCTGAAACCCGCGCCTTAACAGAAGCGAGCTTTAAACCGTACTTTTACGGTACATGGGATGGTGTATGGCTAAATAGTTCCACCATGACCGATTCTTATGAAATATCATCGGGTACGTTTAAAGCTACCAGAACAGATTCAGGTGCTAATGCCGAGGGACAATGGTTCAATATGAATGATATTGTTTGGTCCTTAGGAGAGAACCCACGTAAAAACAACCCAGGTGCTGGCAACGATTTAGGCGTTACTGTCGGCTATATAATTAACTGTCCGGATGAATCGTATACCCATTTAAATTGGCAGAGCATCAATCCTAATCCTCCACGTTTTATTGGGTTCGCGCCAAATAGCGCAAAATTACTTGTAAATCTTCAAGCAAATAGTACAATAGGTGGAGAAATTGGCTGCGAAAGGCAATAAAAGCTAAATAACTAATAACAAAAGCAATGCAAAAGCTTTAGGGGTTTCTGCATTGTTTTTTATATTTTAAAAAGGAGTACTAAAATGACGTTAAAAGATTTTAAAAATATACTTAAAGAAGATGAGATTTCCTGTGATTATTTTTTGCGCATTCATTATTGCGTAGAGGAATTATCAAGACGATTGCTCCTCATTGGGTTACGAATGTACGGTATTCAATTTAAATATGCAAGAGAAGTATCAGAAAATTTTTACGATTCAGATAAAAACCGTTTTTTTTCGGCGCTATACAAATTATGCGGTCTTGATTATGAAGAATTAAATTCATTCGGTAATTATAAGGAATTGGAACACCTTATGTTAAAATTTTCTTCAAAGCATCGCAACAGGCTTTTACATGGTGTAGCTTTAGAATATTCAGATAATGATTTATTAAAACTCCTCATAACAATAGATAAATGTTTTATTGAGGAAGTTTTTTCTTTTTTAAAGCATAAAGGCAAGCCGTCTATTTTTGAAAAACCCAAAGAATGGAAAGCTCCAAGAGGGAAAAAAATGGAAAGAACTGAAATTGAAAACACTGTCAAGAAACTTTTTGGAAAAAAATTACCTGCTCAATCTGAATATAACAAAGCAAGTGCTTCCGCAATGTTAAAAAAAATGAACTTAGATGAAAATCAAATGAAATGTAAGTCTGTATATTAAGTAAAGTATAATTTTATAAACGCAACCATCGCCTAACAAACGGTAATTCCAAAATGCCCTGTTCGAGCATTTTGGGTTCTGGTAATTCTTTCCCCGGTGATTTACGTACTAAATATTTAGCAGACGGTATCGGAACTTACACACGGCAATCTGGTAGCGATACATGGACAAAGTCGTAGGTGACACGCATATGGCGCCTGTCACCATATGTGTATACCGGTTCCGTGCTATTCGGGCTTTTTAAGTAAGAGTTTGTAAAGGGGGAATTCCCCCTTTGCAAATATTTTTATGCCGTTAGGTGCAAGTGAAAAAATTACCTCTTTTTAAGGATTTGCGCATCTTAGCGTCTTGGCGATAAAAATTCTTAAATATAAAAATAATCGTTGTATCAAAAAAAATCAATTTTTTTTCATTTTCGGTCAAGCACTCGAACCTTCGGTTCGCCGCATTTGTAACCCATATATAGCTGTAACTTTTAAGTTTTTAAAAGTTACAGGGAGCAATCTTTTTTGTTCCTTAATCTATATCTCGGAGAATAAAAAAATGAAAAAACTTGACTACACTTTCAAAAACGACACTCTTTTCAAAATTCTATTTGTGCAATATCCTGATCTGTTAAAAGATTTAGTCTGCGAATTATTACAAATTTCCAAAAACAGTATCACTCAATTTGAGATAACTAACCCCGAAATGCCCTCAGAAGCAGTAGGCGATAAATTCTGCCGGCTCGATATTATTATGATAGTAGACGGAAAAAACATAAGCCTTGAAATTCAAGTCAGAGACGAAGGCGACTACCCGGAAAGAGTATTATTTCAATGGTCAAGAGTATATTCAAACTCATTAGAAAGCGGAGGCGATTATATAAAACTTCCGCGAACCATAATCATCAGTATAATAAACTTCAATCTATTGGGTTGCAAAGAATTCCACTCGGAATTCCGTCCCTTAGAAGTAACAAGACACGAAGAATTAACCGACAAAATGACCCTTCATTTTTTTGAATTAAAAAAACTTTCTAATGACATAATCGATAAAAATATGTTAAAATTATGGCTGGCACTATTCAAAGCGAACACACAGGAAGAGTTAGATAAAATAAAATCATTGGAGGTAGAAATCATGGAAAGAGCCATAAACGCCTACAATACAATAACAGTCTCCCCCGAATTTAAAGAGCTTGAACGCCTGCGAGCTCAAGCCCGTCACAATGAAGCTGCGGCTTTACGGTATGAGAGAGAACAAGCAATTATAGAAGAACGAAAAAAAACCATTAAACTTTTAAAAAGTGGCAAACCGCTCGAAGAAATTATTATAGAACTTGAAACAAATTAAGCTATCATTAGGTGAACATTATCCCGATTGATTTTCATCTCTCCGCTTTCTTCTCAAAATAAACAATTTTTAATTTTTTATATTAAAACGCAATTTTTTTTCATTTTCGGTCAAGCGCCATGCATTTGTAACCCATATATAAGTAATAATTTTCATGCCTTTTGCAACGAAGTTTCTCGTGCTTGTGAGAATTTAAAACTATTAGACTCGCAGGAAAGTAAAAAATAGCATCCGCTCAAGGCTTTATTAGTTATTAAACTCAAAACTCGGCATGGGTAAAAGTTTATGCAAATTAAGTTCATGCAATCTGTCGATTTTTGCTTTTACCTGCGCGTCTTCGCAAATGCCTTCGCGGATATATTTGTCTAAAACATTGTATGTAAATCCAAGATTGTCTTCATCGCTAAGACCTGAAAGACCGTCCTCAGGCAATTTATCAATAAACTTTGCAGGCAGATTGAGTTCCCTTCCTACAGCTTTCACTTCCGTAACCGTTAAATTAGAAAGAGGGCTGAAGTCTCCCGCGCTGTCGCCGAATTTTGTCGAGTAGCCGACATGATCTTCGCTCATGTTGCATGTGTTTACAACCCTTCCGTTGACAATCGCGCATACGGCGTAAAGTGTTGTCATTCTGATCCTTGCGGGTGTGTTGACAGTTGCAATTTTATTTGCAGTTAACCCTGATGTTTTAATTTCTGCAAGAAGAGCATCCACTGTGTCTTTAATATTTACCGTTACGTGCTTTATCCCCAAATGAGAAACTAAATCCTGCGAAAAGCCGATGTCATGCTGATTGCCCTGAGGCATCAAAACGCCGAAAACCCTGTCCGCTCCAAGCGCCTGCACGCAAAGAGCGGCAGCTATAGAGCTGTCTTTCCCTCCGCTTATGCCGATTACCGCCTTACATCCCGGTCCGTTTTTTTCAAAATAAGCGCGAATCCAATCAATTAAATCGTTTTTTGTTTTTGCTGCGTCAAACATTTTTTTCTCCTTTTGTTAATTCTATTTTAAAAGGCAGTGCGGGAAGACCTTCGCTGTTATACAATTGCCTGTCTTTCGGGTTATCTGCCCAGGCGTATAAAATCTTTTCTGGATTTTTTATACCTGATAAATCAATGATGATTTCGTTACCGTTAATTTTTTCTGACGGCAATCTGTACTGCGTTTCTGAAGAACCGCTTTCATCGCCGCTTATAACGGAAACATATACATTATCATCTTCTTTTTTTATGGTCTTAGAGATCGCAAAACTAGTAAGTAATGAAAGAGAAGGTGCTTTAGTTGTTAAACCTTCCGCGCAATTATCAAAGTAAAGATATAACTTTTTATCTCTGATTTCTGATTTATGCAGCATAGGTCCCGGCGAAGAATTAGATGCGCCGAATAAAAGTTTATCCGCCGCAAGGAAAAGGCGTATCCCCACATCTTTTTTATTAATGGGGTGTATATCATTCCATTCGCCGAGATCTAAAGCGGCTGCCATACCCGTTTCAGGCAGGGAAAGAGAAGCCGCTTGCATTTCGCGTAACACAGCCCATCTGTGCTGCTCGTTATTTTCAGAGACAGGGCAGAATAAAGGCAGCTGTACAAAAAGAAAGGGAAGTTCTTTGCTGTTATTTTTTCTCCAATTAAGAATCATCGCTTTAAAAAGTTTTTCGTATTCATAAGGGGAAGCCTCATTAGACTCGCCTTGATACCATATCACCCCTTTTAACGGGAATTTTAAAACAGGGGAGATCATCGCATTGTAATTTCCTAATGGATAGCGTTGAAAGAAAAATTCGCTAGGGCGGGCAGGGGAGGTGCAGCCGATTTTATATTTCCAAGTACCGGATAATTCTATAGTTTCATTGTTTGTAAAAATTTGGAAAGGCTTATCTGTTGTGACGCTTCCTTCGCCGTTATTGCATGTTACTCTAATAACGATTCTGTTTCTTCCTTGTTTGATTAATCCTTTTGGTACATATTTTCTGGGAGGATAACGATAGCCTGTATTTCCTATTTCTGTTCCGTTTATATAAACTGTATCCGCATCAACGATGGTGCCAAGCCATACCTTTGAATCAAGAGAGGCGAAATCTGCGCCGGCGGTAAAATCTTTTGCAAGCCAGATTGCGCCGCAAAAAGATTTTAGCTCTGTAACAGAAGAAAAATCACCGGGAAGAAAAATTACTTTCCAATCTGAAATATCTGTTTCTTGCTTTTGCCATTGCTGCGTATTTCCTATATCATTATTTTTGGTATTTGTTTCCCACTCATTAACTGCCTTGTTCGCGCTGTTTGTTATTTCTTCTCTGTATGCGTTATCTGCATACTTTTTTCCTTCTGCAATTTTTAAAGGAAAATCGCGTAACGCTTCTTCGCTCATCCATGACTCAATCGGAGTGCCGCCCCAAGCTGTCATTATAAGAGCGACAGGGATACGGTATTTTTTGTAAAACTCTTTAGCAAAAAACCAGGCAGTCCCTGAAAATTGATCAAGGGTTTGTTCGCTGGCGCAAAGCCACTGTCCGCCTGTCAATTCATCGTTAGGTGATGAAAAATCCCATGTTTGCGGCACTTTAAACTGGCGAATCAAAGAGAAATCGTAAGGTTCGCTGTCTTTTATAATTTCCCATTCTTCGCCGAAGTCATCGCACAGGCGGTTCATCATCATTTCCATGTTGCTCTGTCCTGCGCATAACCAAACATCGCCTGAGTAAATATCATTCACTTTTATTGATGTTTCATTAGTTGCAATTTCCATTTCAAAAGGACCGCCTGCTTTAACAGGATCGAGTGTAATAAGCCATTTACACTTTTCATTTGAAACGCAGTTTACTTCTTTTGATTCATATTTCTTTCCTAAAAAAGAGACAATTAATTTTTCTTTGCTCCATATTGGGAAAGCGGCGTCACGCTGCATTATCATCCCGCTGCTGATAATAGGTGAAATCATTCTAACCCCCTGTACTCTGTCCATAAAACATCGGCGAAATTATTAATATTTTTTCCGTTGCCTGTTGCATAAACTCCTGCAAGAGAGCCGACAAAGCCTCCTGCGTATTCGGTGCTTAGAAAACGAGAATCATAACTTTTTCCGAAGCAAGCAAGTGAATATTGATCTTTTCCGTAATAAAAATTAATTTTCATATTATCGCAAATGGCGGCTAACACAAGAGGATTTTCGTCACAAACTGAGATTGAAAGTTCCAAATCTTCGTTAGCCGAAACTATATTTTCACAATCACCGCAAACCAGCACTATTTTAAGAGAAAGTTTGTTATCTGAATTTAAATATTTTTCAAATCTAAATTGGTAATCTTCGCTTTGAAGCAATACAATACCGGCAGATTCATCTTGTGATGCAGGGGTAAAATCAATTAATGCAGAAAATGTCCAATTAAAATGTTTTATTCTTCTGCCTGCAAAAGCGCAGTGTTTTTTTTCGCGCAATGTTTCAGGGCGTGTAAAAAGACGAAGAGCGCCTTTACGTTCTGTTAAACTGAAAGCCGCATCTTTTTCATTAACAGGCATACGAAGTACAAGATAATGCAGAGGAAGTTTTCCATTAAAATGATCGCAGCAAGTTTCATTATTCCATTCATTGTATCTTGATTTATCAGAATTAATTTCTATTTGTTTTTCTATCATTCCGGATTTTGATGCGACAAAGATCCAGCCGTTATCCCAAACTATCGGAACAAGAAATGTTTCTCTTCCAAGCGGGCATACATCTTCAACAGGGCGGGAAGCAAGGCAAACCATCCACCAGTTTCCGTCTGTGTCATCAAAAAGGTCTGCATGTCCTGCATTGATTATATCCGCATTTTTTCCAAGATGCCTGTGCGTTAAAATCGGATTGCTTTTTTTTCCTTCCCACGGTCCTTTAATATCTTTTGCTCTTGCAATACACACTGCATGATCAAGACCTGTCCCGCCTTCGGCATGTAAAAGATAATAAGTTCCGTTTATTTTATATATATGCGGACCTTCTGGCCAAATAACGTCACGTAACGCCCCTCTCCAAATGCCGGCACATTTTCCAATTAGAGGGTTTTTACCTTCTGAAAGGAGTGAAAGATCAATTTCATGAATAAAAATTTCGTAATTGCCGGAATATGCCTCTCCTTCAGGTGCTGCATGAGTGCCGCAATACCAAATTTTTCCATTATCGTCAAAGAAGATTGAAGGATCGATTCCATCAGCTCCTTTAAGCCAAATCGGGTCTGACCATGGACCTTCAGGATTTTTTGCTGTAATGATAAAATTTCCGCCGTTTTTAATTAAAGTGCATAAAATATAAAATGTTCCTTTGTTTTCGCGAATGGTAGGTGCAAATAAACCCTGCGATATTTGATGTTCATCGAAGTTTAATTGACCCGGACGATCAATTGCATTGCCGATTTGATTCCAGCGAAACAGGTCTTTGCTGTGAAAAACAGGGATGCCGGGAAAATAAGCAAAGGTAGATGTGACAAGGTAAAAATCTTCCCCTGCTCTGCAAATTGAAGGGTCAGGATAGAAACCGCTTAAGATTGGATTTTTAATCGTCCGTTTCATAGAAAAAGTATAACATTTTTAATTTACAATGAAAAGATAACTTACAGCGAACATCGAGGAGGTGAAGTTTCCGGTACTACTTGATAATAAGATAGAAACAATATATAATATTTTATGAATAAAAAACCTCCTTTTTCACGCGGTGTTAATTTTTCAAAATGGTTTGAAGAAAAAACATTTAATAACATTGATTTTTTTAGATATAATGAACAAGATTTTATAAACGTAAAAAGCATCGGCGCTGATGTTATACGTCTCCCCATTGCTTTTCATAATTTTTTAATCAGCGGAAAATCAGAATTAGAAAATAAATTATTAGAATATCTTGATACAATAATTGACTGGGCAGAAAAACATCAGATTTATCTAATTCTTGACAATCATTCTTTTCACCCGATAAATCCTACCGATGTAAATATTGATAAAATACTGATACCTGTCTGGGAACAATTAGCGCGTCATTTTAAAAACAGAAGTGATTATTGCATTTATGAAGTTTTAAACGAACCGCACGGTATTGATGATGAAAGATGGAACGAAATTCAAGGTGAAGTAATAAAAGTTATACGAAAGATCGATAAAAACAGATTGATAATAGCAGGAGGAACAAATTATAATTCAATCGAAAAAATGCTGAAAGTTTCTTCTTACGATGATGAAAAAATAATATATACTTTTCATTTTTATGATCCTCATATTTTCACTCATCAGGGGGCTACTTGGAATAAACCTTCTCTTGTACCTCTTAAAGACTTGCCTTTTCCGGCTGAAAAAAATTATAAACATGAAATTCATGAAACATTCAAAGGCACATGGGTAGAAGAGGCGTTAAAAAATTATGAAAACGATTCGCAATTTTCGGTGTTATCTGCAACTTTAAAAAAAGCATCAGATTTTGCAAAGAAGAGAAATATCCCTGTTTTTTGCGGAGAGTTCGGTGTTTTTATGATTCAATGCCCGCAAAATGATCGTGTAAAATGGTATAAGTTTATATGCAGTGAATTAGAAAAATTAAATATTTCATGGACTTGCTGGGATTATTTTTGGGGTTTCGGTTTATTTAATTATAAAAAAAATCCGCAAAGACAGAGCATACAGGATTTTTCCAAAGGAAGAGCTGAGTTTCCGCAAGATTTAAATAAAGACGTAGTAAACGCGATGGGATTTAAAATATGAAAATAAAAGTTATTGTTCTTTATTTATTAACTGTTTTTTTTGTTACATGCAACTCTGTGCAAACAACTATTAATGAATACGACGAATCTGAAAATACAGAGATTGCTGCAAAATCAGCTCCTTTTTCTAAAGGGGTTAATTTTTCAGATTGGTTTGAAACATTTTCGGCAGGGTCAATCCCTTTTACAAAATATAACGAACAGGATTTTGCAAATGTTAAAAGTATTGGCGCAGATGTTATAAGACTGCCGATCAGAATGCATAGCATGACAAAAGGAGAGCCCGATTATATTTTTGATCCGCTTTTATTTAAATTTCTTGATAAAGCAGTTGATTGGGCAGAAAAATATCAGCTTTATTTAATAATAGACAATCATTCTTTTGATCCTGTACGCCCAACAAGCAACGATATAGATAAAATTTTAATTCCTGTTTGGGAACAAATTGCAAACCGTTACAAAGACAGAAGTAATTATATATTATATGAAATTTTAAATGAACCTCACGGAATATCAGATGCACGCTGGGGAGAAATTCAAGGAAAAGCAATTGATGCGATTCGGCGCATTGATCAAAAACATACAATAATTGTCGGAGGCACCGATTATAATTCAATCGGTAAATTATTCTCAATTCCAAAATATAAAGATACAAATTTAATTTATACTTTCCATTTTTATGATCCGCATATTTTTACTCATCAAGGAGCAAACTGGGGGGAGCCTTCTTTAGTAAGTTTAAAAAACATCCCTTTTCCTTACGATAGCAGCAGAATGCCGAGAACCCCTGTTAATTTATTAAATACATGGATTCCAAGCGCGATGAATAATTACAGATACGCTTCTTCACCAAAAAATTTATATGCACCGTTAGATAGGGCGGTAAAGTTTTCCATAGAGCGCGATGTTCCTATTTTTTGCGGAGAGTTCGGCGTGTATATGATAAACAGTTTAAATGATGATCGTATAAGATGGTATGAGATTGTTACAGCCGCTTTAGACAGAAGAAATATTTCGCGAACAAGCTGGGATTATTACGGAGGCTTCGGGCTTTTCAATACAGGAAGAGGCGGCAGTTTTAATCACGACCTTAACACAAAGCTTGTTAGCGCATTAGGTTTTTCGCCTCCTATGCAATCAAAAAAAATTGAGCGGTCTATAAATAACGGTTTTATAATTTATGATGATTATCCCAATCATCAATATGTGAATGCAAGTTTCTGGGGCGAGAATACCGATTTTTCTTTGTATGATACTAATACTGACAAGGGGGAATTTGCAATAAGATGGGGGAATGCATCGCAATATAATGTATTTAGTTTTGAATTTCTCCCTTCAAATATTAATCTTGAATACCTTGTACAAAACGGCTATTTTTTAGAATTCAACGCGCGAACGAATCATCCTGTGAGTTTTGATGTGCGTTTTGTAAACAGCGAAAACGAAACATCGGTTCCTTGGCGTATGCGTTATACGATAACTGAAAAAGAGCTCAAGCCTGACGGGGAATGGTACACGATTGGTATACTTCTTAGCGCTATGAATGAACATGGTGCATGGAATACTAAAACACAAAAATGGCTGTCACCAAAAGGCGATTTTACATGGGCTTCTGTAAATCAGCTTCAATTTGTTGCAGAACATTCAGACTTGACAAATACTATTTGGTTTGATGAAATAAGAATAACAAAATAATTTCAGCACAAAAAGAGTTTTATATGATAAGGAGTATAGATGAAAAATAAAATAACTATTATTCGTTTTCTTTTTATTCTTTTAATCATATCAATGATCATTATAATGTCTGTTTCTTGTTCAAGAACAAAACCGGAGATTGCTTTTGGTTTTATTCAATTGGTTTTATATCAGGGGACACCCGATCCCGTGCAGCATTTTTCCTTTTTTATAATTCCGGAAGATACAGACGGAATTGAAAATCTTGACGAACTTTATTTATTCCATGATAAAGAGCAATTAAGGTGGATGATTAATAAAGACGATTGGGTCACGCATACTCACGAAGGAAAAGAATGGATAGGGACAAGAAGTCTTGCAATAAAAGACGGTGAACTGCCTAAAGGTGTATTCAGAGCGGTATTGGTAAACAAAGGCGGAGAAAGTTCTGAGCGCAGTTTTACATACGACGGCAATGTCCGTTTTCCTTTTCCGGAATTAGAAATAACAGGCGGTTATTATACAGTAAAATCCGAGTGGCCTGTAAACCGTTTAGTTTGTTATGACAGAACAGGAAACTATAATTCGACTGTAGTTTTAAATTCATTATCCGGCAGTATTTCACAATTACGGTTATCTCAATCAATAACGACTGCCGCACTTTGGGCAGAAGATGAAAACAACTTCTGTAGTGCATTTACAAACGCAGTTTCGATCAATCAATAAGAATTATGATGCTTAAAAGTTATGCCAGAAGGCTCGGGCATTTTACAGATGCACAAAAAAGAGCTTATTATGAATACGGAGAAAAATATTTAATTCCATATTCAGAAACATTAATTGATTTTAAAAAAGAATTTAATAATTCAAAAAATGTAACAATGGAAATAGGTTTTGGTTCAGGGTTTGCAACGATAGAAATTGCAAAAACTAATCAAGATAAAAATTATTTAGGAATAGAAGTTCACAAGCCGGGCATTGGCAGAGTTATACAGGAAATTAATAATCATTCATTATCAAATATAAGAATTATAGAATATGATGCTGTTCATGTTGCATTAAAAATGATTAAACAAGGCTCTTTAGAAGCAATTCATATTTTTTTTCCTGACCCTTGGCCTAAAAAACGCCACAGAAAACGCCGTCTTATACAGCGACCTTTTACAGAAACACTCGCTAATTGTTTAAAACAAGAAGGATATATTTACATAGTAACAGATTGGGAAGACTATGCGTTACACGCAATGGAAGAGTTAACCGCAACTAAAACACTTAACAACGCCTTTGAAGGTTTTTCTCCGGCACAAAGCTGGAGACCCAAAACCCGTTTTGAAGAAAAAGGGATTGCCAAACAGCATATTATAAGAGAGCTGATGTTTATAAAATCATAGAGTTACTCAAGCTTGAGTATATCCCAAACCTTAGGTGTTTCCTGTCCTATTCTCCAGAAACCTATCGCTTTAACATTCATTGATTTATACATTTCAAAACGTGCAGATATAGAGTATTCATCTTCATAATAAACTTTTACAGGTACTTGTGCGACATAATTAAAAGTAGGGGTAGAGTTTTCCCTTGTAATTTCTTTAACATTATGAGTTCTAATCAATCTTTCTATTCCCGCATAAACATAAGCGCGGTGATGATTTTGCTCGGCCCATGCGCGTCCGTAAAAAGGAATACCCATAACAAGTTTTTCAGGTCCGATTACACGCATCGAGTATTCGGCTACGCTTTTACACCAGCTAAGAGATGAAATAGGACCGGGTTTGGAAGTGCTCCAATGCTCATCATAAGCCATGACAAAAATCTTGTCCGCTATGGCGGAAATTAATTCATAATTATATATTTCATTCGGTGTTGCTCTTATGCGTCCGTAAAGAGCGACAGAAAATATTTTATCGGGTAAACCTGCTTTTAATTCGCGCAAGAATGAATAGTAGGCTTCTGCAGATCGTGCAGGGATACTTTCAAAGTCAATATTCAGCCCGTCAAAGTTTTTTGTCGCAGCTATTAAATCGGCTATCAGTTTAGCGCGCTGAGGGCTTCCCGGCAGAAGTGTAAAATATGTGAGGGAAAGACTGTTGCAAGTTACGACAAGATGCACTCTCCCTTTAAAAGAGGAAAGATTTTGCCTGCGCGGGATATTTGCCAAGTTGCCGTAAGTATCAACTTCCGCGCCGAAGTAGCCGACATCGGTTATCGGAAGATTTGCAGTAAGAGGCGCTTCTTCGCCTGCAACTACATAACCCCAAATTTCTCTAAAGGAAGTAACAGGCAAAGAATCCCCTGTTTCATGAATAAAAACTGAAAGACTTTCATCAGTCATTGATGTATCTTTTGATTCCTCTGACTCTGTTTTTACTGAATGTGTGTTTGAGCTTGAACAGCCGGCTAATATTACAAGTGTAAATAATAAAATAACATATATATAGTGTTTCATTAATAAATTATCGGAATTTTAATGATAAAAATGCAAAAAAACAGATGACTTGTGGTGTTTAAAAAGTAAAGAATTTCTGCCGCGAAGGCATAAGGTTTTATCTGTCCCTATTTCTATTAAAATATTCCTTTTTTACATTGAAAAATTAGAAAAAATATGATATATTGCCATTCATGAGGGGAACTACCCAAAAAGGCACAAACACACACATTTTTATACCCTATTTCTCACAAAGAAAACATATTTTCTCACATTTAGTAAAAAATGCCTGGTCTGCCCGTATGGACGGAAACAGGTTTTTTTAGATAAGAAAAATAAAAGGAGCTAATTATGAAAAAAGTCAATGATTTTTGGAATCAACAAAAGGCGGTAATTATCGCGTTTGCTGTTGTTTTCGCGTTATCTTTAGGCAATTGCGCTACGCTTGGAGGTATTTTCGACACTTCATCTTCGTCGTCTAATAAAGCCGCTGACGTTAACGATGTTCAAGCTGCTCAAAATGCAATTAATGAAGAGTACACAGCCGCCAGACGAGCGGCTTACCCGCAGTCTTTAACTCCCGATACCGGTGTTATTCCATACATCATTATGCGCGCAGGCACTGTCGGTTATTCATTAAGAAGAGACGACAAGGATATTGCGGTAACAGGATCAACTATTGTGCTTCAAAACTTTATAGACGCCATTAGAACTGATGCCAACGGAGCTAACTGCACAATACAATTTGGAGACGGCAGAACCCCTTTAACTACTCCGAATGATGAAGTAACTTTCAGCGGCAGATGGGGTACCATTACACTGACAGGTTTTTTTACCTCTTATGCAACTAAAAACAACAGCGCTATTACTATTTCCGGTGCTATTAACGTAATTAATTATGCTAGACTTAGGTACGAAAGCACAGTTTCGGGAAATATAAGTATGATGAATAACTCTGGAACCGGTACATTAACAATCGAAGGCGGCATCCTCGAAGCAAAAGGAAAGTCTCCGACTAGCGTGTTAACTAACAGCTCCACCGGAACAATAATTGTCAAAAACGGTTATTTTGAAGCAGAAGGTGTTGGAATTCGAAATACCGCCGCAGGCAAAATAATAATTGAAGGCGGATGGGTTGATGCCTTCAACCAATTTGCGATATGTAATGAAGGCGCCGGTACAGTAACAATTAATAACGGCTATAGTAGTGTTTGGAATGAAGGTACAGGTACAGTAACAGTAAACGGCGGAACAACAGAGTTAGCTGTTATAAATGGTACAGGGACAATCAATGGAGGAAATATAAGCAGAGCTGCTTGCTTCGTCATGCGTAATACGGCTCCAAAAAGACCCGTAATAACAATCAACGGCGGATTATTTAGAGTATTTAGAGACGATAGTTTATATCTCGCATCGGACGGCAGAATTATTCTAAGCGGAGATCCGGAAATTAACAATATGATACATATTGAAAAATTTGAAGGTAAAACCGGCACCTTAAGTTTATCAGCGTCATTTGCTCCGTCTGCAAACAGACGTTATACTTTATTAGCAGATATTAGGGATGGCAGTTCACCGGATGGTTTTTTAATGGTAGAAAACGGTGCCGCTTTTATCGACAGGTTTGATCTCCGCGGCTATAACGATGTTGAGAATTATAAACTCGGTATAAGAGGCAATAATATTGTGCTTCAGCCAAAGTAAGTTTTATTTTTACGGTCTTTAATAGATTAAATTAATAAGGAGTTTTTTAAATGAAAAACAAACAAAGGACTTTTGTCCGCAATTTCGCAATTGCTTCCATTACGGCGATAATCGCTTTCGCATTTTGTACCTGCCAAACCTTAGGCTCGAAATCGGATAGCGCTTCCGCGTCATCTTCTTCATCAAGCAAATCATCATCTGCTTCTCCGAGCATTGTTTATAGCCCGGAAAGTGATTTTGAGTATCATGCATTATCAAACGGTCAAGGCATCTATATTACCAAATATATTGGTAGTGCTGCTGTCGTCAACATTCCGCCGACCATACAGGGTCAACCTGTTATCGGTGTCTCCAGATATAATGCCAAAATTCCCAATGATACGAACGGTGATATCGGAGTGTTCGAAGGAAATAAAACAGTAACAACTGTTATTGTACCGGAAGGAGTAAATGATATTTATCAAGCGTTCAAGAACACTATAATAGAAAGCGTTACATTACCTGCCAGCTTTGAAATGTTATCAGGGACAGATTTCCAGGGAAGCACTTCGTTGGTAACTATAATCTTAAAAAGGGAGTCAATCGGTCCCACAGGAGCCAGATTCCTTGGCACGAGATTACGTACGGCTTTCACTCCTGGTATTCATTCGTCAGCAAACATCCGGTTTATGGTGCCTTATAACAGTTATTACTCGTACTTAAGAGAGAACAACTGGAGATCAATTGGGGAGAGATTAGTGCCGACAAATGCTATAGTCAAAATAAATGTAATCAATCACACCTATTCAAATCCCAAACTGCCGGTTACTGTTTGGATAGGCGAAGACAAGTCAACAGCGAAAACAATTGCATGGGGTCATGATGTCGAATTCTCCGTACCTATTCCGGACGGAGAAACCCAGGTCGTACTATACGCAGAACGCTCTGACCACAGCGGAAACCCTACAAAATACACCCACACTTTCACTTATGCTTCGATTATGGATACAGCCATGCTGCGTTACTTCAAAGATGGGTCTGATCTTCCATTTCTTGGCAAACGATAATTTAAAATAAAAAGAAAAAGGCTGTCCGGAAAGTTTCGGACAGCCTTTTTTTTACTGCGAATTTTATCTGTCTTCCCTCATAACTAAAACCGATCTTTATGCGCCCATAAACCCAATGCGGGGTTGGGAACATAAAAGATGCGTTCCCCGTTAACATTATTCCAGCCTGAAATTAAACTTTCAAATTGATACTTTTCCTTTGCTTCGTTTAAATCTCCCCATTCAAAGCCGACAGACTCAATTTCTTTGCGTGATACCTTTCCGCCAGGGCAGTAGCGTATCGTGAAGCGGTTTTCACTCGATCCATGTATCAGGTGCGCCGCCGCGCTTAAGTTTCCTTGAAGCTCAGTGTCTGTTGAAACTTTTGCAAGTATTTCTTTTGCGGGTCTGTAGCCGTACTTGCGAATCAGAGCGTCTATGCTTAGGTCTTCGCCGAAACGATCAAGGGCGGGAGCTAAGATGATCAATTCACCGCCGTCTGCGATAACCATACGGGTGCGGTAAACGGCTTTATTTCCAAGCCAGGTTGTGCGGTATTCTTCAGGTTCAAGGTAGACAACCGCTTTGTTAACAGGCTCGTCCATTATGTTTACATTTACTTCGCGTGACAGAGCGGAGGCTTTTTCAAAACATTCACGCCCAAAGCCGATGAAAAGACCGCGCACTACAAGAGAGCCTCTTTCTTTGCCTGCCGCTTTTGCTTCGCTTTCAGAACGCGCTCCTATTACGGTTAATACCCAAAGAACGGGAGGCAGCTCTTTACTAAAACGGCGAAGCCCTTCATCAAAGAGGGCGCGCACAGGCGTGTCAGCCCTGCCCATTATTTTTTCCATTCCGAAAGCGGCACCTGCAAAATGGCTTTTATCAATCGCTTCCTTTCCGCCCGTACCTACAAAAAGATTTTTAGCATGGTTAGCCATACCCGCAACCTCATGAGGGACAACCTGCCCGATAGAAAGAGCAAGAGAAAAATTGCCTGTATCTTTACGCAAAATTTTATTTACTTGTACGGGCCAATCATATCTGACAGCTCCCTGACACACTTTTTCAACCCAATTATCTTCAATGCGCCCAAGCTCTGTAACATCATTTCTCCAATCATGCACAAGAAATTTTTCTATGGGAGTGCTGCCGAACATCCGCGAAATTTCTGTTTTATCCATCGCCATATGAGTCCCCAAAGCAGGGAGAACAGCTTTTAGTTTGTCATCAAGAATACGGGATGCTATCTCTGTAAAAAAACCTGCACGCGAATGAAAGCGTGTAATATCAGGAGGAAGAATAATAACATTCCCTGAATTTTTAATATCTGCTAAGGCATTAGAAAGCGCGCTTGAAAAAAGTTCTTCCAGTTCTTTGTTTTGTAAATCTTTGTCTGCGCCGCCGATTGCTACATATGTCTTTTCAAACATGGACACCTCCATTTTCTTATGATATTATAACAAATATAAATAATTAATAACCACACATAAGGAGAAAAATATGGGAAACGCCGACATCGGTCTTATAGGTCTTGCAGTAATGGGAGAAAATTTAGTCCTCAATCTTGAAAGCAAAGGTTTTACGGTTGCAGTTTACAATAGGACTACTGCAAAGGTTGATGATTTTGTAAACAGCAGAGGTGCCGGAAAAAATATTTTGGGCTGCCGCAGTTTGAATGATTTTGCCCATGCATTGGCAAAACCGCGCAAGGCGATGATCATGGTTAAAGCAGGGCAGGCGGTTGATGAAACCATCGATCATCTTTTAGAAGTTTTTGAAGAAGGCGATATAATAATTGACGGAGGAAATTCCAATTATCAAGATACAATACGGCGAACATCTTATGTTGAATCAAAGGGTCTTTTGTACATAGGTACAGGAGTTTCAGGCGGAGAAGAAGGCGCATTGAAAGGTCCTTCGATAATGCCCGGCGGCTCTGTATCTGCTTGGGACTTTGTAAAACCGATGCTTCAGGCGATTAGCGCGAAGGTGGAAGGCGGCGTTCCTTGCTGCGATTGGGTAGGTGAAAACGGCGCGGGGCATTTTGTAAAAATGGTGCATAACGGTATTGAATACGGTGATATGCAATTAATTTGCGAAACATACGATTTATTAAAAAATGTTGCAGGGCTTTCCTGTGAAGAGATGGGAAATGTTTTTGATGATTGGAACAAAGGATCACTTGGAAGTTATTTAATAGAAATAACAAGAGACATACTAAGATACAAAGATGATGACGGAAAACCACTCGCAGAAAAAATATTAGATACTGCAGGGCAAAAAGGAACAGGCAAATGGACAGGCATTGCCGCCTTAGAGTTCGGCGTGCCTTTAACGCTGATAGGAGAAGCTGTTTTTGCAAGATGTTTATCCGCTGTAAAAGATGAAAGGCTAAGAGCGTCAAAAGTTTTTACATCTCCTAAAATTACACCCCCTTCAGACAAGGCGGCATTTATAAAAGATTTAGAAAAAGCTTTATACGCATCGAAGGTTGTTTCTTACGCGCAAGGATATTTATTAATGAGGGAAGCTGCAAAAGAATACAAATGGAATCTAAATTACGGCGGTATTGCGCTCATGTGGAGGGGCGGCTGCATAATAAGGTCTGTATTTCTTGGAAAAATAAAAGAAGCTTTTGATCGAAAACCCGATCTTGAAAATCTCTTACTCGATCCTTTCTTTACAAAAATTATAGAAGACGCTCAAGATTCATGGAGAAGGGTAGTGTCCTCTGCCGTGCAAAACGGTATTCCCGCTCCCGCCTTTGCAAGCGCTCTTGCTTTTTTTGACGGATACAGAAGCGAAAGGCTTCCTGCAAACTTATTGCAAGCGCAGCGCGATTATTTCGGCGCGCACACTTACGAAAGATTGGACAAAAAGCGCGGGGAATTTTTTCACACAAATTGGACAGGGCACGGCGGATCAACTAGCGCCAGTACTTATAGTGTGTAATACAATATAATTTATAAAAGGAAAAAATGAAAAAGATTATAGCTATATCGATAATTGGTATTATGTGTGTACTAAATGTTTTAGCGGAAAGCACATTTAGTTTTAGAGTAAATACCGATAGAAACGGGACGATACAAAATGCTTTTACAACGGCACTTTCTGCTACCGGATTAAAAAATGTCAGTAATAATTCAGATTATCTGCTCAATGTAAATATAATTATAACACCGCTTGCTATGTCAAATAATCCAAGTATGGAATATATACGGCTTGAGCTAAATGCGGATCTTCTTGATAAAAATGGAAATATATTACTTCCGTATTCTTTTAGTATTCGTCAGGGGCATATCAATCATACAACAGCCGAAGAACGCGCATTTCGTGACGCGGTGTTAAAAATAAATGCTGAATACAGGAATCTCTTAAATGATATTATCGCATCTGTTGATGCTCAGCCTGTAAAACAAGGAAGTACGATTGGTATTAGAATAAATACCGACAGAGACGGGATAATACAGAATGTTTTTACAACTATTTATTCCGATGCCGGATTTAAAAATGACAATAATAATTTCGACTATCTGCTTAATGTAAATATAACTTTAACGCCTCTTTCTCTTGTAAATAATCAAAATAAATTTGTACGCATTGAACTTATTGCAAATCTTCTTGATAATAACGGGAGGGTAGTGCTGCCGTACACTATCAATTGGCGTGAAGGGCATGTTAATGAGACGATAGCAGAAGATCGTGTATTTCGGGAAGCAGCGAGAAAAATTAATATTGAATACAGGAATCTTTTAAATGATTTAATTTCTAAATAATATTTGTAAACATGAATACAATAGGAATAATAATAACTTTAAGGTATACATTTTACAGAAATAGTTGGAGAATTAGAGAAAAAATTATCTCTTGAAGAAGCAACATATGAAGAACAAAAAAATACTTTTGCTTCGCTACCATCAATTAATTCAAATAATATAAATATTGAAAAAAAATTGATAAAATGCTTCCAAATCACAATGAGATTAATCGAATATATCTATCATTAAAATTTGATGACCATAGTAAATCAATTGCCTTTGAACTAGAAAAATTCTTTAAACTATTAGGAATCGAAATGATTTCAGGTTTGGGAGTTGAACCTAGATCTATATCAGAAAAGGTTTTTAATAAGCTGAAGATGGATATAAATATGTTTGTAATACTTATAACAAAAACTGGTACTTCAGATTGGATTAACCAAGAAATTGGAGTGGCAAAAGAGAAAGGTTTGAGTACTCTAATAATTAAAAATGAAAATTTCACTAAATTTAAAAGTGGCCTATTAAGCGATAATGAATATATAACATATGAAGATAATATATCCGAGGCATATATTGGTATTTTAGAAGCAATTAATTATTTAAAAATCTGTGATATTAAATAATCGTTTTATCATAATAGATAAAAACGCAACTTCGTCTAATTTAAGTTAGGCGACATATGGGCTAAAATAAAAATTTATAATTAAAATAACGTTTAATTATAATAAAATGACTTGACAAAATTAGAAAATTGTAAAAATATAGAAAATAAATAAAGATTTTTTGAGGATATAATGGATATAGGTATATTATATGTCGTTTTTAATAAATGGATTAATGATCCAGAAACAAAAAAAATCCCATATAAAATAGGTATAACAAGAGGCTCTGTAGACGATAGGTATTATGGTCTTGGATTAAAGATGCCTGGAAAGTTTGAAACTCTTTTTGCATATAAATTTGATGATTGTACAAATGCAGAAAAAACAATCCACAGTATTCTAAATAAAAAAAGGTTAAATGGAGAATGGTTTGATATAGATCAGGATAATCTTGAACATATAGAAAAAACATGTAAACTCATGGGAGGAATACTTGTTACAGATGAAGTGGTAAGCGAGATTAAAACGGAAACTGAGGAAGAAATAGATATTATAATAGAATCTCCAAAAAGAAATAATTTTAAAGTAGATTTACTTGGACAAAAGGAAATAGTTGGCATAACTTCAAAGGATATACTTAATATGAAAAAAGGAGATTCCATATCTAATATTTCTGAATTAATTATCAATTCAAAAAAACCTAATTCTGAAAATTGGGCAGGGGAAGATTATAAAATAAATGGTACTCCAATGAAGGGTATAAATTGGATAGGAAATGAAGAAAAAATCTTAGCAGTAATAATTAGAGCAACAGGTAAATATGAAGATATAGATGGAGAACAATTATATTTTGAAGCAAAAAAAGGAATTGTAGATAAAACAATAAAAACAAATCAAGTAATAATTAATCAAAAAAAATATAAATATCCAATATTCTATTTTGTTAAATATGGAAAAAAATATACTTTAATTGGAAAATATTCAGTCGATAAAATATTTGATGAATATGTAACATTAATTCCTTTTGAAAATAGAAAATGAATTTATAATGAGTTTTTTTTTTATTTGAAAGGGCGGTTTTTTCTGCCATTTGTAAATTATATCTGTATTTTGGTATTTTTAGCAATGTAAAAATAAGCGTTTTTGTATAAGATCGCTATGAAAAACCATTAAAAAGCGCTATATTATAAGCGGGAGTTATCGTCTCCGCTTTGCGAAGACGTTCTATTGTACATCGCCGCTCGCGCGGCTTATTATGGAGTTATTTATGGGAGATATGCAAACAAAGACAGATTACCCTAGAGGTTTGGATTTTGAGCAAGTCTGGGCGGCATTAATGGAAACCAGAGAGCAACAGAAAGAAACAGACAGGCAAATAAAAGAAATAGGTAAACGCTTTGGAGATTTTACCAATCGTTTTGGTGAAGTTGTAGAATATATGATCGCTCCTAATCTACAGGATAAACTCTATGATATGGGTTTGGATTTTCAAACAGTAAGTTCAAACTTTAAAGTTAATGATCATAAAAATAACATTCACTTTCAAATTGATGTTTTTTTACAAAACGGCGATACCGCCATGCTTGTTGAAATAAAAACAAAGCTTACTATTAGTGATATAAATGAACATATAAAACGTATGGAAAAAATGCGTATGTTTGCTGATTTACGCGGTGATAAACGCCATTTTTTAGGAGCAGTTGCAGGTGTTGTAATTGAATCTGACGAAAGAGAATACGCATTAAATAATGGTTTTTATCTAATAGAACCTTCAGGGGAAACTTTTAATATAACTCCTCCGCATAATAAACCCAAAGAATGGTAAAATAATTTTCTTGAGAAAAAGTAAGTAAAATAAAAACGTATAATATATTATTTCTTAATAACTATCCGCAATTCATCAAGCTGTTTTTGATCCACCTCTGAGGGGCAGTCGTCCATCGGGCTTACCGCAAAGGAATTTTTCGGGAAAGCGATAACATCTTTTAATGAAGTAACGCCTGCCATGATCATTACAAGACGGTCTAATCCAGGCGCGATGCCGCCGTGAGGGGGCGCTCCGTATTTGAATGCCTCTGTTAAAAAGCCGAATTTTTTTTCCGCTTCGCTTGGGTCTATGCCTGCAATTTTAAAAACTCTTTTTTGCATCTCTGAATCGTGGATACGGATAGAGCCTGACGCTAATTCATAGCCGTTAAGCACAAGATCGTAAAGATCGCCCTTAACGCTTCCCGGATCGCTTTCCATTGTTGCATGGTATTTTTCCTGAGGCCAGGTAAATAAATGATGAGCCGCTTCCCATTTTTGCTCTTCTTCGTTGTATTCAAACATCGGGAAGTCAATAATCCATGCAAATTCAAAACGGTTAGGATCGCTTAAACCAAGATCGCGCCCTAATTTTGTGCGAACAGCTCCAAGTGAAGTATTTACAACTTTGCGGTTAGAGTCCGCTATCATTAAAATTAAATCGCCTGCTTCAGCACAAAGAGAATTTATTATTTGAGGAACATTATCCGCAAAAAACTTTGATGCGCCTCCTTCAAGAGCTTTTTCTGAATTAACTTTCATCCACGCCATGCCTTTTGCTTTGTAAATTTTTGCATGAGCTTCAAGTTCTTCAATTTGTTTGCGCGAATAATCTGCTTTTCCTTTTACAACTAAAGCTTTAACAGTTCCGCCTGAAGAAAGCGCGTCTTTAAATGCTTGGAAAGTGCTTGCCTCTACAAAGGGAGTGAAATCTTTTAATTGCATATCAAAACGCAAATCGGGTTTATCGCTGCCGTAAAGTTCCATCGCTTCTTCCCATGTCAATCTTTTAAAATTTAAAGGAAGGTCTATGTTCATCACTTTTTTGAATGTATGGCGCATCATTCCCTCTGTCATTGAAAGGACATCATCCCTTCCAACGAAAGACATTTCAACATCAATTTGCGTAAACTCAGGCTGCCTGTCCCCCCTTGAATCTTCGTCTCGGTAGCAGCGGGCTATTTGAAAATATTTATCAAAACCCGACACCATCAATATCTGCTTGTAAAGCTGAGGCGATTGGGGAAGCGCGTAAAATTTACCGGGATACAGACGGGAGGGGACAAGATAATCCCTCGCGCCTTCCGGTGTCGATTTAATAAAGGTGGGCGTTTCAATTTCGTAAAAGCCGTTTTGTGTCATCCATTCGCGGACCGCAAAAGTAACTTTGCTTCTGAGTTTAATTCTTTCCTGCATAGCATTTGAGCGGAGATCAAGATAGCGGTACTTTAAACGCAATTCTTCGCTTGCCTTGCTTTCTTCATCAATTTGAAAAGGAAGCACTTCGCTTTTATTTAATATCAAAATATTTGAAGCGATAATTTCTATCTCGCCTGTTTCCATCGAAGAGTTAATCATATCAAGAGGGCGCGCGCACACTTTGCCTTCTACGGCGATGCAGTATTCATTGCGAAGTTCATCGCAGATTGAAGAAAGTGAAGCATTAGTTTCTGTATCAACTGTAATTTGAGTAATGCCGTAACGATCTCTTAGATTGATAAAAAATACCCGTCCGTGATTGCGTTTTCGGTGAACCCAACCGTTTAAAATAACTGTTTTTCCTGCATCAGTTTTTCTTAATGCGCCGCAGTTTGTTGTTCTTTTCATTGATTCCATAATACCGATTATATACTTTTTTAAACATTTAATCTATAATCGGATTATGCGTTTCGATCTTGATAATATTCTCCTTGACGATATTATTTTTTATATGGAAAATCATGACGGTGATTTTCTTTTAGACACTCAAGAACGGAAAGTTATCAATATTTATAATGATGAAATGATTGATGAAGAACGTGATTACGACTCCGATCGTTTTATTCCGCTGCCTGAATGGGGATCAAGCGAAGGCTACCGTCTTATGGAAAAATTTGCCGTCAATTTAAAAAATCCATGCATACGCCAAGAGTTATCAGACGCTCTTAACAAAAAAAAAGGTGTTTTCCGCGCTTACAGGGATGTCCTTTCGCAATATCCTGAAACTGAAAAACAATGGTTTAACTATAAAGAAAAAGAAATGAAAGAAGAGGTCACCGCCTGGTATAATTCATTACGTGAACAATGGGGATTGGAGCCGATAGGAAGCGAACCTGAAGATAATTCATCTCTTGTATTGGAAGATTTTTTATTCACAGAAAAAGAAGATAATGAAACACTTTGCATTACCGCGCAAACCCAAGACGGTGAAACAGCGGGAAAAATAAACGCGGTAAAAAATGATAACACCTTGCATATAAACATTCTGGAAGTAAATGAAGAATACCGCTGCTTAGGGATAGCAAAAACGCTTCTTTCAAAAATGCTTGAGAAACCTGCTTTTATGAATTTAGATATAACAATCGATTTACCTTCAGAAACAGATTTTTTTGCACGCTCATTACTGCTGGAAAATTTTAAACCTCTAATGCAAAGATTTATACGAAGAAATAATTAAGATTGCAAAGACGACTATAAAAAAAACAAAAATCAATTTATAAATAGAATGAACAGTGAACTCTTGCTATATTTTTAAAAGATGGTTATATTTAACATTAAGGAGTTTTCTATGGTTACTTTGAAACCCGAAACTGACTCTCATACTGAATGTGCAAACCCTGTTTGTTCTTATGGAGATTGCCCTCTGCATTCCGAGAATCCGCCTTTTAATGCAAAAGTTCTTGCAGCGATTGCTGAAGGAGATGCTATTTTTAAAGGTGAAAAGCCGGCTAAATGGTATACTTCTTTTGAAGAAGCAAGGGAAGATTTGGAAAAATAATTTTTGCTCGACTTTGCTTTTACAAATCAATTTAAAAAAGATCTCAAACTTATGAAAAAGCGTCAGAAGAATATGGATAAAATATACGATATTATGACTCTTCTTATTTGGGGTGAACCTTTACCGGAGCACTGTCGTGAACACGGACTTTCCGGTAATTATGAAGGGCTTTTTGATTGTCATATAGAAGGTGATTGGATTTTAATTTACCGTAAATCAGACGAAAAAATAGTTTTTTATTACACCGGAACTCACTCTGATTATTTTTAATAATTATCCTGAAACTAATTGCTCTTCCAGTAATTTTCTTTTGTCATCCGGGATGGGGGTTGTTACTTGTTTATTAAAATCAAAATGAACAATTATTGCGTTTCCTTTTACGCAAAGGCGTCCGTCCTGCCATGCCTCGTGTGAAACTGTAAAAGATTTTGTTCCGATTTTGGAAATCCATGTTTTTATTTGTACTTCATGCGTTAAATAAAGCTGATCTATAAAATCATAATCAAGATGTGCAATTATTAATGGAAAAGTTTTTCTATCTACTTTTAAATCCGGATCAAACATTTTTAATACTTGTGTTCTTCCTGATTCAAACCAAAATGAAGGGACTGTATTGTTGATGTGTCCCAGTGCATCTAAATCTCCGAAACGCGGGTATACTGTAATTGTGAACATTTTTTTCCTGCTTTATATATTTAATGTATTTAGATAATTTTCATAAGCAGTGCGGGCGGCTCTTGCTTTGTTGTTTGCATCATTTAATCCGGTACGGGCGCTGTCAATTTCGCTGTCTAAAGCCACAAGCCGTCTTAAATATTCTTGCCCTTGCTGAGTTTGATTTCCCGCCGCCTCAAGGTTTCTGCGTATTCTATCCTGATCTGCAATAAGACGCTCTCTTTGAGAATCAATCTCTTTTACTTCAATATCCGCCGCATCAACTGCGCGTTTTAATTCAACCGCTCTTTGCAAGGCAGCCCTTACATTGGAAGGAATCTCCTGATTAGAAGTATAACTTATTAAAGATTCCGTTCGCAGCGGAAGAAGTGTGATGGTTTCAGAAATCGGGCGCTGTTCGCTAACTTGAAAAGTTGTTTCCCTGTTTGAAGGAAGATTTGTAATAAAACGGTAAGCGGAAGCTGTAGTTTCAATAGCGTTAGGTGAAACAAGTTCTGTCTGCGTTGTTTTTGTATGTTCAATTAAAAGTTTTTTTGCAGATGTATCTGTATTTAAAAAGGTATAAGTTTTTACAAAAGTAATATTGCGGTTAATGCTCATAACGCCGGCTGTTATTCTGACAGAACTTACGGCTCTTGTATTTGTATCGCTTACAGCAGATGTAACAGAAAGGTCTTCGCCGAAAGAGATTAATCTTTTTTCATTTTCATTCCAGAACTCGATTAGTGCGTCTCCTGCATAAACCCCGTCATAAACTGTGATGGGACCTGCCGGTAACTTCATTCCGCTTGTGTTTTTTATTTCCGCTCCAAGTCGGGGGTGTCTGCCTGAACCGCTGTAAAGAAGAAATTTTTCCCCTTCGATTGATGCTTCAACCAAAGGAAACATCGCGCTCATCTGGCGGTTAAGACTTACAGGATTTTTAATTGTAAATTCAAATTGCCCTCCGGCAGAACTTCCTGCAGCTGTTTGTACAGCTCCGCCTGTCATAACCGTTCTTTCTCTTGCCATATAGGCACTGTCTGCCATAGTTGCTGACTCTAATTCAACTTTTGCGGTATTGCTTTGAGCGGACATTCCATATACAGGCTGAGGTACACTGCGTTCATGAGCGATACCTTCCGCAGTTCCCGCTATGGAAAGCGGCATTACAGGGCGTGATACATAATAGGGAGGATATAATTCTTGAATAAAAGATGCAGGACGTCCTGCAACAAGGGAAAGTTCCACATTGTTCCAGTCTGTGTCGCTGTCATTATCAATTATTGCCCATCCTTGAAATAAAGGTTTTTGTGAGCTTAAATCCAAACGGTAAGAAACTTTCCAAACAGGGGAGGGGATAACGTAACTTACAGAAACATTTCTTCTGCCGCTGCCGTTTAAATTAATTGAGAGACGGCGCGAAAAATGATTGCGTGAAGATGCAATTAAATCAAGCGCGCGGTTTAAATCATTATTTATTGCGTTATCTGTAAATTTGATTGAACTAATTTCATTTAAATTAAGATTCATCATTCCGTTGTTTGAATTTAAAAGTAAATAGGTTTCTATCGAAGTTCCTGAAAAAGCGTTATCTGAAACTCTTCTGTAATCAATACCAAGTATTCTTCCTTTAAAAACCGAAGAAGTGGTTATTTCAACTTCAACGCCTCTTAACCTTAAAAGAAAAGTTGCAAAATCAGGATAATCGGAAAGATCGATGCTTAAACTCCGTAATGTTTGAATAAGCGTGTTTTCTGATTGATAAGTAACAGATGGATTTGCAGATGACGGATCGTTAATAATGAGAGTTTTTAACGCATCATTTACAGCGTTTAATTTAAAAGGCAGATTGATATTTACAGAGCCGTTTACAGAACCTGAATGCTCATAATACGCAAGACCCGATGTAAGAATAACAACTTTTTTTAAAGGAAGGTCAGAAGCGTTAGCCGCAACTGCTTGTTGCGCCGCTGTTTGCTGTGATGTATCCTGTATACCTTGCGCCCAAAGATTGCAAACACCGTTTGTGACTGCAAAAATAAAGATGCAAAAAATTATTAAAAATTTATTTTTCATGTTCATACCTGAGCGTCATAGTCGGCTGATCGCAGACTTCAGAAGGTCCGAAATATTGAATTGCACCGGGAAAAAGATAACAGGTTTTTTCAGCCCATGTATCTCTATTTGAGGCAAAAATTTTAAATGGTTTACCTTCCAAGTCAACTAACGCTTTTTTTATTACAGGTTTTTTTGATCCGTGACGCTGTTCAAGATTCATCATCATAGTAAGAGGAACTCCTCCTGCGATCCATTGATTTGCTGGAGCGGTAAGATTTTTTACGCTGGAAAGATAGCCTGTCAATCCGCAGGAGATAAGTACAAATGCGCTGAAACCGAGACTGTAACAATAATCAGCGTCAAAATTTGAAGGGAAAGCGCATCGTCCTTCGTAACCGAAGAAATGAGTTTGATAACTGAATTTGCCGCTGTATTGTTTGCTTGCTTTCATTTCGTCTAACTTTTTTTCAACCATATCGACTAAAAGTTTTTCAGTTTCTATTCGTGAAACCTGAACATTGCCGTGAGGGTCGCGATCCATT
>JGI24695J34938_10000733_pt1 | contig 30902 bp, 30 predicted proteins | sample TergutCo191P3_FD_34938 | JGI IMG/M metagenome (IMG submission 34938)
AAATTATCTTTGATAAAGGTTGCTTTAATATCAAGGTTCGTCGGGATATCTTGCAAATATTCGAGACCCCTTATTGTTTTGTCGAAATTATCGCTGTTTCCCGTGACACTTTTGTATGTCTCACGGTCAGCCCCGTATACCGTAACCGAAACTGTCGTCGGCGGATACTTCGAAAATAAACGGTAGTACTTCTCATCAAGCAGTGATGCGTTGGTATTAAGACCAATTATAAAACCCATTTGATTGATTTCCCGGTAAATATCGGCGAAATCTTCACGGATGAGCGGTTCGCCGCCGGTAATCATCAAATTAAGCGTCCCGTTGTCTATAGCATCCTCGGCTATTCTAATCCACTCGGCGGTCTTTAATTCGCGTTTATTCCGCTCGCTTATTTCTAAAGGTGTCATATGGATATAGCACATCTTACAATGGAAATTACAGCGCGGGGTCAGCTCAAACGTCCCCCGAAGCGGTATATGCCGCCTTGCACAGTGAGCGGCAAAAGTAGAATCAGCACTTTCCCATGCTTTTGCTTTATTGTTCATTAATTCACCGCGTTACACAGAACGCCGCTGTCTTCCATATGCTTAAGCAGCGCTTTTAAATCCTTGCTTGCCGTATCCCTATCTATATTATATTCACTAATCATATAATCAATTACTTCATCATATTCGCGGTCGGTTTCTAAAAATCGCCAAATATCGGCAGACACATCATTTAAAGTGATCATGCCTTTAAATTCAATAACCCGTTCGGAAACGGGAACAACAATATTCGTATCGGCAATTGTTCTAAGCAAGTAGCCGTCTTTTATCTTCATATCCACCCCTCTATAACTTTTCTAAATTAATCTCTTCATCCATCAAAACTAATGTCGCTCGGCGGTGAGTAATAAAAACACAGGTCGGTTTATGCTTTATCCTGCGGATTCCGGCGATAACTTCCTGCTCATTCCTTTCGTCGAGTGCCGCTGTCGCTTCATCAAAAATAATGATTGGCGCCCTCTTGGCTAAGGCTCTGGCAATCGCAATACGTTCCGCCTGACCCTCGGATAAACCATGCCCCCGCTCCCCGATAACAGTCTCAATACCATCAGGAAGACGGTTAACAAAATCAAGTAATGCTACTGATTCCAGTATATAATTTATATCATCCGATGTCAATTCAGAGTTGGCAATTAATAGATTTTCTTTTATTGTTCCCGAGAAAAGAGTGTTGCCTTGCGGAACATATGAAATATAATCTCGAATCGACGGTGTTGCGGAAATTTCGACATTCTTGCCCCTGTCGTCTTGATACCTGTAGGTGATTGAGCCGCTCCCTACGTCAAGAAAATTCATCATCAGGCGGATTAACGTTGTTTTACCGATCCCTGATGCTCCCGTTAGTGCGACTAAGGAACCGGGGGGTATTTCAAGGTTCAGGTTTTTAAAGATAATCTTATCGTTATAAGAATAATTAACGTTGCTAAAAATTATCCCCATCCGCCAAGTTTTTATTGCCAATTTTTCGTTGGTTTCAATCGTGCGTTTATCAATTTCGATAATCCGCTCGGCTGATGCGACGACGTTTGATAAGTTAGGGATGGTCTGTGCCAAGCCTAAAATAGGTGATTGAACACGGTTTACCAGATTTAAGAATATCGATAATGTCCCGAAACTCATAATCCCCATCGATATCTTCAAAATGCCCCATGCCAGCGCACCGATATAGCCAAGCGAAAAGGTCAAACCGACGATTGAGCCCATCCCAATCGTCAAACGGTTCTTTTTTACAATCAGTTTCATTCTTTCCAGATAAAGTTTTTGCAGGCGTTCCGACATTAAATCTTCTGCTGTAAATGATTTGACGACCGTGATATTCGAGATGTTTTCTTGCATAAAAGCACGGTATTTCGCCTCACTTTCCTGCACCTTAGTCTGATATGCTTTTATTTTCTTGCCGAAATAGATTCCGAAACAAACCGCTATCGGACCAAGGGCAAACGCAAACAAAGCGATAATCCGATCATAATAAAAAAGTGTTCCGAAAGCCGCCAATAAGCTGACAATCAGGACGATAATCGTCGTAAAAGTATCGATTAATCCCGAAGATACACTCCTTACATCGGCGGTCAAGCGAACCATTAAATCTTCGCTGTGATAAGCGGTTATTTCTTTCCATTTGGATTTAAGGATATTGTTAAACATCTTCTTCCGCATATGAAATTCGAACCGTTCATTTAAGTAAACCGCAAGAAAAGATGATGTCATACTAATTACAATATTAATCGCAATAATCAAAAGATAAAGTAAGATATTCCGAAGGATTTCCGGTTCGGCTTTCAGCACTTGGGGAATGTTGCCGATGATTTGATTAATACCCGCGGCGGTATCGCTAACGGCATTTACATCGATTACTAATGACGTCGCGGCATCGATTAAGTTCTTCGTGATAACAGCTAAATAAATCCCTGTGAAAACTACCGCTGAATTAAGCAAGACAATCAGTGAAAGGCGCGGTAAAAATGCGTATACCTGACGAAATATGAAATTCATGGCCGGTGATTTTGGGGGCATTAAGCAAACCTACCTATCATTTTTCGCATAAGTTCTACCAGATAATCAAAATATGCATGAATAAAAGCAATCGGGCGGAGTAATATATTTTCCCGGCAGTAAGGATACTTAATCAAAATATCACGGCGAACAGCGTTCAGATAATTAAACAACATACGGAACGCGCCCCGAACCGATAACGATGAATAATACTTATTCGCTCCTTTATGCGCACTCAGGATTGAAAAAACATTCTCGGCAAATTTCTGCTCATCCTTCGGTTCAAGTAATTTAATACCACTGACCAGTTCTTCGGACAGTCCGAACTCATAAACCAGCAATGATACAATTCCCGAGAACTGCTCACCCATTCCGTTCTTCTCGATTAAATCATAATAATCTATCCAACTATTACGTTGATAAGTAACAAAAAGCATCAGTATATCACAGACATTACGAAGCGCCATCCGATCATGGGTTAAATGCTTCAAAATATGCTCGATACTTTCATTAATAAAATCTTCATCCGTCAATACAGGTATTTCGGCATCGGTAACTTTTATATATTTGTGTTCTTCTCCCGTAAAACTAACCGCTTTAATCAGGTTATCATAATTCTTAACGCCTGTCGGAGTAAAAGGGATGCGATGCAGTTCAACCAAGAAATTTTTCTTCTTAAACTCAATATGATGAACCGCAACTTCTTTTTTGGCACGGTATCCCATTTCCTCAAGGCAAAGAGCCGCTTCAAAGAATCTATTATGTACCAAAATATCAATATCCCCCATTACGCGAAGTTCAGGATAAGGATAAGCCTGACTAACAGAAAGGCCTTTCAGAATCACCGGTTTGATATCATTATTCTTAAGATTACAGATTACCCTAAAACATTCTCTTTGAATACTATAATACTTTCGGACATCGCAAATCATTCTTTGCCGCCAGATTTCCCTTAGGGTGGGCGGGATCGGGATGTTAGAGAAAAACGCCCCTTCGTAGGCGAAACCTTGAACGCCATGTGACAAAGCAAGTTCGTAAAGCTCGCTCCACTCAATATCAGAAAGCACCGGAAAAAGAGGTTTAACATCAACCCTTAATAAATGCGAACGCAATAATGAAATTAACTGCCGAAGCCTATCATCCATGCCTGACCCTTCCACACAAATTACTTAAACACATAATTCAGTATAAACCAATACAGTGCGGATATCAAGCTTACTGTTTGAGTTTTATTTTTGGACAAGCGGTAACAGTTACAACCCTTCAAGCAATTCCAAGAACTTGCAATGCTTTTATTATAAATGCCGCCGTCCGGTATTTCCTGCGTGATAAAAATTGCAGAAATATTTTTTTACAAATCAGTTTCGGTTCATAAAATTTATATGTGAGTGCTTTTATGAAAAAAAGGTCTCTAACAATTGAATTGAATGCATTTTTCCCGTCTGCTTGCAAAGGGTGGAAGGCGTTGACAATACATGCGAAGAACTCATTCATACAGAAAGCATAAAAATCTTTTCTGAAATCTTGAAAATAATTATTTTCCCGGAGATATTTTTGCACGGTAAAAATGATTTTTTTTCGCTCTTTTAAAACATCAGGTCGATATTTTCGGGAAAGATTTTGATTATAGGCATGTGAATACCGATAAAAATAAATCAAACCCTCGTTATACGCGCTTTTCTGACAATGTTTTAAACATTCAAGGTTGAATAATAAATCCTCACCGATGGAGCAATTACATATAAAACGTATTTTATTTGAATTAATGATACTCCTTTTAATAATTTTGGGTACCTGAAAATGTCGGTAAACTGATAGCCCGGTAGCGAAACTCAGAGCTTGTTCCTTTTTACTATTATATATATAGAAACGAGGAATTTCAGATTTGGTAGTTATTTTCTTAGGAATATTTTGTGAAAATCGAACTATTCTTGGTATCAGCAAATCAGTATTATAATCTCTTAAAAACTTATAAGCTATTTCTAAGAAATTGAAATGAATCAAATCATCCGCATCCAAAAAAAACAAATACTTACCATTCGCTTTCTCAATACCATAATTTCTCGCGGCACTAACTCCCTGCTCCTTGCATAAGAAGTATTTAACCCGACTGTCGGTCTTTAAGAAACGTTTACAAATAACAGCGCTATGATCGGTTGAATTATTATCGATAAGTAGTATTTCATAACTAAAAAATGATTGCTTTAAAACACTTTTAATACATGGCTCTAAAGTCCTTTCGGCATTATATATAGGAATGATAATACTAAAAGAATACATAATAATCCTCTACAATTACATTCTCCTTTACAAAAATATACATCAAAACTTTCTGTATAGCTAGAAGAAATTTAATCCCTTCCCATAATAAGTCCTATTACAATAATATATGAAAATGCATTATAATACAATATAAAACATGCATAATTCTTACAAGAATACAGATTCATAAATAACATATTTATGTTAGCTATACGGAAACTCAAACATTTTTCACTTGACACAAACACTTATCAAAGAATATAATGATACAAAAATAGAAAGTGCTAAACAAATTTGGTAAAAGTGACTATTCTGTTAAAGAAGCGTTCTTTGATAGCATCATGAAGCAAAATGATTTAGAAAACACAATTTCAAATGATTTTTTGAAAGATGACTTGTTTAAATTTTCAAACAACTCAACGGTAATTGAAATGCTTATGTTGAAATAATGCTTTACGGCAATTTACTTATAAAGGAGGAATAAAATTAATGAAAGTGCAAAATCATTACAACAGGGTCATGAATAGCATTAATTGTGGAAATGACAAAGTAAGAAAAGCAGTAAAGACTTTATCCTCCGGTAATCCAAATGCGCCATCAGGTAAAGTATCGCAAAAGCAAAATCATGCACAGGAAAAAGCAATGGGTATTATAAAACGAGCATTTGCCGGCGAGAGGAAAATAGACGAGAATGTCACAAGGCATAAAATGAGGATTGTCAGTCTTGAAGGTGATATCAGACGAAATCTTGAGGAAATAAAGTTGATTCAGCAGAAGCAAGATGATTTACAAGAACTTTACGGTATCGGTAATGATGACAAAGAACAAAAAGATTTAAGGCTTTTGCTCAAACAAAACTTATCAGAAGAAGAAGCAAAATACGTTAGCAAACTTTATGAAAATGGACTGTCAGACTACCAACAACGCTGTTTGAAGATTGAAAGTGAAAAAGCAATTTACAGAACATTAAATGAAAGTATTTTAGCGGAAATATCTGAGGAAAACGATAATATCCATACCATTATGGAAGAACGGAAAAAGCATAATCCGATGAAAGATGCTACCGAAGCGGCAGAAGAAGTTTTAGTAGTTGCCAATCAAGAAGCGAAGGAAATAGCTCTTCAAGAGATTGTCGGAAAAATTGAAAAAGAAAGCAGGGAGTTTAAGGAAAAACTGGTCGAAAAGTTAGCTGAAGAACAAAAAGATAGAGCCAATTCAAGCAGGGATGCAAACGAAAGCAAATCCACAAGCAAAGAGCAAAGCGATTATTTCGCAGAGATATCTAATGATACTGCTTCCCAAAGCAATAGCCATGATCAGATTAATAAAGATATCAAGCATATACTTGTAGAAATGAACATGGTAGAGGAAGATGTCAAAGGTGCTGTTGTGGACAAAAGTTGTTGAACGGCTGTTCTTATTATTTAGTTCTCTGTTTACGTTTATTGATGCTAGCAATAATATCATCAAGCGTTATATCTTTTAACTTTTCTTCTCGTTCGTCAGTATAATTACCATACCCATTCTCATACTGCCTAATAAACATTACAGTTCCAACAGCTCCTAATGTATTATTCAGCGCTTTTAACCCCTCTTGCCTAATCAATGCTAAATTACTATTCATTATACAAAACCTCCATTATCCAAACCGCCAGATTTTCAATCCTCACAAACATTTCTATCCGTTTTGAAGAATTTATCAATTTTTTAGAAAATACTGATGGTATTAAAGCTTTAATTGAAGTGCTTTTAGAGATTTTTTATCAATACAAATCGGTCTTTGTTTTCCTACAGCCGCCACCCGACGTCTTTTTTCACAATTTTCGCAGGGCTTCCCAATAGCAGTACATTATCCGACTTGGAAAAATCTTTTGTGACAGTACTTTGCGACCCGACAATACTGCCACTACTTACGAAAGCGCCCTTCAAAACCAAAGAACCGGGACATACCCAGACCTGATTGCCTATCACAATATCTTTAGCGCGATTAATTTTCTTATTTGTTATCGTATCATAAATGACATGACTGTCATAATTCTTAATAACCACATTTTCCGAAATACGCGCCGAACGCCCAATCAGAACTAATCTTCCTTCCCCCGCATAAAGGCAAGTAAGCCGCGTCCGATTCGGCCGATTTCCAAGCCAAGCAAAACCGCCGATTTGCGTATCGTCATCACAGGTAAGCAAACTGCCGGAATTTTCCGCACCTATCTCAACATTATTATAAACCTGATTTTCCCCAAGGATAATCTTGCAACCATCCCCCTTAATCCAAATTTGTGTATTACGCAGATTTAATCCATTATCAATAGTGATTTGATTATTATCCCCTTCAACAAAAATGTTAGATTTATACATAACGCCAAAACCTAATGAGACTATGTTTCCGCTTCCGCTTAAGTTAATCGGGCTTCTGATTCGCAGAGGATTAAGCAAACCGACTATCTTATTACCGCGGCGGCGAACACGGCTAAAGCTAAGGATTGATGCAAAGAAATGAATAAATTTATTTTTGTATAATATTTTTCTGCGTAACATTTTCTCCTCCGTATATCTCTGTCAGTTGCTTGGTATAGTGAGCTGCCGTATGTGCTAAAGAATAATGATAAGCGTCATTGGCCAATGCCTGATAATCAATGCTCCCTGACAGGACTGCTTCAATCACCTTGACTAAAGCTTGCCGATTTCCTTCTTCATACATCGTGACCCGCAACCCATTATCATCCAAATCCCTAATCGCCTCAATATTAGAGGCAAGAACAGGCAACTTGCATTTCGCCGCTTCAAGTACTGTTAGCGGCTGTCCCTCATACTTAGAAGTCAAAAGCATCATATCCGCTATCTTCAGATAATCCGACACATTTTCGACATACCCTTCCAGAACAACATTCGCTAATTCCTTATCGGCAATTAACGTTTCGAACTTCGCCCGCAATTCCCCTTCCCCAAGAATGAGAAAGTAAACGTTACGATTACGAAAAACCTTCGCCGCCCTAAGTATTTCTAACTGGTTTTTTTGGTCGGTAAGCCTGCCGACATTAACAAACAAAAAAGCATTATCAGGGACACCTATCCGATTGCGCGTAATTACCTCACCATCATTAGCGGAAATATTTCCCGCGAAATTATGAAGAATAATAATTTTATCAGCGCGAATTTTTTCGGTTATCATGCAAAAACGCTTAACTGACTCCGAGACGGCAATTAAAGAAACGCGGCCGCATAGATTAACAGTAACACAATTAAAGAAACGAAGCAATAACGAATTAATAGTTTTCTTACGCTTCCATTCATCACAGTTATGAATAGTACTGATAATCTTACCATGAGACGAGAAAAGTCCCGCCGCCCTGCCAATTGAATCCGCCCTAACCAGATGGGTGTGAATGATATCGGGATTAAATTGTTTAATAATTCTCCGAACAATAAATAGCGATTTCATTACTCCCCTTTTCGGTGCAAGCGAAATAACATCAATACCTTCTTTTCGAAAATACGGAAGCAAATCATGCTCATCAAGAAAATAAACAACCTTCTGTATATTCCCCAAAACCTTATGCTCTTTACAGACAGAAAGGAGTAATTTTTCCGCGCCCCCTTGCCCCAGCCCGGAAATTAAATGTAATATACGCATACTAATTTTCCTTCACGCACTGAAAAGCAGGCGGAATCTGTTTACGCCGCTTCGTTAACTCACAATGCCCACAAGCCGAGACCATTACCTTATTATAAAAATCAATTAGCTTCTGTTTCGTTAGATGCCCGTCAATACTTATCCTGTCGGCATTATTAACCAAAATGCCGAGGTTCGCCATATGCGCGCTGCGCGGGCAAGTATAAAGATATCCCTTGAATAATGTTTTACATTCAGCAGTCGCACATGTTTTATAAGATTGCTTTATTTCTTCATCGGTAAATCCCTTATCTGATAAATCACCATAATCAATCCAATTACTGTAACCGATAATTTCAAAACAAATCCCTTCTTTATCAAAAAGCGTAATCAATTCATGAAGTCTAAATGATTTATCTCCGTAATCACTGATATGAACCGTCACTTTCTTATTTTTTAGCTGCTCGGTAATATTCTCCGGCGGTAAAACAGTTCCGTTAGTGACGATTTGGATATGCTTTATAAAAGCTTTCGCGTTAAGTAAATCAAGCACTTCTTTTATCTGCGGATATATAAAAGGTTCCCCGCCCAAAAGCTGACAAATACTGAGTTCGCAAACCACCTTTTCAAGTGCTTCAACATCTTTGATGATATTTTCAAACGGATTATGCTGAGGAGAATCATAATATGGCATCAGATTCGCACAGTTCAAACAACGGAGACTGCATCGCTCGGTTAAAGCAATTTCGGCATATGGCATGAAAAAACTTTTTCTTGCTTTGATAAAACGGCATAGCGCAAACGGGGACAAAAAAAGCGTCAGGATTCTTTTGTACATCCCGAAAGTGAGTTTTTTATAAAATGGAAACTTTTGTTCCAATGTGCGGACTAAGATTAATTTATTATATCTGTTCATCCTCTAATCCTCTGTAAGCAAATCCTGCCAAGCTAAAACGGCACGGTCGAAAGAAAAATCGCTTGCCCTGCTTTTATTTTTCTCTTCACAATTAAAGTATTTTTTGCTTTTTGCTATTCTGTTCATTGCGATAGACAAACTCTCTTCATTTAAAGAGGTCAAAATACCAAAATCACAACATTCAATCCCACTTATAAGCTGTCCGAAAGTACCCGGTGCGATTATTTCGCGCGGCCCTGAATAACAATCCGTCGATATCACAGGGACACCCAACGAAAGTGCTTCCAGTAAAACAACGCCGAAACCCTCATAATCCGAACTAAGCACAAAAGCCTTTGCCGCTTTAATATACGGAAGCGGATTTTTTATGAAACCCGTGAAAATAACATTTTGCGTAAGCTTAAGTGATTCTGTTAGTGCGTTAAGTTCATCGCGTTTATTGCCGTCACCGATAATAATTAGCTTTGCATCGNGATTTTTTTGGACGACTAACGCGAAAGCTTTAATCAACCTCCCCTGTGCTTTTTGCGCACACAAACGTCCGACATTGACAAAAGTTATTTCATTAAACGGCGTATCGGGCGGCGATTCATTAGCTTTTAGATTAACCGCTTCTATATCAATGCTATTATAAATTAACCGAATATCCGCTTCGGGATATCGGTTCTTGGCTTTCTTTTTAATCCCTTCGGAAACACACACAATTGCATGTAACCGCCGTACTAAGCGCATAAACAGCCATTCGAGCAATTTATCCTTAAGGCTTCCCGATATTTCAAATTGAAACCGATAATTATGAAGCATAGCAATCATTCGGCCGGAACCCGTTAAAAGATTAATAACATTCAAATATTCAAACGAGCTGATAGTAAAGTCAAATTTATGTAACTGCTTAAACCGCCGTACCCGATAAATATTCCGCCACCACTTCGTACCGATATACAAAAGCCTGCCGCTATATGGATGAACAGCTTCATCCTCGTTCATAAGCAAAATAAATACCTCATGCCCCTTCTCAGAAAGCATGTTCGATAAATCACTGACGACTTTTTCAATGCCGCCGAATCCTAGGGAATAAGTTAACAAAGCTATCTTTGCCATGAACAAATTATATGGCAGATTCCCCACAATTGTCAAGCAAGTTGATGTGTCATACTATCTGAAATTAGCAAGTAAGCGGTAGAATTTCGCAACAATACGCCAAATGCAAGGCCGAAATGGACGAACAAGTAACCAAATATAAGAAAATGCTTTCCACTTAAATGAGCCGAAATCAAAATAACGTTTTTTCCGGTATGCACCGATAGCAGATGCCAGTATCTGATTACGATTTAGCGGACCCTCGATTGCGGTTTCGGCATCACCGATAGTAAAAAAAGTCTTCCGCTTAATTTTGTAAATCCGATGAACGATATATTTCCCGTTATCGCGCCGATATAAAACGACATCGCCGCGTTTCAATTGTCCTTTAGTTTTTGCGAGAATAATGCTGTCACGTTCAGGATAAAGCAACGGACTCATACTCCAACCGTTAATTTTTAGGTTAACGGCTTTTCCGCTTTCAATTATTTTAAGGAGTGACGGGAAAAGTTCTTCATTGGTCATCAATCATCTCCTTAACGACTTCGACCGCCGTCAAATCGGGAAGGCAACGAAGAAGATAAATCGGGGTGCCGGCAATAATTTGACTGAGGCAGTCAAGACCTAGGTTCATCCTTTCACTATGCCAGCGCGGGATACCCGCTACTAAAATCAAACGCATATATGCTTCCGATGCTGATAGACGATGGATTTCATTGATAGGCGCTTGTTCAATAAAAACTATTGCTTTAAGAGGTAGTTCATGATTCAGGCTCTCTCGTGAGGTTCCGCACCAAGGCGACCCGCAAACAATAGGCGGTGTATCACCGCATCGGACAAAGGGGCTGTCACCGTTTAAGATAGGTACATGATATCTTTCCCGCCAAAGGTTAGCATGTGTTGACTTACCGGAACCGGAAACACCGCTAAAAAGGATCGCACCGCCATCATATTCGATGGAAGCGGAATGAATCTCGATAATTCCGTATTCTAACGCACTATTACGGAAAACTGTTCGGAGAAAAAGGGCAGGAAAGAGGTTTGTTGCATGATAGCATTTAATCAAGGCATGGCGGAAATCTTTCCGGTATCGGATTGTATAACTGATAATGCCCTCAGCATTATAATTATCCGCTAAATAATAATAGCTTTCATCTTCATAAACGGTAAGTTCTCTTTGCTTTATCAGATAAGATAAAGGCGGGGTGTATTCAGAGGGTTTTTCATCATATTCGCAAATTATGGTTGGTATCTCAGGATTGATCTCAGCTTTGAACTTATGCAAAAAACACCCTTCGGTATCATTATCAAAATTGGTTTGTAATGAAAATGAATGCTCTACCGGCGGTATAATATGAAATCCTAATCCGGCAATCTTATATGACCACATATTTACTCCAATAAACCCTTCTCGGTAAAAGTGTGTAACAATTCGGCGATATCCTGTTTGGCTGTGGATATATCTACGTCATATTCATTAATGATATTTGTTACCAGTTCTTCTTCGCTGATTTCACATTCCATTAATTTGAAAAGAAAAGCGCCGATTTCATTGATTTTAAGAATTTTATTTCGGTAAAATGTCTGAGTTTTTAGCGGAACGATGATATTTTCATTACCAATATTTCTTAATAAAAAGCCGGGTTTAATTTTCATTAATAATTCCTCGTTAACGGTTCTATAACTAAAAGCCGGGAATCCGGCTCTTAGTTATAATAAAATTTCATTCTCTTATGTGGGCATAACCCCTGATGATACTACGGGCGGCTCAAAAGGCATAAACGCAAAATCTTCTGACGCTTCAAATGTAGTTTCGTCTACAGTGGGTTTTTCATAAGCCTTTTTGTTCTTTTCGTTATTCACACTATCTTTATTATCCATCCGAAAACTCCTTTCTTTTAGAGAAATAATCTACACACATAAATTATAACTCTTATGCGAAATAATTGTCAATGAAATTTTCATTTGTTCGCCGCCGCAGGAACACTCAGCAAAAATCGATAACGGGTAGCAATAAACTTAACCGAGATCCTTCGTTGCATTTAATGACATGCTTTAGAATTAATCGCTGATGAATTTTCGAATCTTCTTCTCCTCCGCATCCGGATTAAGTTTATGTATCTGTTCTCTTATTTTCTCATAAGCCGTATCTTTCGATATTCTACCCGCTTCGTCAAAAACAGACCCTACGAACCAAGCAAAAAACTGTCACCCAAAAGGCGACAGTTTTTGCCGTTCTTTTATTTATATCGGCATATTTATTACAACGCCCGAACCAAATTTGTTAATAATGTAAATAACGTTCATTCCCAGCGAAATAGTCTCGCCATCAACGGTCATTTCCATAAACATTTTCATGATCATCGATTTCGGATTGTCAACATCCGCGCCTACTATCTCAATTATAATATCATCGATGTGCATCTCCATCGCAATATCACCCAAATTCATAAGCGCGTCTTCCATGTTCGCCAGAACATAATCCGTCATAACCTGCCCATCAAGCGTAAGGATGGTGACTATATCGCCGTCTCTTTCGATGATTTCGCTGGTGGTGATTGCATCTACATCAAAATCAGGTGTGGAGATACTATTATCCATCTGATTCATCATATCGTCCATTTGCATTTCAAATGCTTCACCATCAAGCAATGCATATACATGATCACCATCAATGTACATTTCCATGCTGCCCAGGCCATATTCACTCATATCCATGGACATAGAAGCTTTAACATTATCGCCTTCAACAATCATCTTCAAATTGCCTGCCGTTGACATGACCATCGATTCCCCGTCAAATGACATATCAAATTCCATGATAAAATCAATATCATATTCGCCGTCCGCACCCGGCCCGACGGCAAGCTTATCCGCGACCAGCATATATGTGTTATATGCTTCGGCATTATTTGTTGATAAATTCTGTACCGTTGGATTTGCCTCCGCACCACATGCTGTTAGGGTAAGCATGATAACCGCAATTAGGGTTGCTAAAAATTTTTTCCTCATTTTTCCACCTTTTTTAATTTGATACTTTTTACAACGTAAATTGATATTAGCTCAAAAGAACTAGTTTGTCAATTACTGTCTTGAAAATCTAAATGCCATTCTGAGCAGGCTCAGAATGACATTTGGCTAACTATACAATAACAATGAACCTTTCAGTTTCGGCATCCTCCATGACACTTTCCCGCCTCAGGGCATCCGCCGCATCCTTGTTTTCCTTGCTTTTTCCGCTTAACAAGATATATACATATTGCCGCCGTTATGATTACAAGCCCTAAAATTACCAAAAAATCTATCAAATTCATCATCAATCACCCCAAAAATAACCTGCCAATCTGATAAATAATAAGTGCCGCCAACCACGCGAAAGCAGTCTGGTATAAAATTATCACCGCCGTCCCTTTTAAACTGCCAAGTTCGCGTCTTACTGCCGCAACAGCCGCTACGCAAGGTGTATATAACAGGGTAAAAACCAAGAAACTGAAAGCCGCCAACGGAGTAAAAAGCGAATACAGAGTATCTTTTAGTTCCATTGCCCCTGCCCCTGTTAAAACAGCGAGTGTGCTGATAACAGCCTCTTTGGCAATAAATCCGGTAATTAGTGATGTTGATACGCGCCAATCCGCAAAACCGAGCGGAGCAAGGACGATACTAATTCCCCGGCCAATGACAGCCAACATACTTTCTGTACTGTCCGTAACATGATTAAGGCGCAAATCGAACGACTGTAAAAACCAAATAACGACCGTCGCCAGAAAAATAATCGTACAAGCCCGCTGAACGAAATCTTTCGCTTTATCCCACAGAAGCAAAAATGTGGTTTTTAGTGATGGAAAACGATAATTGGGTAATTCCATGACAAACGGTACAGGCGCACCTTTGAAAACCGTCTTTTTCATCAAAAGACCCGATAGAATCGCAAGTACTATACCGATCAAATAAAGTGATATCATCACAAGTACTTGAAATCTTTCAAAAAAAGCCACCGTAAAAAGCGCATAAATCGGCACTTTTGCACTACAACTCATAAATGGGGTGAGAAAAATCGTCATCTTGCGATCCCGCTCACTGGCAAGCGTTCGCGTCGCCATAATCGCCGGAACAGAGCATCCGAACCCCATCAGCATCGGGACGAAACTACGCCCCGATAAACCAAGTTTTCGAAGCGGTTTATCCATTACAAACGCCACTCGCGCCATATAGCCGCTATCTTCTAATAACGAAAGAAAGAAAAATAATGTGACAATGATCGGGATAAAACTAAGAACAGCGCCTACCCCCGCAAATATTCCGTCGATAACCAGAGACTTAATCGTCGGGTTAAGACCGTAAGCCGTCAGTCCGTCATCAACGGCCCCGCTTAACTCATCAATGCCCCACTCCATCATGCCACTAAGCGGAGCGCCGATCACCCCGAAAGTAAGCCAAAAAATCATTAACATAATCCCCAGAAATGCAGGGAACGCCCATATTTTGTGGGTCAAAACCGAATCAATCCGCACACTGCGTTGATATTCACGGCTTTCCTTTATTTTTACGACACATTTTTTGCAAATATCTTCAATAAATTGATATCGCATATCAGCCAGCGCCGCTTCTCTGTCGGTTCCTGTTTCGGTTTCCATCTCGCAAACGGCATGTTCGATTGTTTCTATTTCATTTTGCGCAAGTTTTAACGCATCTAAAATCGGTTCGTCGCCTTCAACCAATTTCGTCGCCGCGAACCGGGCGGGAATGCCTTGATTTTCTGCATGGTCTTCGATTAAGTGAGTAACGGCATGAATCGCTCTGTGAACCGCACCTGTAGGATCTTCACCCGCAGGGCAAAAATCAATTCGCTCAGGTTTCGTTTTATGTAAAGCGGTATTTAATACTTGTTCGACCAGTTCGGATAATCCCTGCTTTTTCGCCGCCGAAATCGGAATGACAGGGATACCGAGAGCTTCTCTAAGCGCAATGATGTCGATACTGCCATTATTAGCCTGCACTTCATCCATCATATTAAGCGCTAAGATCATCGGGATTTTTAGTTCTATTAATTGAAGGGTTAGATAAAGGTTCCGTTCAATATTCGTTGCGTCTACAATATTGATAATTCCGTCAGGCTTTTGTTTAAGTAAAAAGTTACGGGTCACTATCTCTTCATTCGTATAGGGAGACAGGGAGTAAATGCCCGGTAAGTCAACAATTGACATGTCCTTTTGTCCTGTAATATTGCCAATCTTTTGATCAACTGTAACGCCGGGAAAATTCCCGACACGCTGATTCGAACCTGTCAGTTGGTTAAATAATGTCGTTTTTCCGCTATTTTGATTTCCCGCCAGAGCAAGTATCATGACGAAACCTCCTCTATCTCGATTTTTTCAGCGTCTTCGAGCCGTAAAGTCAGGACATAGCCCCTTAGAAGCAGTTCGACCGGGTCGCCCATCGGCGCAACTTTTTTTACCGAAATAACAGTTCGCGGTGTGATGCCCATTTCTAAAAGCCGGCGTCTAAGTACTTTTTCTCCGCCGACCGAAATAACTCTGCCACTTTTTCCCACACTTAAGTCTTTTAATGTCATATTTAACCTTCTTTCGCAAAGTTAGTCTATGCTAACAAATAAATGTTAGCATAGACTAACTTGATTGTCAAGTAATTTATTTGTTACCGGTTTTGAGCGCAGCGAAAGACCTCAGTTATGAAAAATGAACATAACAAGGGAGGCAAAGCCTCCCTTAACTAATTTACGGTATTTAATTTAAGTTCTTAAAATTATGCTAAGTTACCTTTTCTTTTCACTAAATCCAATTGCAATTTACTTGCGGGGTCATTCTTAACCGGCATACGTCCCCCGGGGCCTATTCCGAATGCGCTCTGTAAAGCCTCTACTGTACGCTCACGTTTGCTCCTAAGTGTGCAGTGCTTCTGTTCGAAATCACTAATCGCCTTCTCAATTGCCCAATCGGCATAAAGCGGTGAATTAGACATCCCTTCACCACATTTTAGCCCACGTCTTAATGAATTTTCGGGATCCACTTCAAATGCATCAACCTTAAGCATTCGATATTTACTCGAATCAACATGAATCTCGAAGAGATACCAAATCCCTTTAATTTCTCTTATTCTTATCATTTCAAGAGGAAATATATGTGATTCCTGCCACTTAGCTACTTCATGATCAGCATTCTTATGCGCTTCAATTATCGTAGCATTTAATCTTTTAAATGTAGAAACTTCACGAGGCAACCCCCCGGCGATCTTATGCTGACTTGCTAATCCGATGATTTCTGAAAGTAAAGATTTTTTGGTTCCGGTTAATCCTAATCCATCCATGTAATTATTTCCTTTTATTTAGTTTTTGCTAACTATTACTTTACAGAATTTATAACAAAAAGTCAATATGTTTTATGATTTGCGATTTATGATTAATAACCGTATTTCTTTGATAGTATCGGTAAATTCGTGTCGATCAGTTATGAAAAATAAAGCCAATATAATTATCCCGACTAAAATTGTCATGATTAAAGTATAAATTATAAGCGATACTAAACTGTCGATATGATAGCCGGTTAATTTATAGATAAAGTAGGATAAAATCACTGAAAAGATTGTTATTCCTTGACGAATTAAACTCTTTTTTATCTTGTAATTTTCTATGATGGACGGAAGGAAAAAAACCAATCTGACACTGCGGTATATATTTCCAATGACTGAGGCAATTAATATTCCTTCCATCCCCAAACTCGGAGCCAAAATAACAGCCGGTAAAATAAAAATAAGAATGTGAACCGTGGCAGGAGTTCTCATTTCTTTGTACATTCCTTTGGCTTGAAGGATGCTTGTTTGGGGAACTTGTAATGATATCAAAACAATATTCAAGATAAATAAAAGACCGATTTCCGCATTTTCAAACCCCGCTTTTTCGATACCTTGCGTATATAGGCGGATTACATCCGTTATCGCCAAAACTGCTGCCGAACCAACTAAAGCGGTAAAGGCAAAAAAAGTAATTTCATATTTATGGTATGCGCCGGTAAGTACTTGCTTTTCATTACGGGCGATAACATCGCCGAAAGCAGGGGTGATATTCGTGACGAAAATTGATAATACCGACATGACTCCCATAACAATCAGGTTATAAGTTGCGAAAACCCGTACTGTCGCCAAGTCCGTATATAGGGTTGTAAAAATTAACGGCAGGGTTGTTTGAAGCAAACCGATTATTTGGATATATAGGACGTATTTTTGTAATCTCATCCATCCGCTTAAGGGTATGCCTTTATAATTGATTTTCGGATATTTGTAACGTACATACCAAATAACTGCGATACTGCGGATTAACGAAGCGGACAAATATGAAATACAGACAAAGATTGCCGAACCATCCGTTTTGGATATTAGATAAACGGTCAGCAGTTGGATTATATAGGAAAACGCCGAAATTAAAGAATAAAAATATGTCCGCTGGTCAGCGGTAAATAAGGTATTGTAACACGGGATTATCACCATTTCCGTGAAAACGAAAATGCTCATAACCAAAATAATCAAGCGCATTGACCATGCCGATATATCCGCGTCAATGAATATTGGGTATATAAACGCTATTAATAAATTAATCGGAAGAACAATTAACCCTGCATAAAAGAACACTTGACGCGCTTTAGTGAGAATACCATTTACAGCAACATGATCGTTATCGGCAAGCGGAGCATAGAGCGCGAAGATAACTGCGCCTGCAATGCCACCTGTCAGCATAACGAAGTAGGATGAGTATTGGATAATTGACATTATAAAACCTGATGTTTCCGCGCTATATGAGGTCAAAATGATACGGTTTAAAATAAATCCGCATAGAATTACTGATATTTGCATGATGGCTGTACATGCTGAATTTAAAAGAAAACGTTTCGAACGTTCCATTTTATTTTCCAATTTCCTGTTTCCGGTTTTCAATATGGCTTTTGATAGCGTTAAAACTTTGCTTGCTCATGGAGTGTTCCATTTTACAGGCGTCATTTACGGCAATACTTTTTTCCACTCCTAAGTAAACGAGCCAATCAGAAATGAGAATGTGCCTTTCATAAATGGATTCGGCTATTTCGCGCCCGCTATCCGTCAAGGTGATATGCCCGTTATCGCCCACGTTAATATATCCGTCCTCACGCAAATTTTTCATCGCAACGCTGACGCTCGGGCGTGAGTAGTCAAGCTCATTGGCAATATCAACAGAGCGGATCGGCTGTCCGCTAAAACCAAGCACTAAAATCGTTTCTAAGTAATCTTCGGCTGATTCTTGTATGTTCATGTTTGCGTCTCCGAGTGGGTAATTGCTTCTGATTCATTCACAATAAGCCTGCTATATTCCATTATCAACTTATTATCTTTCTTAACCTTTACAAAATAATTACTATAATAATGTAACTTATTTGGCATCAATATAGAAAATCGTTCTTTCGCATAAAAACTTTTGTCAAAATTACTAATGCAATAATCCCAATTATTTAATGTATTAAGACCTAATAATATTGAGTTGTAGAGTTCATCATTCGGTTGGAAATGAACAGATTCTACAGCAACATTACTTATTTCAAAGTTTGTGCTAAACTCTATGTAAGGTATTATATGCCTTTCCGCAATTCGCGTCTTACCGCCTAAAGTAAAAGTTAGTTCTTCTGCTAATTTTTCAATGCTAAACATATCAACTAAATTCTGTGATATAATAGTATTTATATTTCCTGTATCAACTATCAACTTCACCTCTTTACTGATACATTTTTCTTTATCATACAATGTGACCCAAAATTGAATACGCGATAAATCTTTACCTCTTAGTGATTTCGTGAAATCCATAAGCTGCCTCCTCGTTCTGCTATACCTGACATAATATAGGGGCGAACTTTCGGTTTTAAAGTTTGTCCATATTCAAATAATTCTTTTTCTACTTCTTCAGTTAAATCTCCGAACGCGATTAAATATCCGCCATCATAGTTCTCTTCAACATCTGCAATATCTACTAAAACAAATTTTCCTAAATATTGAGCGTCAACTTCACCTTCTGATAAAAGTACACGTTTATCATTATCGATTATAGTTATTGCCATTGGTATCTCCTTCATAAAAAGAACTATTTGTTTTCTTAAGAATAATATATCATTTTCTGCCTTTTTTATCAATAAATTAATATTCTCAATTTATTTCCGTGCTTTTTTTGTAAAATTTGATAGCTGTTATTATGGGGATAAGGAGTTCTTTATCTTGGTCGGTAAATTCTTCGATTAAATTACTTATGATTAAGTCCATCGGCGTTTGATTATATTTTTCGGGATGGTTTAATAGCGTGTTTATATCAACGTCAAGGGCATTACATATCTTAATCAATGTTTTTAGATTAATCTCTTTTTGATTAATTTCAAACTTTGAAATAGTATTGACAGATAAATCAGCCAATTCACTCAGTTGCATTTGACTGATTCCTTTCGCATTTCGCAATGCTTTCACATTATCAATTATCTTCTTATAATCCAACTCATATCTACTCAAATTGTCCACCTCTCATTACATTCTAATGTGAAGTGACAGAAATAAAAACTGACGATGGTAATATATTAAATATACTTTCGTACATTTTTTACTAAAGTTTTCCATATTCTATGACGAATAATATAGTGTAACAAGAATCACAAGGCGGTGACTAATAAAAGGATGGCTAAACTATGGTAATTCAACACAATATTATGGCTATGAACTCTAACAGGATGTTTGGGATAACCAATTCCGCAAAAGCAAAATCGACCGAAAAACTATCGTCAGGATATAAAATTAATCGTGCCGCAGACGATGCCGCAGGTCTTGCTATCAGTGAAAAAATGAGAAGACAAATCCGCGGATTGACACAGGGGACTGAGAATGCTCAATACGGAGTCAGCCTTGTTCAGACTATGGATGGTTCGATGCAAGAGATTACTGATATGCTTCATCGGATGAATGAATTGGTAATAAAGGGGATGAATGATACATTGACGGATGAAGATAGAAGCTTTATTCAAATGGAGCTTGATCAGTTAACGAAGGAAATATCGAATGTAGCTGAACGAACTGATTTTAACGCGCTTAGACCTTTGAGTAATGGAGAGGCCGAATATACTGCTCCCATTACTAAATTGAATTATCAAGACCCTATTCCTGCTCTTTCAATCCTTAGCCGGGGCGATTACGCATTCCCAACCACAGGTAATGAGTGGGTCGGTATTAATACAGTTTCCATAACAAGCCCTTCTATTTTTGACCCGAGATCCACAATCGGATTACCTGAATTTGCAACTGATTATGGCAGATCCTGGGAAAGCGGCGATTGGATTGATTTAACGTTAGAGTTTAATGTTCAGATAGCCAGAACATCGGCAACGGCTTTGCCCGCCAATAGTGGTGTATCCCTTCCTTTGTCTCACACTTTGACATCTGTACCACAAAATCATTCTCTACCTACTAATATTGGAGGTAGACCGAATATACCCGCTACCGCCACTTCTGGCCTGGTGACGTATTACTATCTCAACACTCCTCCGCAGGAGTATATTTATCCTGACGTTACTATTATTGCGCCTAACGGTGATAGCTACACATGGAATGGTTCTCAGCAATATAGTAATCCATCAGCTGTAAATATAACTCCAAATCCAGGTTCGCCCACTTTTGACTGGGATGTTGAGGTAAGCGGCCCGGATAGCAATGGAAATTTGAATTTCAAAATTTTACCCGACAAATTTATTCACAGTAATGATCCAAGCATCAATCCCGATTGTGGCGACCATTTAGATATAAATAATTTTGAAGGAGAGTGGAAATTAGAAATTCATAATAATGCGCCCGCAAATCAAGTAGATTTAACCTATACACAGGTAGATTGGGCATCGGTAGAAACTCCTCTCGGCAGTAATAATTATGAATGGATACAGCAAGGTTTAGCAACAAATATGTCACATCCAAATCTTGCTCAACAATTTCAACATGCAGAGTACCAACATTCACTCGTAAACTCTGTAGATTCAACATATGATGCGAAAAAACACGTACAAGGCGAAGGTCCTTATTTTATAGTAACGGGTTCAGAAACAAATAACGGAATTTATATTGATATTTATGATTGCCACGCTATGGCTCTTGGACTGGCTGACTTAGGCGGGTACTCGACCGTAAGAGTATATACCGACCCTTCGCTTCCCGGAACAGAAAACATCTTTCATCCATGGGAGCCATACGGTAGAGAGGTTGCCGCAGAGGGATTAAAGTTGGTTAAAGATGCGATTTATACTCTTAACTCCTATCGTTCAAACGCAGGGGCACAACACAATCGTCTTGAACATACAATTGCCAACAACAAAAATATCATCGAAAATACAACCGCCGCCGAATCACAAATCCGCGATACAGATATGGCGACTGAGATGGTTAAATTCGCTAATAATAATATTCTGGCGCAGGCAGGTCAGGCAATGCTCGCGCAAGCTAATCAACTCAACCAAGGTGTTTTGGCATTGTTGCAATAACTTTAATATAAATTTGACAGAATATATAATTTCGAGCATAATCAATAACAAGGATTACTAAGCATTATATTCAGCTTGTGAGGTTATGGAAAAAAAAGAAATTCTAATCGTCATCAATACAATGGGGCGCGCGGGGGCGGAGAAATCTTTGATTTCGATGCTTAAGTCTTTTGATTACGCAAAAGTTCAAGTATCGCTTTTGTCAATTTTGAATCGGGGTGAATTGTTTTCAGATGTTCCTTCCGATGTGCGAATCTTGAACGATAATCCAAGTACCGAACCTATCCTTGGGGTCGGCGGTACACACTATATCATCAAAGAAGTGACGCGACGTCTGCTTCACAAGATGTATTTTCTTAAATTCATCCCCTCTGCGCTTAAAAATATCATACTCCAATTTAAAAACAATAAAAGTTTCCAGCCTGATAAGCTTCTTTGGGCGATGCTTGCTGATACAACCGCGAAGATTGATAAGAGGTTTGATTTATGTATCGCTTTTATTGAAGGTGCGTCAACCTATTACTGCATTGACAAAATAAATGCCGGTAAAAAAATTGCTTTTGTACATGTGAACTATGAGAAAGCAGGATACCTGCCGGCATTTGATTACAAATATTATCTTAAAGCAGATTACATCTGCTGTATCTCTGAGGCGGTTAAACTTGTGTTTAATCAAATTTATCCTGATTTTACCGAAAAGACATATCTATTCCCGAATATAATTTTACCTGATGAAATCCGCGCAAACGCCGTTAAAGACAGAGGCTTTACCGATGATTTCGATGGTATCAGACTGGTTACTGTCGGGCGGTTGCATCCGCAAAAAGGCTATGATATCGCAATCCAAGCTTTTGCGAAGCTTTTAAGCGAAGGGTATTCAAATGTTCGCTGGTATGTCATCGGTGACGGTAATGAAAAAGCGCGTTTGATGAAGCTGATTAAGAAGCATAATCTTACCTCAAATTTTATCTTACTCGGTTCGCGGGAAAATCCCGCTCCCTATGTCGCGGAAGCTGATATTTATATCCAACCGTCACGTTTTGAAGGTTTCCCTTTGACTTTGCAAGAAGCGTTGATTTTGCATAAGCCTTGTTTGACGACTAATTTCGAAGGGGTTTCTGATTTGCTTAAGAATGGGAAAAATGCTGTTATTGTTGACTTGTCAGAGGATGATATTGTTAGTGCCTTGAAGATGCTGATTGATGATGAGGAGATGCGGAACCGCCTTAGCGAGGGAACGAAAGGGATTGATTTTAATTTTACTAATTGTGTTCCGTTTCTTTATTCGGTTATGTAAGTTGCTAAACAGACTCTTTAATTGTCGTCCTGAGCGTATGCGAAGGTTCTCACTTTATTCTTGCTGAAAAGAGATTCTTCGCTTCGCTCAGAATGACAATGATTATTCTCTGTTTAAAACTTTTGCACCCTGCAATCAAACAATTTTCAATATAAAAATCTGGCAAAAAAGGCATTGGGGTATTGTCTGTAATGAGGGGAGCAAACAAATTAACTTTCACCGCTTGCTTTTTTATATCTTTCAAAATCTTCTTTTTCATCAAGTGTCGGGTTACACTCTGTTCTATCCATATTTTCTACATCTTGGGGCGAATAGTTAATTGTAATTGAATAACCCTCTTTTTTTAATTTTTCGGCGTATGGATTTTTTCGACCTTTAGAAAAATCATAATGTGTTTTCACTTTCCACCTCCATATATTTCTGATTCATCTGCATTTGCTTTTCTGGCTGATATTATACGTATGATATCACCATCTTCACCTACTGTCGAAGACCAGAATGACAATGACTATTCCCTATTCAGAACCTTTGCGTCCTGAATTGATTTTACAATACAATTGATCGGGATATTCACTTTCATGGCGATTTTTCTTGCCATGTTGTAGCAGGTTTCATTGCCGCAAGCGCCGCAATCAATGTTTTGTGCGTTGAAATCATTTTTACCCATTAGTTTAAAGGCGTTGTCGATATCCTGATCTGATACATAGGGGAACGTCAGCATCCTTGGGATATAGTTTCGCGTAAATTTATTGATATCAAAACGGGCATTATACTGCTTATATATTTCTTCATACCTTGACCAATCGAACTCTTCCCGTTTCTTTTTCCGGATCCCTTCCATCGTCCGATTAACTTCGAATACATTATGCTCGTATGAACACGCTGTCCCTGAATTACAGCCAAAATCGCAATTTAAGACATCAAAAACCTGCGGCAGAATCTCTTCGGGAGTCTCGGAATAGATATTCAAGCTACTAAAGACAGAATCCCCTTCCGCTTTATCAATGCTAACCTTTTTATCCATTAAATAATCAATATTCTCCTTTAATCCGCCGGGGATAGGAAAAAGGACACCGAACGCACTCTCCGAATGGTCAAAGCCGCTTTCTTCCGTCGGCAAAACGATCCGATTCCGTGATATATATTCGCGAATACCGGCAAATGTTACATTATACCGGCAGAGGTTTGTTTCACGGAATTCGTCGGCTTTGGCGATGCAAGGCGACAACGCGGCGATCGAACCGCTGATATCTTCATATTCCTTCATGTAGATTGATGTACAAGCCATCGGGCTATGAATCGGCGATAAAAATTTTAAAAGCTCAGGCTGGTAAATTTCCATATAACTTACGATAACGGGGCAAGGTTGGCTTATCAAATGGGCTTCGGGATTTTCCTCAAGGTACTTGATGTGGGCCCAGATACAAATATCGGCGCCCAGCGAGACGTCATAAATCTTTTGTACCCCCTGCTGTTTTAGGTATGTGAATAAACGTTGCCAAGCGGGGACGTTAGCCCTAACGCTTGGAGCAACGATTAGGGAAATCTTCTCACCATTCTTAAGGTCTTCAAAGAAGCGCTCTGTGTCGTCTAAATAATAACGGGCGTTATGTTTACAAGCAGACATGCACCGCCCGCATGAGATGCATTTTTCGGAATCTATCATCACCTTAATATCGCCGACATCATTTTGATAAGTGATATTAGCCATATCCATCGGACATTCCCTGACACATCGATTACACCCGGTACACAATTTGTTATTCGTCTTGATCGTTCCGCTCATAAAAACCCCGTTCCTTACCACTCATAAAGTACATACCTGTTCCTGCCGCCTTCTTTTGCCAGATAAAGGGCGGCATCGGCATTATTCATATAAATATCAGATGATGAATCAAGAGCAGGAATCCCCGCACATATCCCAATACTAACAGTAATTCTCGTCGGCGACCCGTCCGTTAGCAACGGTATTTCGATTACTTCCATATTTTTACGAATATTTTCCGCAACTACTTTGGCCTGCTCCCCGTTCGTATCAGGAAGTAAAGCCACGAATTCCTCACCGCCCCAACGACCGATGAAATCCTGCGCGCGGCTGACCGATTCCTGTAAAACACGGGCAGCCGCTTGCAATGCCTTATCTCCCTGCAAATGACCGTGTGTATCATTATATGATTTAAATTTATCCAAATCCATAATAAGTACTGATATTTCCGCCTGATGTCTATACGCCCTGCCGAAATCAGCGCGTAAGCGTTCGTCAAAGCCGCGGCGGTTGGTAAGCCCTGTTAATTGGTCACGAACACTAAGTTCTTCGATCTTTTTTATGTAATTTTGCATCATGACTTGATTGCGGACACGAAGTTCAACAATCGGAGCGCTGAAAGGTTTATTGATATAATCAGCCGCACCGGACAAAAGCCCTCTTTCCTCATCCTCAACATTCGTCAAGCCTGTTATAAAAATAACAGGGATTGCTTTTGTTTCAGTATTATTCTTCAGTTCATTAATAACTTCAAAACCATCCTTATCAGGCATAATAATATCAAGCAAAATTACATCAGGTAAGTGCTTGTGAGCCAGCCTGACACCATCATTGCCATTCTTTGCCGCATATATCTTATATTTTTCCTTAAGAATATGGGTCAGGGAGATTATATTGGCAGGTTCGTCGTCGACAATTAGTATGCTGTTCTTATATTGCTCTTCCATCTTATTACTCCGATTATGATATATATGAAATCCTTTGTTTCACGCAAGGACGACATATTTATTTATAATTTTTTACTTTTTCCCGTAGTTCTTTCAGCGTTTCGATTGCAGGTTCGAAGTCGAAATCTTCTATTTGTGTAATAATTGCTTCCGTAAAAGGAACCTCTTTAAGTTCATCAATTAAGTTAAAGCAATCGGGGTTGCTGTTTTCAAGCATTTCTTCCAGTTTGTCAAAAAGTTCAAACGCTTTTCCTTTATCAAACTCCGTATTTATTTCCCTTTTTTCTTCCTGTAAGAGCGGAGCCAGTTTCTTAAGGGTGCGATTAAGTTCACTTTTCAATAAATCCATAACAGCGACGGTTAAATTATTTTCTTCATTCTTAAGCCGGCTTTCAACATCCAAAGCGGCGGCTTGTAAAGTGCTTTCGCCGATCTGCCCTGCATTTCCTTTTAGCGTATGGGCAAGGCGGTATGCCAGTTTAATATCGCCTGATGTAACCGCATTTTCTATTTCTGCGAATTTAGTCTGGTTTTTCTTTACGAATATTGTTTGAATTTGGCGGCTAAATTCGGCGTCCGCCCCTGCGGCTTTAGCCGTATCAACCGCTTCGATTCTCAGCGGCTGTAAGTATTTGAGCAAGCATGACCACAGTTCTTTGGAAGTAAACGGTTTACCTAAATAATCGGGCAAGCCCTTACTTTTATACATTTCCAAATCACCTGACATAATATTGGCGGTCAGCGCAACAATCGGAACTTGATTGTTCATTTTTTGCAATGCAGACGCCGCCTCCAACCCGTCCATAACAGGCATATGAATATCCATAAAAATCAAGTCAAATGGTTTTCCGCCTTCCTCTTTCCGATTGCGGATAATATTTATTCCTTCGAGACCATTGTTGGCGATAACGGATTCGATACCGACCCGGCTAAGATGCTCGGAAATAACTTTTTGATTCATTTTATTATCTTCACAAACAAGAATTTCACCGAAAAAGACGGGTTTTTCCGATTCGCTTAATGTATATTGCTTAATCTCTTTCTTTTCCACTTCATCAATGGCATTAAAAGTCAGGGTAAAAGAAAATTTGGAACCCTTGCCGATTGTTGAATCAAGCGTTAACTGCCCGCCCATCAGTTCGATAATATTTCGGCAAATCGTCAAACCAAGCCCCGTCCCGCCGAACTTCCGCGTCGTACTGGAATCCGCCTGGACGAAGGGGTCAAAAATCCTTTCGATTTGTTCATACGACATCCCGATCCCTGAATCCTTTACTTCAAATAAAAGCGTAATGGTGCTTTCTGTTGACGCTAGGATGTTGGATGAAACTTTTACCGTCCCTTTGCGGGTAAATTTTACGGCATTCGATAAAAGATTAATCAGTACCTGCCTTAGCCTTGTCGGGTCGCCGACCAGTGTTTTCCCCAATGAAGGTTCGGCATAAAAATAAAGCATTAAACCTTTTTCCACCGCCGTCGGCATAATGGTGGTCTTGCAATGGGCAAAGATATCATGAAGGTCAAAGGGGGTATTTTCTAAGGTAAGTTTACCTGATTCAATCTTCGAAAGATCCAATATATCATTAATAATCCGCAATAGCCATTCGGAATTATTCCGAATCTTGAGCAGGTAATCCCTGGTCTTTTCACTAATGTTATCATCCATCGCCAGTTCGGAAAATCCGATTATACTGTTCATCGGAGTTCTGATCTCGTGGCTCATATTGGCAAGAAATGCCGATTTAGCATAACTTGCCGCCTGGGCGGCTTCAACAGCTAAGTGAAGTTCATTTTCGCTTTTCCGCTGATCGCGTAAGTCGCGGGTGTATGCGGCGACAACATAATCATCACGAAAAGGAACCCTGACCAGTACCACTTCCGTCGGCATCGGAGTACCGTCCAACGTCCGGTGCATCCACTCGGAATATACATAACCTTCCACAAATGCTTGCTCAATCACCGTATATTGAAGTTCGGCGGAGGATTCACCATTCGGCTGAACGGGCGGCGATAAACTGCTGAATTTCTCACAATACTCTTTGAAATTGTCGATTTCATAAAGGGTAAGAGCCGATTTATTACAAATCAGCATCTCTTGCTCGCGGTTCCAAAGTTCACAAGCTAAAGGCATCGTATCAATAATAAGCTGTGCCATCGTTTCCGTATCACGGATTTTTTCGGCTTGAATCATTCGGTTAATACTGTCTATCAGCATCAGCCCCGCTGAACGGAGGAACGAAATTTCATCTTCCGTAAAGTAACGTTCATTATAATAATCACTGATGACAATACTTCCCCACAAGCGTCCTTCCAGAAATAAAGGCATCCAAACAACTGATTTTATGCCGTGCTTGGCTAATATTTCTCCTGAATAGTCGGACAAATTGCAAACAGGGCTATTAACAATTTCACCGCTTTTCAGTTTTTCGAGCAATCCGGGAAATGTGTCATATGAATATATTTCTCCGATATGCATATCATTTACTAAATCTATCAGCACATCAGACCATTCGTAAAGCAATTCAAAATTTAAAACACCGTCTATGTCGATATTTCTCCACATTTGCACACGATTTGCGTTTATGCATTTGCCTACTTGCTCCATTCCTGCTTTCAGGGATTGATCTTCATCCTCTCCTGACGTTGAGACTAAAAGAGCCATCGCCGCGAGGTTCATTGAAGAAATCAAGTTATCTTGGCGTTCAATTTCATCAAGCATCACCAGATGCTCGCGCAGATCATGATAATACGCTAAAAATGCTCTTTCATCATCTTGTTCAACTTTTATTAATGTCACTTCACATGGCAGACTTTCGCCGTCAGGCTTTAGAAAATGCCATTCAAAATAAGCGCTCCCTAAGTTAAACGTCATTTCCCTGTATTCTTTTGCCATTTCATCAGAGGCACGGCCATTCGGCTGTGTTTCAGGAAAAAAGTTAAGGAAGTTCTCAATATAATATTGCTTATCCGAAACTTCAAAAAGTCTCAGAGCCGCTTGATTACAATCAATGACATTTAATTTATGATCAAATAGATTGATCCCTATCGGAGATTGGTCAAACGCAACTCGTTTAAGCTCATCAGCTTGCATAGAATCAAATATTGACATGACATCTCCCTTTCCACAAATATACCGTCTAAATTATAACAAAAATTTATGATAAAGTCAAAAATAAGCGGCGGTACAATTAAAACGCGGCATGGCGCTTGTCAACTAGCGGAATTGGGGGTTGAGGTACTTGACTGCCGCGGATTTCGATAATTGGGCCGCCTGTTCCTTCAATATATTCTTTTGTGATAATTACCCTGCCAATATTTTCATCCTTAGGAATTTCATACATAATATCCAGCATGAATTCTTCAATAATCGCCCGTAAGGCTCTGGCGCCCGTGTCTTTTTCCATTGCTTTTCGGGCGATTGAAAGCAAAGCTTCGTCGTTAAAAACAAGCTGTACTTCATCTAATGCCAAAAGCTTCTGATATTGCTTAATTATCGCGTTTTTGGGTTCGGCAAGAATTTTTACAAGCATTTCTTCTGTTAAAGCATCCAAAGTAAAAAGTACGGGTAAACGGCCGATAAATTCGGGAACCATACCAAACTTTTTGAGATCCTGCGAAGTTACCTGATTATGAATATTCTTTAATTTATCGAATTTATCTTTTAGCTCGGCATTAAAACCGATTGCGGTTTGCTTTTTAAGCCGCTGTTTAATAATTTCTTCAAGGTCAGGAAACGCGCCCCCGCAAATGAAAAGAATATTACGGGTATTGACTGTCGTCAGCGGAACCATCGCGTTTTTGCTGTTGGCTCCAACAGGCACTTCGACTTCGGCGCCTTCTAACAGCTTAAGCATCCCTTGCTGAACCGATTCTCCGCTGACATCGCGGGAATGAGTGTCTTTCTTTTTCGCGATTTTATCTATTTCATCAATGAAAATAATGCCCTGTTCCGCTTTCTCGATATCATTATCCGCCGCCGCCAAGAGTTTTGACACTACACTTTCGATATCATCGCCGATATAGCCCGCTTCGGTTAAAGAGGTGGCGTCGGTAATGGCTAAAGGCACATCCAATAACCTGGCTAAAGTCCTGACTAAATAAGTCTTGCCGCATCCTGTCGGGCCGATCATCAGCATATTGGATTTTTCTATTTCTATCTCATCCATCGTATCGGTGGCAACACGTTTATAATGATTATAAACCGCAACGGAAATAACTTTTTTGGCATATTCTTGCCCGACGACATAATCATCAAGCTGGGCTTTGATTTTATGCGGTGCGGGGATATTATGTATATCCAGAATCGGCTCTGTCTCCGCCCCCTTTTTCTTTCGTTTCAGTTTTTGTTTATTGGGTATTCCGCCATCGCCTTGTAAATCGGCGAGATTAACAAAACTGATATTCGGAAAGCCTGTTTTATTATTCTTTTCGATATTATGGATTTCATTCATTACATGGGGATTATTAAGCATTCCCTGATAATCAAACTGGCTGACGGTGTCCATCGTTTTATGTAAACAGTCGTTGCAAATACAGATTTGATTGGGTAGTTTAAACATTTTCCCAGCTTTTGATTCGGGTCTCCGGCACGCGAAACAAACATCTTCGTACTCATTCTCATCTTCATCATTTGAAGAAATTTTAGAAGCTGTGTCTTCTTTTCCTTCGTTTAATTGATCGTCGTCGCGACCGTCTTTTTCAAAATCACTCATTCTCTCACCCTTGCTTAACAGAATCCTCTTTTATACTAAGCGCCTGACCGCCAAAATCGTTTTATATGTCGCGGGAGTAATGGTTATTCCTGTTCTTTCCGTACTGGCATGAACAATCCGCCCATTTCCGATATATATTCCGACATGACCCGCGTAACAAATAACATCACCCGGCTTTGCATCACTATATTCAACACCTGTCCCTGCCTCACGGAATGACCACGACGTCCGAG